>CEOR01031543.1_pt1 | contig 11174 bp, 6 predicted proteins | sample 530661 | NCBI WGS metagenome assembly CEOR01 (sample SAMEA2620836, study PRJEB7988) | marine metagenome | biome: marine biome (ENVO:00000447); feature: deep chlorophyll maximum layer (ENVO:xxxxxxxx); material: "saline water (ENVO:00002010), including plankton (ENVO:xxxxxxxx)" | depth 65 m
CCTCTAAATAAAGTTTTTAATTGATTCTTAATAGCAGTATTGTTAGTAGACATACCAGCATTTAAAAGTTCTTGAGCAAATCCATAACTACCATCACTAAAATCATAACCTGTATCATCTTCCATCTCTCTCATCATTGTTAATATTAACTGAGGGTCATCTAATTTATCAAAATCTATTTTTCTAGCTACTAATTCATCAATAGTTTTATCTAAGCCTTTATATTTTCTTATATCTTTAACAATATCAGCAGCAAGAAAATCATTTAAAGAATTAGAAACCATAACTTTGTCACCCTGTTTAGCCATATGTCCTAATCCTATAGAAGAAAAAGGTATTTCTATTATTCCGTCTCTATTTCCTGAGCTTCTTGTAAGTAAATTATCTACAAAACTTGAACCAGGATTTAATTTAAATGCAGACAATGGTTTTTCGTTTGCATCTAATCCATAAAATGCTTTAGCTGCACTTTCACCAACAATCATATCAACATCGTCTAAGTTTGGTATTTTTGATATAGCATCATTATAATGAAAATAACCTTTTATAACTAATCCTTGTGCACTTTCAGTCATAAATCCATCTGCAAATGCAGTATTAGCTTTAATACCATTACCATTTTCGTTACCAAATGTAGATCCTAAAACTTTTCTTAAATCATTATTTACAATAGTAACAGCCCCATCTATTACAGAACTATGTAAGCTTTCAATTTTTTTACCATCCATAATTTTTGCTTTAAATTTATCTGCATATGGACTATCTGATTGATCTAATTTAGCTACAACAGCATCTCTATTAGACATTAAATCTGTTTTAGTAAATACACCAGAATTAAAATCTTTTTCCCAAGCCTGATCTGATACAACTAAAACTTTTAGTTTTTTATTTTTAAAGGTATTAAACAGATTTTTTGTTTCTTGACTAACACCATTATATCTTGTAATTAAATCTAAATAATTATCATTTATATAATCATAGTTTTTATTTATAGTTTGATTAGTAACTTTAAGAAGCTTTTGAGCCATTTCATCAAATAAAGCATCTCTGTTGTTTGATTTATAGACATCATCAGTAAAGAAATTATCAAACTTATTAGCTAAACTAATATCTAAATTCATTTGCAACATTTTAATAGCAACGTCAGCAGAAGAATTACCTATATCTTGAGTAGCGTAATCAAAATTCATTTGTAATCTTTTGTCTTTTAATTCTAATTGTATTAATTTATTTTCTCTCCATCGAGCATAAAAATCATTTACTCTATCTATATTTTCTTTTGTTAAAGGAACTGCAATGGGAGCGCCATTAGTCATATCAAGTACAGTAAATAATCTTTCTGATTGTTGATTTTTTATAGCATCAGTAATAACATCTTCAATATCTAATGTTTCTGAAGTAAATATCTTTTCTGCTAGTGTAGGATCAACATGAACTCTTTCAGCTAACATATTTTCTAAATCTCTTTTGGTAAAATTAGCAGCATTAATTGTTGTTTTTCTACTATTGTTCTCTGCCATCTGATTTATTTGAATTACATCTAATCCTATCATTTTCATTAAAGGTGAATTAATGCCAGCTAATGTTCTTCTTCCAGGCACATTATCTTCAACAACTATACTATTATCTTTAACTGTAAATGTTGTTATAGGTTCATCAAGAGAACTTACGTATCTAACTAAATTTGGTAACTGTAATGCAAAGTCTTCAAGGTCTTTACGTAAATTTACCGCGTCATTGCCGTTTTTAGACAATAATTTGTTTTGAACATATGCTTCTAAGGCTAAAACCTTTTGTTGCCTAATATCGTCTATTATAGCAGTTTTTTCATTTTCAGGCAAATCATCTCTTTTAAATTCATTTTGTTTTTCAACACTATATTTTGAATTTATATATGTTTGTATATCTCCATCAGGTATTTCAACTAATGTGTTTACAATAAGCTCAACAGCTTCTTGATCAATTTTATTAGGATTATTAATATCAGTTAAGTTAAACTTTTTAATAAGCTTCATTGGACTATTATTATCATTATGAGAAGCATTTTTATTAACTAATTCTTTTACATTTCTAATACTTTCTGTTAAATCATTATTATACTTTGTTATGTTAACCTTACTCATAGATTGTATATTTATATTGTCTATTATTCTGTTTAAATCATATGAGCTTCTAGTTTTTTTGTAATCATTAATAAGTTCAGTCAAAGAAAATTTATTGTATTCAGTAACACCCATTACTCTTGCTAGTTCTTTTTGCAGTGTATCAGCCTTACGTAAGAACATACCTCTTGTAGAAAAATCATTACCTAAACTCATAATTGAGGAAATTAATTTTCTAGTTCTCAAATCTTGATAAGTATCAAACTTTACAATATTTTCAATAATGTCACCAATATCTTGAATAACAGGACTAGCATCAACTGACATAAATTGATTCTTTTTATAAGCATCTCTAACTATATCTAATGATATTTGTAATTCAGAAATTTGTTTTTCTAATCCATTTAATCCATTATGACCAGCAACTTTAGTTCTTAATCTATTTAAAAATACTTCAACAGAATTATTAAATTCATTTAATATATCAGAGTTTTTTGTAATACCTTGATCTGCTAATCTTCCAGCACTTTCCATAAAAGTATTTACTATATCTATTATACCACCGCCAATATCTCTAACATCTTTATATTTCTGATCATTAACAATAGTTTCTCTAATATTAGAAAGGCTATCCATAATTTTATTAAAGTTACCTATATTGGTCATTTCATACAAAAAGTCAATATTTTTAATATCTGATAAAGCTATATTATCTGCTGGTATTTCTCCACTTGGTTTTATTGCTGGATGTTTAGATATTTTATTAAATACTTTTGTATACTTTTGTATAGACTTATCTACTTCTCCACCAGGCCCTTGTGAATAACCCTTTTCTATTAAATGTAATCTAAGAGCATCTGGTGTAATTAAACTTTTATCTTTTAAATCAAAAACACCTGCATCTTTAGCAGCAGTTACAATAGCTAAATCTTCTTCAGTAAACTTTTCAGATTGTAATGTTCTTTTTAATACGTAATCAGCTAAGTTTGTATTAAAGTCTAATCCTTCAAATAAATTTTTTGGTATTATATAATTTAACTTTGAATATTCTTTTATTAAAAGATCAGCTTCACTTTCTGTTATTTTATTTTTATACTCTGGTGACGCTTTTTTCTCAAGGTTTCCAGCACTCATAAAATCAAATAAAGTATTTATCTTTGTTTGCAATTCTGCTAAATCATTTTCTTTTCTTAAAAGTTTATCACCTTCTAAATTGCTAAACTTAACTTCATCACTTGGTATAACTTCAGGAGCATTCTTAATCATAGTACCAGTATCATCACCTTGACCTGATTGTTTTGTATATCTAGAATTAATAGTAAACATTTTATGAGCTAATTCAACAAAGTTTTGTTCTAGAGCAGTTAATCCCTCTTCTCCACCTTTTGAATTTGCTAATTTATAAGCCATATCCATATTTTCATACATTTTGCCTGCAACAGTAGCTTGTAAATAAGGATTGTTTACTGTACCAAAAAAGTTATCTATTCTAAGAGCAGAGTTATTGCCATGTATATTCTTTACTATTTGACTTATTGTTGTTTCAGCAATATCATCAATTGTTTTAGCTACATCTACTTTAGATTCATCACCTTTTATAACAATCTTTTTATTATTGCCTGAACCTATTTCTTGGAAAATTATTGATTTATCTCCAATTTTAGAAGTAGCATAACCTAAATCACTAAACATTTCTAAAAGTTTGTAAAATTTATTTATACTATGATTATAATTACCATCTACTGTAAAATCAATATTGCCAGGTAAGTTTACAATGTCATAATGTATTTTACCATCTTTTGCAACATTAATATTCAAGTTTGGAATTTTGTCTTGAATAATTTGAATCATTCTAAAATAATAATTTTTATTAGATTCTCCTAGCTCTCTCATTGTATTATTTAATAAATCACCTATAGGTATTTCAGTTAACTTAGTATCACCTATTCTTAAATTAGATAATTCATTATATATTTGCTCAATACGAGCAACAGGTAAATCTCTTGCATTAATATCTTGTACTTTATACGGGTTTGCAACTTCTGCTCTATGCATTTGATTTGCTAAATTAACAGCTTCACTTACTTTTTGAACAACAGTATGATCTAAGCTTTCAAATGTTCTATTATCATCTTTTACAGTAGAATTTAAAATAATATCATTTGGTTTTATAATATCATATATAGCATTTCCTATTGGAGTTTGCCTTGTTGTTAAATTCATTAAATCACCTATTCTTCTATTTGATGAATACACATCAATAAAAGATTCTAAATTCTTAGAGTCTAAATTTAAATAACTAAATGCTTCTTGATAGTTTTGAAAATCTTTTGCCCATTGCGAAGGTTCTGTATCTCTATCCCACAAACCTCTACTTTTAGTCATAAATGCACCAATCATCATATGTTGTGCTAACTCTGGATAAGTCAAGTCTTCAAATTTATTATTAACCCATAAATCTATATTCATAACCATAGATCCTGCTAACATTCTTGGACCAGAACCAATTAAATCTTTAATATACTCTTTACCAAACTGACCAAATTTATTAACTGTAAATAACTTATATTGCTCTAAAAGATCAATAACATCATCAATTGGCATAGAATCTGCTTGTTGCAATATTTCATTAGGAGAGTATGTTTTACCTGCATTTTTACCTGTTCTAATTTTCCAATTTTGACCTTGAAATCTTGAAACATTTATTATATTATTATCAGCACCTCTTGTCATTAAATGCAGTAATCCTCTAACATTTTTTTCACCATTAGGTTTACCAGCCATTTTAGCATAATTAAATCTATCTAAACCTTTTCTTAATGCTGCTTTATTTTTCATTATTTCAAAACCTTGCGACAATTGAGTAGCACCTTTGCTACCTAATCCAGGTATATTACCAAAAAATCTAACACCAGGGAATAGAGCTGCTTGAACAGCATTTATACCAAATTGTTCTGCAATAGCATTTCCACTTATTTTATCGCCATAAAGAGCATTACCTACACTTGTTGTAATTAATTGATGACCAGCAAATACAGCTACATCTTGAGCAGCCATACCCATATATTTAGCTGGCAATCCTTTTAAAAATGGTGCACTTCTTGCTAAGCCTTGTTCTACCCAATCTTCAAAATTGTTTACATGTCTTCCTGGTTTTCTTAATTCTTTAGCTAAATTATTTGCTATATTTCTAGATATATTAGGATCAATAGTTCTACCAGCATTTTTAAATGAAGCTCTAAGACCTGCATCCATATTGTTAATCATCATTCTCTCTACAGTTTCCATCTGTTTATCACTAAAACCATATCTATTTAATGTTTGAGCTACAGTTGGATTTTTAAATAATTCTTTTTGTATAGTTTTTTCTAAAAATGCTTTGTCTGTTTTACCAATATGTTTTGCTACATTATCTGCTTTAATTCCTTTAATTATATTTTGACTACTTTTAGCAGCAAATCTACCTGTAGCTTTATTTATACCTTTACCTAAAAGAGCAAAAGGTCCTTTAGGGCTTATATAAGATAATGCAGACCCAAATCCTCTACCCATACGTTGAGCAAGATTCATTTTATTATAATCACGTTTCCCAAGTCTAACAGCACCAAAAGTATATCCTTCTGCTGCACCACCAAAAGCAGAACCTAAAAAGTCTCCAACATTACCAGTTTTATAATAATCTACACTTCTTTCATTATAACCAGATATATCGTCATCAATTAATGATGAAAAACCAATTTGTGAATGTGAATCATAACCATGAAGTATTTTGGCGTCTTGTATATAATCTTGAAAAGTATTACTCATTTCTCTCTTTCGCTAATTTAACTTGAACATCTAAAATCTTTTTTGCATTAGATATATTATCTAAAGTTTCTTTTGCCTCACTCATCATATTAATATATTCAGGTAAATTCTTTTGAACACTAACTACATTTTCTGGGGATAAATTAGGTAAATTATTATTAATAGAATTAGTTAAATCTTTCAACTGTTTATCACTAGGTATATAATTATCATAATTTTGTATTTCTTCTGTTTTCATATTTAAATCTATTAAATCTTCAATTTGTGGTTCATATATATCATCAGGACTTAAAGAAACTCCTTTTTTACCAGAAAGTCGCCTGCTTATCATAGAAGATCCTATTTTAGATAATACGTATTCAGGAGCTTTTGACGTAGTAAAATAAGTTTTAGGAACACCTGCAACTGCCCTACCAAGCTGAGATTGCACTGAGTAATCTCCCATTAAATCATCTGCTAAAGTACCAACATATTTATCTGCCCCTAAAAAATTTTCTCCTATTTTTAAATCATCAAACATATCATCTAGCTTAGCATCAGCTGTTAACAATAAACCATCATTACTAACTAACTTTTCTTTCTTAACATCAATATACTGTAAGAGATCAGCAGATCTTTCTATGGGGTCATCAATATTTGGCATTCTATCTGTAGCATTATAAAAATCTAAAATATCTTCATAGTCAAAAGGTTCTATATTATATTTTTTAGCCCCTATATCTATTTCAGCATCAATCATAGCTATAATATCTTCCCTATTATTGCTTTTTTGAAATGATGGTAATATACCTCTTTGAGGTGCTATACCATATTCTCTTTCTAACATAAGAGAAAATGCAGTAGAATATACTTCCATTTCTTGTTGTGATACAAATTCTTCATCTGATTTTCTCATCTCTCCAATCAATTGAGCTAAGTGACTAAATCCTTTGTAAAATTTTTGTGCATCTTCTTTAGTATTAGGATTGTCATTTAATTCATAAAACATTTGTAATGTTTGCATAATTAATCAACCTTACTTAATCAAAAACACTACCAAGACTTAAATTTGAATTAGTAGGCTCATTGTTATTTAAATTATTAGAAACAGCTTTTGCATTTGACAATTGATTTAATTGATCTTGTAATCTTGTTTTTTGTTCTTGTAACATTTGAATTTGAGAAAAGTTTTGAACAAAAGGTCTTGAACCTTCTTCAAATACTTCTTTTAAAGCTTTTCGTACTGTTTTATCTTGAACAGCATCCAAAGCACTAATGTAATCTCTATAAGATTTTGATGTGCCAACAACCTCAATAAATAAATCTTTAAATTCTCCTTCATCAATATCATTATTTTCTTCAAGATTATAGAATTTATAAACCTTATCAAGAGACTCAGCACCAAAATTATTTAATTTTAAACCACCAACAATTTTATCACTTGTAAAAGCTAATTCAAAGTTTTCATCATAGTATGTTTCTATTTCTTCATCTGTTAATTTTATTGCTTCATTTATATTAGAAAACGATTGATTTGATCTAATGCTTTGAGCAATTGTAGATTTATTTAAAGCATCTAATTTTGATTCAGTTTTTAATCTTGCAGCAGCTGCACTAAATAACTCATCAGCATTTGCAAAACCTTCTTCTTCTAATTGAGTTTTAAATGAAGAAACATCTTCATCATCAACATCAAAAGCAGCATCAATATCTTGTGGTAATGCAACACCAGTTTCTGGGAAATCTTGTAATAATTCTGATTCTAATAAATCTTCAGCTTGTTGTAAATTTAATATATTTTTTCTAAGAGCAGAACTTTGATTTTCTACTTGACCTATTGAGGTTTGTAGAAACTTTATCTCTGAATTTAATTGATCTAAATTGTAACTTGTTATATCTTTAAATATATCTAACCCACCTGGAGTTTTAAATTTATCATTTAAAGTATCAAATGCTGCTCTAGATTGCTCACTTTTATCAACAGCTTCATTTAAATCTTCAAGTTTTGAATTATATCTACTACGTAATTGATCAACTTGACTTAAAGCTAATTCATACTTTCTACCTTCTTCTGCTTCTTTTTTCTGAACTTCTCTTAATCGATTATTAATACGTTCTTTTTGAGACTGTAAAGCCATATTAGAAAGAAGATTATTTAAAGATTCTAATGCTTCTTTATACGCCATTATTATTCTCCTAAACCTAATTCTTCTGTAAGAGCAGCTTCAAATCCTCCTAAACCTGCTTGAGCAGTTTCATAAAAATCAAATACAGCTCCTCTATCTTGTTCTCTAAAACCTGCCATAGTAGATCCTAATTCGCCAAATCTTCTAGCTCTTTCTTCTTGTAGGCCACCAACTGTTTCAGAATAACTTTTTTGCAATTGCCCTAATGTATCTTCTAGTTGCCCACCAAAAGAACCTAAACGTCTTTGAGCTCTTTGACCACCTGCTAAATTAGTTTGATATTGTTGTGTTGTTTGGCCAATAGCAGTATCTGCTGCTTCAATATCAGCAACTTTACCTGCAATAATACTTCCTCTATCTTGTAAACCTTCTACTTGCGTTAAACCTCCACCAACACTAAGAGGTAATCCTCTTCTACCTTCTATTAAATCTAAAGTTGTTTGTGCTGCACGTTCACTACTTAATACTCCATCAGGATCATAGTTACCAAAAAATGCACTATATATATTATCTCTATTAGCCTCCATACCAAATTCATCTGCAAATTGATCTTTTATATCCTGTTCACTTCCTTGATATCCTAAATCTTCAAAAAAATCAATAAGCTCATCATTACTCAATTTTCCAAATTTTTTACGAGTAATACCTTCTTCACCTGCTAAAATATTACCTTCTGCAAGCAAATCATCCATGTATTCACTTCTAAATATTTCTGAACCTACTAACTCGTCTAATGTTGGAAAATCTTCTCCAAATTGATATAACCCTAATGTATCGCCACCACCTAATTGTGAAATAGTATCTGCTATATAATCAGACTGTAAATCACCTATATCAGCTAATGTAGCACCATATTGATAATCTTCTCCTTCAAAAAAACTAGCATAATCCATAAATATTACCTTTCTATATTCCGTATATTGACATAGGTGAAGAGCTTCCTATTCCTAGTTTTTGTAAACTCATAATAGTAGAAGGATCTTTAGGAGTTGCATATGTCATATTTTGAATCCCAAAACTAGATGGATTTAATGTTTGTCCAAGATTACTCATCATAGATCCAGGTTGGGCCATTCTACCTAAATTACCTATGTTTTGCATTCCTCCTGCTAAACTACCTATCTGCATTCCTCTTTGTAATCCACCCATTAAAGCTGCGCTTCTTGCATCTTTTTCAGTATCACCATAAGTTTCTTTTATATCTTTACCAAACCCAATTGACCCAGCACCTGTCATTCTTCCTGCTTGTCTACTAAGGTTTTCAATATTTTCTATTTCATCTTTTGAAGCAACCATTTCACCAATAGCACTACCTGCCCCAGAAGAAATACCTGCTAACAATGGAGATGCAGCTACAGCTTTAAGTGCTGCCATACCACCTAAACCTCCAGTAAGCATAGTTGCTCCTACTGCACCTAATAAACCCAATCCAGTTCCAAGTAAATTACCTTTTGCAGCTTTTTCTTGTCTTTTCTTTTCTGCTTCTTGTAACTCTCTTGCTTTATCTCTCTGCATTTTTCTAGTTCTCATTGTACGAATATAACTTTGTATATCTTGGGCTTTGCCTCCTACTAATCTTGTTGCCATTACTTACCTTCCTCGTATGTATTATTTTTATATCTTCTAATATTTTTTTTAGGTTTTGCTGCAGCTCTTCTATCGTCTCTCATTTTTTTATATTCAGCCCCAAACCTTTCACCGCCATAATGTTCCATATCATCCATATCTTCTATAGATCGTTTATATCTCTTTATATCTTGTTTGTCAATTAATCTTTTTTGAGCAGCTACAGCATCTCTAACATCAAAATCACCAGCAGATAAATCTTCACGCATATTTTCTTGACTTAAAAAATATCTAGCCATTGCTTCTGCTTTTTTAGTTCTGTCTTTTCTTTGAGATTCTTTCATAGCTTTCATTTGATCTTGTTTTAAAAGATGAAGTGCTCCTGGACTTAAAAGTTCTTCTAATACAGAACCATCTTTAAAATCACCATATTGATCTGTTGGAGTATTCTTTTTAACAGAGTCAATTTCAAATCTTAAATCTGCTTTTTTTCTAACCATTACTTACCTTCTACATAAGTGTTATTACTGTATACTCTTTTTTGTGTACGAGGCGCAACTGTTTTGGTTTTTTTCATACCTTTTTTTATTTTCTTTGCTCCACTTTGTAATAATGTTTGCATATCAGAAACTGTACGCGATGCTTTTTTAAAACCTTTTTTACCAGCTTCTTTAGCTGCTTTAGCACTTTGTTTTACACCTTTAACAGTAGGGCTAATAATTTTATCAGCAGTTGTTCCTTTTAAATTTGTTTTAGCTTTAGGTAAGCTACCTTTTTTTACAGTAGTTCTTTTTTTCTTTTTAGGTCTACCAACCTTAGATCCGTATGTTCCTTCACCGTATGGCATGTTATACTCCTTTTTTGTCTTTTTAATAATCTTTAATATAATATTAATTGCTGTATATAAACAATACTATATATTAAATAGTTTACTTTAAATTATACATAAAAATCAATAGTTAATTTATGAGCCATCATATAATACTGTTGTATGACAATTAAATGATGAACCATCTGTACCGCTTGTTCTTCTCATTGTAATAAACATAAAATCACTTGCTGTTAAACTTGTTGCATTAAAAGATGTTGTTTCTTTAAACATAAATCTTGTTGCAGTATCAAAATCAAAATCTATTTTTGCTAAATTATCTATAGCTACATTTGTTGTTGTAGCAAGTTGTGTATCAAGTGATAAACTTGATATACTTGCAATCCATACACCTATTTCTATATCACTATCTGCACTTGCACCTGATGATTCAACGTGTGTAATTACTTTTGTAATAGTGCCTGAATATGGTATTCTTCTTGCAAATCTTACTATTCTCCATATATCTGAAGCTTCTGTATCATTATAATCAGTAATACCTGTATTTATGCTGCTACTAACAGCAAAATCATCTATGTGTGTATTTGCATAAAACGTATTAGTTGAAGATAAATTAGCACTATTATAATGCCAATCCATATAATGTTTTGTTGCTCCACCACTACCACCTGCTAATGAACTACCATTTGTTATTTGTACATCATT
>CEOR01003234.1_pt1 | contig 11153 bp, 7 predicted proteins | sample 530661 | NCBI WGS metagenome assembly CEOR01 (sample SAMEA2620836, study PRJEB7988) | marine metagenome | biome: marine biome (ENVO:00000447); feature: deep chlorophyll maximum layer (ENVO:xxxxxxxx); material: "saline water (ENVO:00002010), including plankton (ENVO:xxxxxxxx)" | depth 65 m
TTTCTTAGATAGATCTGCAAACTTAGCTTTTGATAATATGTTAGCTGGTCAAAACAATTACCACGCACAAGGTACTAACTATGGTGTATTTAATAACTCTGAAGATATGGCGTTAAACTTAGGTTTCAACGGATTTAGAAGAGGTTCTTATGACTTCTACAAATCTGACTGGAAATATCTTAACAACAAGTCTGCTAGAGGATTAATTAACAATGGTGCTACTGTTGGTAAAGTAGAAGGTGTACTTATTCCTGCTGGAACAAGCACAGTTTACGATCAAGGACTTGGTAAGAATATCAATAGACCTTTCTTACATGTTAGATATAGAGCTAGCGAAGCTGATGACAGAAAAATGAAATCTTGGATTACAGGATCTGTTGGAGCTGCTACTTCTGGTACTGACATCATGGAAGTTCATTATCTATCAGAAAGATGTTTAGTAGTACAAGCTGCTAACAACTTCTGTATTATAAGATAATACACTTTTTAAAAGAGTTAGGCGCTTCGGCGCCTAGCCCTTTTATTTTTATAAACTTTTTAATTATATTATATCATGGAAAAAAAGAAAAACAAAAAACCCGTTGAGGTAAAAGCACCTAAATGGGAGTTAAAAGACAGGATTTATAGACTATTAAGTAAAAGAAAACCTGTTGTAAGAATATTAAAAGCTAGAAACATATATTACTTCGACGAAGAAAAAGGATATGAAAGAGAAATGAAATACTGTGAAAATCAAAAAACAGTATTTGTTGAAGATATGATGGGACCACAAAGATTAGGTCAAATAGTTTTTAGAGATGGTACATTAGTTGTGCCAAAAAACAAAACTACATTACAAAAATTATTATCAATATATCACCCTGATTTAAACAAACTTTATTTTGAGGTTGATAATGAAAAACAAGCTGAAAGCGAGTTAGATATGTTTGAGGTAGAAATGGATGCTTTACAAGCAGCTATGTCTATGGAAGTCGAACAAGCAGAAGCAGTATTAAGAACAGAGTTAGGAAATAAGGTATCAGAGATGAAATCTAAGGAGCTTAAACGAGATTTATATATCTTTGCTAAGCAAAACCCACAATTGTTCTTAGAACTTGCGAATGACGATAATTTAGAGGTTAGAAACAAAGGTATAAAAGCTGTAGAAGCTAATATTATAACTTTATCAGAAGATCAAAGAACATTTAAATGGACTTCAACTGGTAGAAAATTAATTGAAGTACCTTTTGATGAAAACCCATACTCAGCATTAGCGGCTTGGTTTAAAACAGATGATGGTATTGATGTATACAAGTCTGTTGAAAAACAATTAAAATAATAATCATTTATAGAGTGGTCATCTCTATAGGTGACCACTACTATAAAAAAAGAAATTATGGCAATAAACGTAAATAAAGTATATAAATCTGTTTTATCAATATTAAACAAAGAACAAAGAGGTTTTATGACTCCAGATGAGTTCAATAAAATAGCTGTGCAAGCTCAATTAAACTTATTAGATCTTGCTTTTGTTGAATATAATAAAATGTCTAATTTAGACACTGTTGGTAGAACCAACTTAGGTTACGCTGATATGCCAAGTAAAATAAAAGAAAAAATTGATGTATTTTATAAAACAAGTAATTTAACTATGCAAACATCTGGTAACCCAGCAGTATCAACTGGTATTGTTGCTTTACCTAGTGACATTTATAAAATAATAGAATTAACAAATAGTACTAGAACATTACCTTTTGAGCTAGTTGATAAGCATGACTTAGCATATCTACAATCATCTCCACTAACAGCTCCAAGTACTGATTATCCGATATATTACAAAACAACAACTTCTGCAGGCGCAACATCAATACAAGTTAAACCAACAAGTATTGCAAACGCGGTACTAGATTATATTAAAGTACCTGTAGATCCTAGATTTGGTTTTACATTAAATGCAACTTACGGAACACAAACATACGATTCAAATGTTTACTCTGCAACAGGTTTAGTTACTGGTAAAACTTTAGCTACAACAACCGGTTATACAACTCTTGGTAGTGGTTATAACGATGATACTTATTTACTTGATTTTAAAGGTGGTACTTTTAGATTAACTATAGCAAACAGTAACAACTTACCTTCGTCATTAGTTGTTGTAACACCTGGAACTGGTTTTGCAGTTGGTGATACAATAACTTTTCCTACAGGACTAGCTAATGAAGGTGGCGGTAGTACTTTAAGTGGTAACTCTAATATAGTTTATACCGTTACAGCTGATGATATATTTGAAAATACAACTCAAGGATCAACAGATTTTGAATTACATCCGTCAGAAGAGCCTATGTTAATAATGCAAATATTAGCTTTTGCAGGTGTCATAATTAAAGACAGAGAAATAACACAGCTTGCTTCACAATCAATACAATCAAACGCAAACATTAAACAACAATAAATATGGGATTACTAGGAAGCACAACAGCATTTCAATATTATAATAACCAACATAAATGGTTAGGATCAGAAGGCACAGCTAATGGTAGTATACCTAGAGCTGTATATACGTTTCCTACAGATTTTACCCATACTCCAGCGGCAGAAGCTGATTTTATAGTAACATTAAATGGAGAAGAACAACCAAGAGATAATTATGTATATGATGCATCGGCTGAAACTATAACATTTACTAAAATAACAGCAAACAATGTAGATACTACATTAACAAATGCTGGTGAATTATTAACAACTGATATTGTAATAGCTAAATTACTAACACAAGTATTAGGTGATTATAGATACATATCTTTAAAAGATTTAGTAAATAACTTTATGATAGCTTATGTTGGTGATGGAAAACTTATAAATACCGTTAAAAGATCTGAAGTATTATTTCATGCTAAAAGATGTATACAAGAGTTTAACTATGATATTGGTAGAGTAGAAAAAATACAAGAAATAGAAGTTGGACCAAGTTTAAGTATTCCAATGCCACAAGACTATATAAGTTATGTTAGATTATCATGGATAGATACAGCTGGTGTTGAGCATATAATTTATCCTGCTAGATTTACATCAAGACCTAGTGAGTCTATATTACAAGACAGTGATTATAATTATATATTTGCTGATGAAGGAGATACTATAACAGTCGACTCTGTAACTATAAATAGATTTGAAGATTTTCCTATAAGTAATTTAAGTGGAACTGTAAATAATGACGATTATTTTTATAATCAAAATTATCACTCAGAGAGAATAGCTAACCCAGGTTTAAGATATGGTTTAGATCCTGAAGTTGCTCAAGAAAACGGAACGTTTACTATAGATGAATTAAATGGTAAGTTTGGTTTTAGTTCTAATATAAATAACAAAATAATAACACTTAAATACATATCAGATGGTTTAGGCACTGATAAAGAAATGAAGATACATAAATTTGCTGAAGAAGGTATGTATAAATCATTAGTATATAATATACTATCAACTAGAGCTCTTGTCCCTGAGTATATTATAAATAGATACAAAAAAGAAAGAAGAGCTGCTATGAGAAACGCTAAACATAGACTTTCTCAATTAAAAATTGGAGAACTTACTCAAGTAATGAGAGGTAAGTCTAAACAAATAAAACACTAATTAAATGCCGGAAATAAAAAAAGTTTTTGTTAGAGGTAAGATGAACCAAGACCTTGACGAGAGACTTGTGCCTAGAGGTGAGTACAGGGAAGGTCAAAATATTCAAGTATCTAATAGTGAAGATGATGATGTTGGAGCTGTTGAAAATGTTTTAGGAAATAAATTAGCGTATAGTACAGCGTTAGCTAATGTTGGTGATGAGTGTATTGGTTATTATGTAGATGTAGCTAATAATAGAATATTTTGGTTTACTACAGACTACAGCGAAGAGTCAGAGGCTGATATTATATCAATGCCTAGAGCTGCAACTAATAAAAAAATGGCTATTATCATGAAAAATGGTGATCAAGAGCCTCAAATATTAGTAAGTGGTTTATTTTTAAATTTTAATAAAAAATTTTTAATAACAGGTGTAAACGTTATTGATAATTATTTGTATTGGACAGATAATTATAACCAGCCAAGATATATTGACATAAACAAAGCAGATAGTCAACACCCAAACTATGCAGGTGCTGGTTATTATAATTGTGAAGATAAAATATCAGTTGCTAAAGTAGCTCCATATGAGTGTCCTTTGTTAAATCAAAGTAATTCAGGTGTTCCACACGGAAACAATGCTGATGGTACTACATTGGTAAGAGATGCTAATGTTGACTCAGATTTTATGCAAGAACGTTTTTTACGTTTTGCTTATAGATATAAATATGATAATGGTCAATACTCTATTATATCACCATTTACACAAAGTGTTTTTAAACCGTTAAATGATGGTCAACTAAAACACACAAGAGATCAAAGAAACTCTACTGCAAACGAACCTGACGTTCCTATAAGCACACTTGATGTTGTTAGAAAAACAACATTAGATATAATGCAAAACGCATATAATAAAATTACTATGCGTATACCATTACCAAAACTAGATGAGTTTGCTGGTGGTGTAAATCCAGGTTCAACATACGCTAATGATTTTAGTATAGATAAAGTAGAAATATTATTAAAAGAATCAGATGGTTTAGCTGTTAAGTTAATTGATGAAATACAATTAGATGACGCTAGTGCTGTTTTTGGATCATATTATCAATCAATAGATGACAATACAGTTACTGTTGATGGTGCTTTAAATAACGCTAACTCTACATCAAATTTAGATTTAGTAGTAGATCATATAGTATCTGCTAAAGTAAACGGTGCTGGTCAAGCTGGTAACACTTTTGTTATAGATAATATTTCGCCATCAATATCTGATCTTTCTACTGGTATGAGAGTTATATCTGGTAGTATCGGTGCAACTCAAGAGGTAAGAATAAGAAGTATAAACACAGGAAATAGCTCTATTACACTTGAAGATATTAATGGTAATTTAGTTGCTAATGATACTAGTATTGGAGCTGATAATGCTGAATTAAGGTTTATAAACTTTGTAGGTACAGGTTGGATCCACGATAATACATCAACAGCTGTAGTTGGTAGTGAAGGTTATTTATATGTAACTGGTATTACATTAAACGGATCAAACAAGGTTCAAATATCAATGAATAAAGGTATAAGTGTTGCTGATGGTGCACCACTAGTTTGGAAAAAGGTATACTGGAGACAACACGTAGAGTATATATATAGATCAGAAAAACCATATAAAGTATTACCAGAAAAACAATTATTAAGAACAAGTGATAAAACACCTGTTAGAGCAAAAGCTCAAGAAATAGTAGGTAACAGATTAGTTTATGGTAATATAACAGAAAACTATGATTTACCGCTAGATACAAATAATAGAGAAGGTATTGATTACACAATTGGTAGTACAATAAAAAGTGAAAATGAATATAACAAAAACAGTGGTTACTTTCAACATAATAAAACTGTTTACAAACACCACAATTTAAAACAAAGAAGAACTTACAAGGTTGGTGTTGTTTTGTCTGATAAATACGGTAGAAAATCACCTGTAATATTATCTACTAATACAGATAATGCAGATGTGTCAGATACTTTTACATTGCCAGCTGATATAGAAAACAAACAAGCTAAGTTTGGTGGTAATTACAGTTGGAGTACTAATCAAGAAACTATAGGTAAAGCACTAGAGATAACTTTTAGAGATGATTATATAGTGCAAGCAGCTAAAGCATATAACCAAGTAAGTAATCCAAATGGTTGGTATTCTTGGAGAATAGTTGTAAAACAAACAGAACAAGATTATTATAATATATACACAAATTATACAGCAAACTCTTGGAGTAATACATCGTCAACAAGAACAGCGCAACAAGGTACTTCAAACAAACAAATAATAAATGGTCAAGTAAACACTGGTAGTGCTGGAAGATCATGGTTAACATTACATGGTGATAATATAAATAAAGTACCTAGAGATGTTGAAAAAGAATATGACTTTGATAGAGAAGGTTTAGCTGGTTCTGAAATAGAATTATGGCCTAAAGTAATACCAATTGATGCAGCTGGAACTTCAACGTCAGTTCATCAGGCGGCTGGTCAAGAATATATAAAAGTATTAAGTATAGGTACAGCTGTAGAGCAAGGTTTATTTCAAGGATCTGAAGGTGATTTAGGTGGTAGTACAGAACTAAAAGCAAAAAGAAGAATATATAAATTTGTTTACAACAACGAGTCTAATCCGTTAGTTGCAGAATTACCTAATTTAAAAGTAGAACCTGTTGGTATTGATAACATTGATGTTAATGTTCCTGACGTAAATAATGAAGCTCAAGATTTACCTTTTGGTTTACCTGGTGATCCAAACATAGGTGTAGCTGAAAGTCCACAATACAGTTCAAGTGGTTTAATGGTTTTTGAAACAAAACCTGTTGAGTCAAAAATAGATATATTTTATGAAACAGCAACAGGTGGTTTAATAAAAGACTTAAACGATATAATAGAAGTATCTCCATCTACTGGTCCTAGTAACATATCAATAAGTAATAGTAGTTTTACAGAAAATTCAGCTATAAATACGTTTATAGGAAATGTAACGGCTGTTATCACAACCGCAGCTATAACTAATGTTCAAGTTTTAAATGCTGTTGATGGTAATAATAATAGTTACACTACAGCTTTTAACGCAATACTGTCTGGTTCAAACTGGCAATTAAGAACAGCTGATACTTTTGTTTTTAGAAATGATTCAGGTAGAGATACATTTACATTAACATTAAAAGTAACTCAAACTGGTGGTTTATCTACTACTGGTAATGTTTCTGTTAATGTTACAAACTCAAATCCTAGCATAGCAAGTGGTAGTGGACCTGTTGTAGAAGGTGCTTCTTCAGGTACTATTATAGGAAGTGTTGCAGCTACAAATGGTTCTGCAAAAACATCCTCTAATAAAAACTTTATAATACCAGGTAACGTAACAGAACCAATAGGTGGTCAAAATATAGTTGGTTTAGAATTAGATCAAAGTCCAGCTGGAAATATAAGGTTAAAAACAAATGCTAATTATAATGAAAATTCATTATTCCCAGGTAATACAATTACTAAGTCAGTTACGCTTAATATAAGTGATAACGGTGGTTTAACAGCTAGTAGCACGTTTAATATAACTATAATGAGATCAACATCAATACAAGGTTGGGCTATTACAGGTGGTAGTGCAGGTTCTGCTTGTACTATTAAATGTGGTGGTGCTAATGCTGTAACTTACTATGCTGTTCAAGGATCTGGTTCTAATGCACCTACTAGTTCTAATATATATACTAACAATATAATATACACAGATTCATTACAACAAAATAGATTATTTGCTGGTACATCAGGTAGGTTTGCTTTTGATGGTGATGGAGCTGAATATGAAGTTAATAACGGTGTTGTTGGATCAGCATCTCAATTATGTCCATGTTAATAATAAAAAATAGATAAATGGCAGTATCAATAGAAATATCATATTTTAACTCGATAGTAATAGCAGGTGGTCAATTAAACTACACTAATGGTGGTAGTCCAGGTACTCACAAACCTGGAGTATATCATATTGAAGAAAATAGAATTAAAGGTGAGTTTAACGGAAAGCAAATGGATTATGGTGCTAAAGCATATATTACTAATGAAAAATATAGATCGCACAAAAGACCAAACGCTATGATATACAGTGGTATATTTAACGCAAGAACAGATTTTAATGAGTTAAACCAGTTTCCCGTTGGTGAAGAAATTAGTAGAGCTGTTGATATATCACATGGTAGTATACAAAAATTATACGCTGAAGAAACAAATCTAAATATATTTCAAGAAAATAAAGTTAGTAGAGCTTTAATAGATAAAGATATAATATTTACAGCTGAAGGCGTTGGTTTAAGTACAGCTGGTAAAAGAGTTATAAGTCAAATAACACCATATACTGGTAAATACGGTATAAGCAAAAACCCTGAAAGTTTTGCAGTGTTTGGTAATAGAAAATATTTTGCTGATAAAAACAGAGGTGTTGTTATGAGATTATCTGCTGGTAAAGGTGGTGGACAAGGTTTAACACCTATATCTGCGGCTGGTATGAAAGACTTTTTTAAAGATCACTTAGTTTTGTGTGATAAGATATATGGGGCTTATGATGAGCAAAAAGGTAAATATGTTATATCTTTACAAGGTAGTAGCATAGATGGTGGTAAAATAGCAATTGATAACAGTGGTGTTCCAGGTATTCAAGATCCTGCTACTGGTTATAGAACATTATGCTATGATGATAGAGTTCAAGGTTGGACTTCGTTTTTTACTTACAAACCAACATTTGGTCTTAGTTTAAAAAATGAATTTTACACATACAATAATGTTGATTTATATAAACATTATGATACTAGTGTAGCTAAAGGTACTTTTTATGGAGCTACGTTTGCAGATCCATCTTATATTAAATTTGTTTTTAATCAGCAACCAGGTACTACAAAAACATTTGCAACTATAAACTACGAAGGAACAACAGGTTGGGAAATGGATTATATGAAAGCAAGTGGATCAACAGCACCAACTGATCTTGTATTAGAAGCTTATAAAATACCTAAAGAAGGTACTTTAGATGGTACTACCGCTATAGGTTTTATAAAGAAAGAAGATAAGTACTTTAGTGAAATAAGAAATAAAGCTACAGACTTTTTTAACGATAACAAACATTTTAATTCAACAGGTGTTAAAGGTTATTATGTTGATGTTACAATGCAATATTGGGGACCTACAGCCTCTGCTAGTAGCGCTAAACAAGAGTTATTTTCTGTAGGATCTGAAGTTTTATTATCTTCAAAATAAATTATATGAAATTAAAAGAAGTACCAAGTGTAGATCAATTACAACAGTTGATTATACAAAATAACGATAAAAAAGGTTTTTACGGTGATGGTAAAAACATACCTGTCGTAGATGAAATACCTATAACTCATAAATTTGCTGATGGTATTTATATAAGGCAAATGAATATGAAAGCAGGTCAAATAGTTGTTGGAGCAACACACAAGCATTTACATGTATGGTTTTTAATGACTGGTCGTGTGTTAATAAATAATAACGGTGAAAAAATAGAACATGTTGCACCTTGTTATACAATATCAAATCCAGGATCAAAAAGAGTAATATATGCTGTTGAAGATTCAATATTTGTAAACGTGCATAAAAACCCAACAAATACAAAAGATATTAAAGAATTAGAAAAACGAATAATTAAAATTTAAACTTATGGCATTTATAGTAGGAGCAGCGATTATTGCAACAGCATCTTTAGCAGGTAGCGCTATATCAGCTAGTGCTGCTAATAAAAAATCTAAACAAGCTAGAGACAGAGCCAAATCAGCTGAGCAAAAATTAGCTGATAGAGAAGCGGCAATGGAAGCAAGAGGTGTAATAAATCCTTTTGACCAAATGACTGATTTATCAGGTATGATAAATAATCCTATGGCTAACTTACAAGTATCAACGGAAGCAGCACAGTTTCAAGCTGAGCAAGCTGATATTGCTTTAGCTAATCAAGCTGATTTAGCTAGATCACTTGGTTTTGGCGGTGGTGGTGCTACAGCTTTAGCACAAGCAGCATTGCAAAGTAAAAGAGGTATATCAGCTGATATTGCAAAACAAGAAGCGGCTAATGAATTAGCAAGAGCAAAAGGTGAACAAGCTGCTATGGAAGCTAGAGTTGGTGAAGCTAGACGTATGCAAGCTATGACAGCTGAAGGTAGAGCATATGAGTTTGAAGTACAAGAAAACAGGGACTATGCGGCTATGGACAGATATGCTGGTCAAGCAGCCGCTGAAAGAACTAATCAAAACAGATTAAGTATGCAGTCAACTAGCATATGGGCTAACGCAATACCAAACGCTGTTAGTGCTGGTGTTGGTGCTGCTAACGCATTTGGTGAATAAATAAAATATTATGGCAATAGAACAATGGAAACCTAACATAAAAGCACCTAAAGCAGCACCTATGGGCCCTTATAGAAAGGGAGTGACTCAGCAATATGGTGATTATGCTGCAATGAACGAACAGCTTCAAGATAACATAGCTGAAGCTGGTAAATCTATGGCTAGTTACCTTGGTAGCATGCAAAGAAAAGAGAAAGAAGCAGTTCAGCCACATATGCTAGAAAATGTAGTTAAAGATGTTAATGGTAATCAAAAAAAGGGTTATGATGAAGCTTTAACGTTTGGTGAAGATGGTGCTACACCAGCAGAGTTTGGTGACTTAGATAAACAATCACAAGAAATAGCTTTATCAAGAATACAAAATATGGGCGCAATGAGCACTCAAGTTCAAAACATAATAAATGAGTGGGCGCAGGGCGAGCCTTTAACAGATGAAAATATTAACTGGTTACAAGCAAACGCAAACCCCGAGGTTGCTGAGTTTTTAGTTAGTATATCTTCTGGTGATGGTAAATACAAATGGAGTTTTCCAAATAAAGAAGAAACAGACAAAGCTTACACCGCAATGCAAGCTGCAAAAGATGAAAGAGGTTTTTTTAAATTTAAGAAAAACAAAGCATATAGAGATACTAAAAAAGAGTTTGCAAAGACAGGTAATAGTACAGTACCTGTAATAAGTTTTGTCGGTAGTGATGGTGAAGATAAAATGATTACAATGGCAAACCTTCAATCTGCTACAGGATCATTTACATCTACACAAGAGTCAAAAGATAATGTAATGGAAACTATAGCATCTAACGCTAAGTTAATTGGTAGTGAGTTAAAAAGTTTTCAATCAGCTGGTACTGGTGAAGAAGGTAGTACAGATTTACCTACAGAAGAACAACAATTAGAACGTATTATAGATTCAGCTAGAAAAAAAGCTGCTAATATGTTAGGTACTGGAGCAGATAAGTTATCATATGAATATGTTTTTACAAACTTCATGAAAGATGACAAAGGTAATATAAATGGTAGTGTAGGTGTTAAGTATGATGAAAAATTACATAAAGATAAAGTTTTAGATTATTATGCTAACATGATGATAGATCAAGCTCCTGATGCAATGGCATTAAGAGAAAAAGTAAAAACAATAACTGGTGGTGGTGGTAGTGGTTCAACTACAAAACCAGATTTTTATCCTG
>CEOR01060139.1_pt1 | contig 11105 bp, 13 predicted proteins | sample 530661 | NCBI WGS metagenome assembly CEOR01 (sample SAMEA2620836, study PRJEB7988) | marine metagenome | biome: marine biome (ENVO:00000447); feature: deep chlorophyll maximum layer (ENVO:xxxxxxxx); material: "saline water (ENVO:00002010), including plankton (ENVO:xxxxxxxx)" | depth 65 m
TTTGAGAAAAGAATTTCCTGAAATAGGTAAATCTTGGGTTCAAGGTAATATACATTCTCACCATAGTATGGGAGCGTTCTTTAGCGGAACAGACATACAACAATGTGAAGACGGCGCTAATGAAAATTTTTATTATTCATTAGTAGTATCAACTAAGCCTGGAAAAGAAGTGCATTTTGGTGTATCATACCCCGATCAGTTCGGAAATGTGCATGTTTTAGAGTTTGATGATATAGAAATAGAAACTTTAGATAATGCAGATAAAGAATGGATAGACCAAGCAAAGTACATTAAGAAAAACAAAACAAAAACAGCCCCTCAATTATACACACGAAAACATAATTCTTATTATAAAGAACAGGGGACTTTATTTGGTGTAACAAATGCGGAACAAGCAACAAACCAAAACACCAAACAAGACAGGTACGAAGAATGGATGGATGTTATGTCATACAACAATTCATTTGGCGCTGAAATAGAAGAGTTAGGGTTTGCACAATGGGATGCATACGACACACTTATGCTTGACTATGAAAAAGGTAGAATAAAGAAAAATAAGTTAAAAAAAGAACTTAAAAAAATAGGAGTAGATGAGCATGGGCAACCGATACCTTCGTAACCAAGACATTATCGATCAATCAAGATTAGATAAAATAACAGTAATAGGAGCTGGTGGTATAGGCTCTGCATTACTACAAAACGCTGCAATAATGGGATTTAAAGAAATAACTGTATGGGACCCTGATATGTTAGAGGAACACAATTTATCCACAACATCATGGCCAGAATGTTATCTAAATCAACCAAAAGTACATGCAGCAAATAAGACATGTAAAAATCTTAATAAAAAGATTAAAATGAATCTTAGAGAAGTTTTCTGGGAAACTGGAATGCCATTAGAAAATAAAGTATTCTTAACGCCTGACAATATGGAATGTAGGCTTGCAGTATACAATCAATGGAAAGAAAACCCAGACAGAGAGTTCTTACTTGACATGAGAATGGGTGCATTAGGTTTTGAAATAATAACCGTGACCAGAGAGTCCGATTATTTCATGGAATCTTATGTACCAAGTTCCGCAATACCCGACGACCCCTGTACAGCTAAGCACACAATCTTTTGTGGTAGTTTAGCAGCATCATATGGCCTAGCACAAGCATTTAATGTCTTGCAAAATAGGATTTATTATGCGTACATTTGGGGGTCGTTAGGTCCTGTTAGTTTACGTAGAGAGCATCTCGTTAAACCACAGATAATTAATAAACTTGCTGTATAACGCAGCAATAATCTGAGATATATATCCCTAATTTTACGTTTAGTAGTTAGGGATACTTGTCTCTTAAAATAGGAGTCGTATGTTAAAAGTAAATACAATAAGCACGGATTGGTCAGCCGATTTACCAGGTGGAATAACATGGTATTTTATTGGTCAACCAAAGACAGGTAAAACAACACAAGCATCAAAATGGTCACCTAAAGGTAGTGAAGGTTGTCTAGTAATAGACACTGATTTAGGTGCAGATTTTGTTGACGCTGCAAATGTTGTTACTTGTTGTGGTCTGAATCCACCTACAAGGATTCAAGAAAAAGATGGTGTGCAAGTTACTAAAAATGGTCAAGCAGTAATAGAGATAGTCCCGACAAATGAACGTGGATTTTATTATAGAGGAGGACCAGATAAAGGTAAGCCATTGCACGTCTATTCATTAGCTGAAATACTAGCTGATTTAATGAAAAACTGGGAGCAATACCCTTACGATACAATCGTGATAGATACTATAGATCAAGTTAACTCATGGATAGAAGATGTAGTTAAAAATGACCTTGGTATACAAAATATGGGTGATGGCTCTTGGGGTGCAGACTGGGCAGCAGCTAAAAGAAAGAATGCAGACATTGTTAAAAAACTGCAAGATTTCTTAAAGAAAAAAGGTGGAAATTTAGTTCTTATATCTCATGCTAAACAAACAGCAATGACAGATGATAAGGCACAATTAGCACCATCACTGCCAAGCGGTTTAGGCAGAGCACTATGTGCAAAAGCAGATGTAATCGGATATGCTACTGTAAATAAGTCTACACAAGACTATGAAGTATCATTTGAAGGTTACGACGAAAGAATGGTAGGTTCAAGATTAGCACCGCTTGCTAATAAAGCTTTACCATTTGATTACGAAGAAATAATAAACGAAATAAAATCCTACAAAGAGGAGGGAAAATAATATGGCAATAATGCGTTCAGAAGTAAAAAAGAGTGGTGGTGATTGGTTAGGTATTAAAACTGGTACAATCTCAAAAATAACAGATGAAGCAGCTAAGTATGACTGGGCTGATGTTTATTTAGTTATTGAGTTTAATGTAGAAGGTTCTGACTATCCAAGAATCATGAAAATAGCTGGTTCTTATGACAAAGAGTCTAATGGTCAAATTAAAGATTGTTCTTTACTTAAAAAAGTAACACACTTCTTTGATGCTATTGGTGAAATGGGTGGACCAAATCATTTAGGTCAATGGGTTAACGAGAAAGAAGAACCTATTGCAGATATTGTTACTCATTTAAATCAATATATGGGCACTAGTTTAACTATATTTGTATTTAAAGAACTTGCAAAGAATGGACAAGCTTATACTAGAGTACATAATAAAGTATTAGCTAAGACTGCTAATTCTGAAAATGAGTTAGAAGGCTATATCAACTTTCTAAGATCTAAAGGATTCTTAAATGAGGCTCCTAAAGACATGTCTACACCAGCACAATCGGTGCAAATGAATGGTGCAGCAAACGTTGATGGCATAGACATTGCAAATCTATAATTACATAGAAATAGCTAAGGACGCTCCAAAGAATCGGGGCGTCCTAATACCTAAAGAGGAGCTCCCAAAACACATGAACGGGGTTCCTCTATATAGGTCATTGTATATGTATGGTCAAGATGCTTATGATTATGCAGATGCACACAATAATAGTTTAAGGAATTATTATGGAGTTAGAGCAATTGACAATGTTTTAATAGATATTGACAGAGAACAAAATACTGATGACTTTACATTAAAAAAATGCCAAGCATTAGTTTTTAGTTTAACCGATGAATTTGACCTGCAGCAACATAATTTTAGGGTATATTTCTCTGGCTCTGGTTATCATGTAATGATTCCTAATTCTGTTTTTAATTTTGTACCTTCAGAAGAGCTGCAATTTCAGGTAAAGGACACTATGATGAAGTTATTTCCTGACATTGACTCAATGATATACATGAGAACAGGATTGTATAGAGTTGCACACACTATAAACAATAAAACAGGTTTATATAAAATTCCCCTTACTTACCAAGAAATAATGAATAAAAAATGGCAAGAAATTCACGATTTAGCTAAATATCCTAGATTAGAGTTTCCATATACAGAATTACATGGAGACGGCGAACTAGAAGAGTATATCGTGACTGAACAATCCATAAAAAGAACTTTAGGTAAAGTAATGGAACCTAGGAAGGTTGCAACCTGTATACAAGCTATGTACAATCAAGGACCACAACAAGGTTCTAGACACAAAACAATGCTTAGAATGATTTCTCATTATAGAAGACACGGCATACCATCAGAAGCAGCAAAAGAAATAATGCTAAAATGGAATGACGGGCAACTACATGAGCATGAAATTATAAAGCAAGTAGAATATGCATATAATAAAGGTTACCAATACGGCTGCAAAGACGAACTAATGTCTAGTCTATGTAATCCTAAATGTATATACTACAAAAGAAAAGACTATTTTGTAGACGTAATGACATCAGATAGCATGCAAACACAGTTAGAAGATCGACTGACAACTGATTTTACAGGTAGAGCTTACAATTTTTCTAAATCATTAGGTTTGGAACAAGATTGTATGTTTTATCCTGGTGACCTTATAACTATATTTGGACCAACTGGTAGTAGTAAAACTACATTGGCACACAATATTGCACTAGGTTATAATCATTATGAAGATAGAATTGACTTAGAAGCTCAAATACCTACGCTATATCTATCTTTAGAACTTGCTGGCTGGTATATGCATAGAAGAAGTCTTCAAATTGCATCGAATAAGCCAAAAGATGTTGTTACTGCAGAATATAGAAGCATCTATCCTACTGTAAAAGACAAAGTTCAACACATAAGTGTGCAAACCGTGTCACCTACACTTGAGCAAATACAAAGTAAGATAACTGAATTACAACCTGCTATGGTAATTGTAGATTATATTGATTTAGTCGAGACTCCGCCACATATTAAAGGCGAGTACGAACAAATTAAGCACATATCTCATGGATTATCTAATATGGCTGTTAATTTAGACGTAATTATTGTACAAGTGTCTCAGGTAAGCCGAGAATACAGTAGAAACGAAGTATTAGACCTTTATGCAGGTAAAGGTTCAGGTGCTATAGAAAATGCCTCTAGAAAGGTAATTGGCTTAAATGGTCAAGCAAATTCACCAAATAAGTCAGTTAAATTGTTTAAAAATACAGATGGAGAGTTGTTTGAAACGGAAGTAGAATGGACACCATCTTTCAGATTACGGAGGACAAATGTCTAATAAACCAACAACAAGAGATCTAATAGGAACTCTTATTGATTTACAAATCGATAGAGAAAATCAAGAGCTTTTAGAGCCAGATAATACAGAGGCACTAACTACAATTGATAATGCTATTAGTGAACTTAAAAAAGAAATCTCTAATAAAACGTCTTCTATAGACTATTTTATGGTAGAGATGAGTAAAAACACAAACCTTATTGATGCTGAGATTAAAACACACATGGACGAGGTTAAAAGATTGCGTAATAGAAAAAATGCAATCAAAAGAACCGAAGACTACTTAAATAAAGAGCTTCTTCCTATGATAATAAATACAGCTGGCAATGACGGCGTATTTAAAACAGACACGACTAAGTATAAGCTATATCAAACTTGGGGTCCAGTAGAAGTTATAGATGAAGAGTCAGTTCCAGATAACTACAAAAGATACAAAGTAGAAATCGATAAGAAAAAAGCCAGACAGGATATTATCAAAGCTGCAGAAGACGGCATGGGAATATCGGGTTTTCAAATTAAAAAAGTAGACAGAATAAGGAGGTCTTAGTGTTTAAAGTATCATATAATAAAGGCGGAGCTTTAATAACGTTGTTTAACTTTGTAGGTGTAGGCTTTGCACAGGTAAAAACTAAAAAAGAACAATCAGTTACTATAACATTAAAAATATGGAAACTACATACATTCTTAAGTTTTGCTTGGATATAGGAGGGCCAGTATGTGGCATACAAAAAGAACATAGTTAGAAGAGGTAAGGTCAAAACCTGGGAAGACAAATTCAGTAAAGTGCTCAAGAAACATCATGGGCACTTTGCTAAAAAAATATTCCATAGGTTAATGAAAAAAACCTCTACATTAAAAGCTTCTTTAAAGAAAAGGAGTAAAGAATATGAAGTTAAATTCGAAATCTCTTTGGATGAGATTAGAAGGATGTTTCTTAAGTATTATGGAAAGCAATGTAGGTATTGCACTGATGTACTTGTGGTATCTAATATTGTATGTGACCATATGTATCCTCTTTCTTTGGGGGGCGATTCAACTCCTAAAAATCTCACCATAATATGCAGAAGATGTAATACTAGAAAGGGTCATTTGACAGATAAGGAATATTTATCTTTATTAAAATTCTTAAAGTCAAAGCCAGAAAATATGAGAAATTACGTTTTACGCAAATTAGCAAAAGGAGATAATTTTGAGAGTTAACATGGTAAATACAGTGAAAGGGTTTATAATAGCAAAACCCGAATTAGCAAACAGTGATGTGGAGTTGATTTATGCAATCTGGGCATGGCAACTCAAAAATAACAAGCCTTCTAAGGATATAAATAAAATGACTGCGAAAGACTTGATGCAGCATTGGAGGGACGGACAAATTTCATCCGCATTCAATATATCAAGATCTAGAAGAAAGTGTCAACAACATTATCCTGAAACGAGGGGGGAGTCATATGTCAAAAAGCAAAATCATCAGGAAAGAGTTATCAAAGATGTCAAAAGAGAAACTGATAAGGCAAATCGAGTTTTATCAGAAGGATTTGGAGATTAAATCAGCAAGAGCTTTAAAGTATTATACCGCTTTTAATTATTTAATGGACCATTTTAATGATTTACCTGATGACATAAAAATAGAAGTAGACAATAGGCTTAAAAACTTAAGTCTTTAAAATATATAGATGCAGGCAACGCAAGGGAAACAAGGTAACTGAGAAGTTATTCTCGTCGGGATTCAGTGGCTGGAAGTTGCACTAAACTAGGGGATAATAAAGCCTGGTTAGTATAAAAACTCTAAAGTCCTGCATCTATAAAATTAAGGAGAAGGCATGGCAAATCCAGAATACAAAATGACAAAGTGCATGGCTTGTCAAAGATTCATCTCAGCTGCAGCATGCAACTTTGGATGTCCGTACTGTGGATATACAGACGGCTGAGACACAAGCATACCTCCGTTGGAGGAAATTAAAGGAGTCGGCAATGACAAAAAAAGATTACGAACTAATAGCAGCAGTGATGAAAAGTCACAAAGTGTTATTCGAGAAGTCAACAAAGATAATAATGAAGTCACTAATGAAGCATCTTAAAGAAGATAACCCCAGGTTTAATGAGGATACATTTAAGAAGAGAAGTGGTTTCGCTAACTAAAAGGAGAAAGTAAGTATGGGATATACTAAGCTAGGAAAAGTAACAATGTACGTCAATAAAGATGCTACAGAAGAAAACAGACAGCCTCACTTTAAAGGTTATGTCAAACTAGACCATAGAATACCAAAAGGCGCAGAAATTGGATTAGCTGGTTGGTTAAATGAAAAAGGGACTGATAAGTCTTTATTTTTCGCTATATCTGCTAAAGATGACCAACTGTCACAAGAAAATCTAGATCTTGACGATTCGGAGAGTGATACGCCGTTTTAGAAATGTCTATGGAAGAAATAACTGAATTGTTTAAATTAAGGCAAATGGGCCTTGACAATGCAATTCAAGAAATCTTAAGGAGAAGGGGGTAATCATGGGTGTTAAGTTGGTAAACCTTAGCAATTACGAAGAAAGTAAAAAGCGTAACAAATCAGGCATAACTTCTTATTACTGTGAAGAATATAAAGGACTCGATGTAATGACTAGAGCCAAGAAAGCTGCTTTAGCAGCGTCTGGTAATGGAAGATGTTGGTGGATTTACGACTTTATTTACAGAGAATTAACTTGGAGGAACCCAAAATGCGATTAGCAGAACACAATGAACTCTTGGAAGATATATTTGATAAAGTTCGTGACATAAGACTAGCTGGTCAGAAAGAGTATGCGCATGACGAAGATAACTGCTTTGCTAACTTTGAAAGAATAGCAAATTTGCAAGGACTAAGCCGTGAAAGTATACTAATGACATATGTTTTAAAACATGTGGATGGCATACAATCTTATGTTAAAGGTCATAAAAGTCAACGTGAAGATGTAAGAGGTCGAATTGTTGATATAATAGTCTATCTGACCCTACTTTGGGGTATGGCCGATCAGGATGACATTACCGATGCATTTATAAAACGTGAGAAATCACTTATAGATGAAGATGTAAGTGCAGAAGCACACATGTCTAAACACAAAGGTGAATGGAAACAAGAACCAGATAGATTTAAGGTAAAAGGATATGACAGCAATGGAGAAAAAACAAAATAAAGCATACGAAAACGCAATAGACTATGCTAATGCTGTAACTACTGCTGAGAACGGCGATGTCGGGTTTTTAGCTTGGAGATTTCTAATAGGATGTCGTATATTAGAATGTCTGGAAGATATGGAAGGTTGCCCTAAAATAGGGACTGACGTTCAAGTCAATTCATTGAATCAAGACACTAGTGTATTAAGGTTAGGCAACTATGAAATCTCTTTGGCATACAAGCCCGAGGGTCAGGACAAACCGTTAAATGAGCCGAACTCTTTGTAGACCTCAGCCAAGAGGGACTAAAATATAGGGGGACTATTAATGTCCCCTTATAATTTAAATCATTTCTTTTTTTTAACTACGTAAGTATATTTTTTTTGACCATAGAATACTGGGACAGAAGTACTTGACCTAGTCCAATAATCTTTAGGAATCAGTATTGTCTTCTTTTTCTGCATTATTTGCTTTATCTGCCTTTTTAATTTCTCTAGCTATTTGAATATAAGGTATTCCTGTACCTTTTTCTATAGTATAGTAAGGATTTTCCATAACTCCTGTAACATCTCTTGCCATTCTTCCGAATGGGAACATTGTCCATATATAATAGTCTGTTAATCTACTATAATCATTTGTTACCATGGAATTAAACAGGGCTGGAGCCAACCGCAAACCTGGCGGAGTAACCATTTGGAGTGGAGCTAGTGCAGTTGGCCAAACCCCGAAAAATGCTCTGTCTCTTTCAACTTCATCACCAAAGATCCAATCAGCAGTATCTTGAAACCAAGAATAAGGCTGTGGCATTGCTGTTTCAAATAAAGAGTAAGCGAATATATTTGCCATTCCTAAAACAAACATATCAGTACTAGTTTGCCTTTTAAGTCTTTCAAATTCTGGAGTACCACGTCTAAAACCATGCAACTTAGCTTCTCTGTATACATCATTTCTAAATCTTACAGAGTTCCAAGCCCATGTCTGGAAACGTGTCATAACTTTACCTAATGCTGTAGCACTAAATGCTGGCCTATATGGAGCAGAATATAAGAACTGTGTAGCCTGTACACCCTTTTTAGCCATTTCTATTAAAAACGGGTCATTTAAGCCCATATTGGCATGACCATAGAGCTCTCTTGCTTGCAAATAGTGTGCAGCAAATGCATCTCGACGCAATGCTCTTTCAGGATACCTCATAAACCAAGCAGATTTTTGGAACATTGCTTCTGTTATTTGATGCTTTTTAGCTAGTGACAATAATGTTTCGTCCTTGACCATAGGGTCTTTCTTTAAAACCTTTTCAGCATCCATAAAAAATCTTTTATATTTACCAGACTTAAAGTTTGGATTCAAACCTGCCTCATAAAGAACAAAGTTGGGAACAACTCCGTGACTAATAGCCCAGGCTTCAATATCTTTTTTAGTAGACCAACCAGATGCTTCACCAGCTATACTAGTTCTCCAGTATTCTACATTTCTAGCATTTCTCCAGTTACGCCATCCAGTAGACTGTATTGTGTGCATTTGTCCACCAAATACGTTACCAGTAGCAGATTTAGGGTGAGCAAGTAATGTAGCCATTTGATATTTAGCTTCTAAGTTAGACCAGTGTCTAATATCCATTTCATCTACACCTTGTAAATCAGAAGGCAAAGACGGATCTTCTTTCATTCCAATAGTTTTTCTAATTCTATTTACCATATCTTTAACATGGTTATCAGCAAACCAACTATAAGGTGTCCCTTTAACTTTCATTAGTTTTGCATCCGCACCAGTAAGCCAAGACTCGGGTAGTTTAGAAGGAAAACCCATAGCTCTAGATATATAATCATAAATATAGTTATTCCAAGCAAACGCTTGCTCTGGATTATTCCACTCTGCTAATGCTTTTTTATTAAAATTAGATAGCATTTTCTTAGAAAGAATTTGCCCTATTTGTCTATGGTAAGTGTCTATTAAATTCTTTTGATATATATCCCAAGCACCTAAGTCCCTATTCCAACCTGGAAGATGTATATTCCTTGACATCATGTTGCCAGATATAGGGTCTTTTTCAAGAGCTCTCATATGATCGCCCTTTCGCTTGTTAGCAATTTCATTCAAAGCGCCTCTAATCATACCATCTTCAGCTACGTCATTAACAATCCAGTCTCCTGTCATAGACTTATATCTTAAAATTAGTTTAGCAATTTCTTGCTCTCTTTGTTCATCAGGAATACCTGTTTGCTTTTTAAGTTTAGCAATAGCTGCTTCAATTGCTCGTTTTGCAACTGACTTATTTTGTATAAAGTGTGGGTGATATTCAGTAGATTTGAATTGTCTAGTTCTACCATACTCTGCTTTACCTAAGTTTTTAGCAAGCTCTAAATACATGTCTTTTTCTGCTTTAGTTTGTGCCATATCTCGCATTTCTAAAACATTCTCAATCTGTATAGACCTAGATATTTTTCTTAAATTATCTAAGCCAAACCTAATATCAAGAGGTTTTCCTGACTTTAAATTTCTCATTATATCATCAATAAATTTTTCGCCTTTAATTTTAGGTAGCTTAGTATTCCCAAACCAGTATTGAACCTTACCTTTTTTAGTTTCTAAATATTTATTAATAGGATTGTCAACAGAATTGTCAATTTCATGTTTTCCAGTTCTTCTATTGTATCTATAATTAGCTCCTGCTATCCAGGTGTAAGTTTCTGCAGCTCTTTCAGTTAAGACTTTATTTATATTTTTTGCAATAGTTTCACCATTTTCATTATAAGTTCCACCTTTTTTACGAACAGAAAATACTTTTTTAGATGTGTTTTTCCAATTAGCTATTTCTTCAGCTTCTTTTAAATTGTCCTTATAGACTTTTAAATCTATACGATATGCCTGATCCTGTTTATTTGCATTTGCATTTTGAAAAGATGCCAAGTCACGCCTAGCAGTAACAACCTCAGCAATATGCTGACCCATACCATCAGGCAAAGACTCATACCCAGTTCTATCTCTAAGAGTTTGCTCTAATAAATTTTTCTCATCCTCGTCCATTTTAATAGCTAAAGCCTCTGCCTTACCAAGAACATATTGTATATTTTCTATAGCATGTGTAGGTCTACCAACATTACCACGACGCCACTCACCCTTAAAGTTTTGGAATCGTCCTTCCTGTGTAAATATATCAAAGTCTTTAACCATCATCTCCCTGGAAACTGTTTTAGGGAAAAGCATCCAGTGACGCTCTGCTAGTTTTAATATATTATCTTTTGTTAAAGCACCGTCACGTACAAAAACGGTACCACTGCGCATATCTTTAAAGAAATTATTTACAACACGATAATCCTCAACACCCATAGCATCAAAGTTTTTAGCAACCAAAGACCTAGTAATCTGGTTTAACTTATTAG
>CEOR01006688.1_pt1 | contig 11059 bp, 16 predicted proteins | sample 530661 | NCBI WGS metagenome assembly CEOR01 (sample SAMEA2620836, study PRJEB7988) | marine metagenome | biome: marine biome (ENVO:00000447); feature: deep chlorophyll maximum layer (ENVO:xxxxxxxx); material: "saline water (ENVO:00002010), including plankton (ENVO:xxxxxxxx)" | depth 65 m
AAAGTAAGGGTAGACACACAAAAATTATTTAGAATCGTAAAAATCTAATATCCGCTCCATTCATTCTCCCACGGCATGTAAGGTCTCTGTACCGTTTGGTTTTCTTCTACAATCCGATCTAAAACACATTCAATAAAATATTTTGATTCGGGATCTCCTATTGAGAGTTTGCAATCCGAGTCATGTACATCTTCAAACATATTATTAAGATTTTTTACTACATCATTAAAATTATTTTTATATCTTTCATCCTTTTTCGAGTTCATTCGAATGTTAAGGATTTTGGAAATCATATCAAAATTAAGTTGAGGGGTTTCCATTGTTATTACTATTCTACTATATACACGTATTTTATCCTTATATTGTTTTCACGACAATATTTTTTAATGTAGCTAATCTTCGTCGCTGGAATGATCACTTAATATTGGTTCTGTATTGTCCTCTATAGGTAGTGGACCTCTACTGGGTTTTTCGTCATTCAAGGCGATATTAGCTACATTAACAATATCTTTAAAAACTTGCAATAATTGAGGATGATTTTCTAATATCTTTATTATTTGTTTGATTTCAATAATATTCTGAACTTCAATTGCCTCCATTATTTTTATATACAGAAAAGAAAATTAATTTGTAAACGTTATGTTTCCGTCAGCATTAAAGTAGTAATGCTGGTCATAGACGACCCACATATGAATCGTTTTCGCTTCACCACTCGTAGCATTATTCGCTACGGTTAACTGTAAGTAAGTATCCTGGGAAAGCGTTTCCGTATCGATACCGCTTTCTCTGGCTTCACGGGCGAACGCCTGAAGCGATAAACCATGGGGGCAAACACAAATCTTTTCGTTAGAAGCAGGGGCAACAGTCGCACCAGCAGTACCATTATCACCATTACCACAACCACCAGCAGCAGCCATATCAGTTCCATACGTTATACCACTTAAGAATCCAGTTGGCGTTGTAAACCCAAGAGTTCCAAACGCTTTCGCAAGTTCCATCACGCACTGACCACGTCTTAATTGAGCAGCAGGGGTAGCAGCAGTAGTAATACCAAAACCTGAAACTGGTTCCGTCGGGTACAATACAGACCCGACACGTATATTCCAGCTCTCAAGATTGGGCTGACCTGAATAGGAGAGAGTGTAAAGGGTTAGATCATTCGGAAGAGGACCTAATGTATTCGCAAGGTCGCTCGACTGGGCAACCCAAAATAGAGAGTTCAGACTTCTCTTACGGGCAGGCATACGAATTATGTGCTCACCAGCAGGGCGGTTAGCAGCAAGAACATCAGCAGAATACTCGTAATCTTGACCCGAAATAACAAGCTGACCACCGAGTTCTTGCTGAACCATTCTAAACTGGTTCAATACGTCTTCACCAACCTCTACCAAGTGTGCAACATACGAAATATTTGTGATCGTGACGGTCCCAGGAGCAGGATTACCATTCCACGAACCAAACTCTGTTGTGTTGCCTACGTCAAGACAAATAGTGATAGGTGCGTCAGGGCGGACCATGGGAAGAGGGATAAGTTTATCCTGACCAAATAGACCATTCGTTAAACTCATAGAAAATCTAAAACCATCACCAGCACCAATACGACCAGTTGCATTATGACGGCTATTCGAATAGGTATCACCTAAATTACCAGCAACTACACCAGCAGCTCCTGCTTGTGTATTACTTGCAGCAGCAGCAGTAGTTAATGCCCTCTGACACCCTTTAACACCCTGTGAAGAGAAACCATCAGAAGTTTCCTGGGCAGGAGCAAGGACCGCACAGTGAAGACGGTTATGTTGCTGTAAGTCAGAGATTACCCGACCAGCTTGTTCAATTCTCACGTTTTCAAAAAAAGTATGAGCACCGCCAATATCAAGACCTAATGTTTGTGCTGAACCGTTGCTTAACTCGAAGTCTAAATACGAATTAGTGGGATCAAGCAGTTGGGAAGCAGAACCTACTTCAATACGGATAGTTTTAGAGGTAAAATCAGAAAAGACATTACCATTCTGGGGGTAAAATCTACGGCGGGATGCGACAGCAGGTACCGCTTTGGGCAATACGTCGGCATAATCTAAAGTTGATGGAAGGACACGTTCACTCATTATTTATACTTAATGAATAGAAAAAAAATAAAATTATCAAAAGTTTTTTAGGTTCTTAAAAGGAAACACGGATAGATCCGTCAGAGTTGATAAAGAAGAGACTATTATAGCAGACAAAAGCATCAATATTTATCGCTTCTTGGGCAGCAGCATTATCTCCGATATTGAGTTGAAGGGTAATAGGAGTGGCTCGGTCCGCTGTATTCACCGCTCCGCCGTCAGCAGAAACACGCTGGAAACTTTCCATATCAAGAGAGAAAGGACAGAATCTGAATGAAGTATCAAGTTGACCAGTCGCAGCATCAGCACGAGCAGGCATATTCGCTACATTACAATCAGCAACCGCAAAATTGAAGGACGCTAATGAACCACAACCTCCAACACTTGAGGCAACACCGAGTGTCTTTTCAAGTTCGTATAAGTGCTCCGCCCGAAAGTTTTTAGTTCCCGCAGCGGTGTTATAATTACACTGAATCGGAGTCGGAGGGTGCTGAATTGATCCAATTTTGATAGAATAGTCTAACATATTCATATGACCACCATAGGATAGATTGTATCGAGCATCTTGAGCAGCAGCACCACCAGCAACGAATGCTTGGGAGGCACCAACCCACCAAATAGATTTAATGCTTCTACGACGAGCAGGGACATTCAGGGACTGCATACCAGTAGCGTCCGCTCCAATATTTGAATTAAAGTGGGTGTAATCCGTGCCCGAGAGAACGATCCGACCATCCGCCATATCCTGAACCATACGTACTTGCTGGGTAATCTGTGGAGGCACCTCAACTAACTGGGCGATATAACGGACCTGGTCAATTTGATAGTCTACACCAGCAGCAGGAGCAACCGCCCAGCAACCAATATCAAGTAGATTAGCAAGTTCAATTTCAATCGTAAGAGGTGAAGAACCGAGTAATTGTAGAGGGATCATCTTCGACTGATTTGGACCTAATAGACCATTCATGAGTGGAATACAGAAGGTCGCCTGACTACCAGCAGCAGGAGCAGCACCACCACCAATATCCGCAATCTGCGACGAACCAGTAATTGGGGTTGAAACAGAAGCACCCGAAATATCACCATTAATTAGAGAAGTTGTAGCAAGAGCACCAACACCTTTATCATTCGCATATCTGCAATTTTCAGAAACAGATCTGTGCTTAACACTATCAACCCCGCCATGAGTAGGTAAGAGACAAGCAGAGAGTAGACGGTTATATTGATTACAATCGGTTAGAATATTACCCGACTGTTCAATACGGAGACGACGGATGAATGTATGACCACCTCCAAAATCAACACCTAACGCCTGACCTGTGCTGTTGGTAAGTCGGAAGGATAGATACGATAATTTTGGATCTAAAAAAGCATCACCTGATATATCAATTCGAATAATATTATTTCCCGTTGAAGTGAAAGTCTGACCATTCACAGGGAAATAGTTTCTACGTTTAGCGTGGGAGTGAGCCTCAAGGGGCAACACAGATCTGTAATCAGCATTCCTCGGTAAAACCACAGCGTCCATTATTTTATACTTAATGGATAGAAAAAAAAGGAAAATTATTAAAAAAATTAGGATTTTACAACAGGTTAATTCTCTTACATAGATACTCTGATATTACCAACCTGGTCTATGTGATAGAGAGTATCATAAACAGCATACATATTCACATTAATAGTTTCCGCAAGAGCATTCAATAATTTCAGTTGGAGCGTCATGGGTTTATGTTGAGTAGCAGTATCAACACCACTTTCAATTGCACGTCCACCTTTTCCGTCTGGACCAAACGCCTCTAAATTGAGACCTAGAGGACCAAACTTAAACGGTACCATAGCATTACCACCAGCACTTTCTATCGGCATACCACCATTAGTTCCTATCGTTGATAGATAATTTTGACGAGTGAGAACACCCTGACCGAATACACTACCGACCTGTCCAAAGCACTTCGCAAGTTCTTCCATAGCCTGAGAACGAGCTTGACCATTCGCGGCTGCGAACTGACAACTTATAGGTGTAGGAGGATATAATTTTTGTCCTACTTTAACTGAAAACTCATCAAGGTTCATATGACCACCATAGGATAGATTGAATCTATCACGCTGTAAGGCAACACCTGCGAAAGTATTAGACGCTCCAACAAAAAGCAGATCCTTAATGGATTTACGACGGCACGGTATATCCAAACTTTGCATACCCGAGGCACCAACATTAAGTGAGCCAACGTAATTAGTGTAATCCGTTCCGTTTAGAATTAACCGACCTCCCGTCATAGCTTGAACCTGGCGTAAGTGTTCATCAACTTCGGGACCAACATCAACTAATGAAGCCAAATACTGTATCGACTGGATTTCATAACCAGTAGGAGCAGCAGTAAATACACCAACATCAAGTACATCCGCGAGAGTAATTTCAATTACAATTGGAGACGAGTTGATGAGTTGAAGCGGGACAAGTTTATCCTGGGTTGAACCGAGGAGCCCGTTAACAATTGGGAAACACAGCGTAGCGGTGGTATTATTAGCGATCGTATCATGAGCGGGTGTAGGAGTCGCAGGAGAAGCACCCGTAGTTTCTGCATTAGTCGATGGGTCAAGCTCGGCATTAGCACCACCACCAGTCGCAGAGTTCAAATATCTCTGACCTTCAGTAATAGAGCGAGTAGCAAGTCTTGAGGTATCAGTTTGAGCAGGGAGGAGAATCGCAGAAACTAATTTATTGTAATTCTGTACGTCAGAGAGAACAGTTCCACCTTGAAGAATACGGAGGCGTTGAATTAAACCCGAACCTCCACCGAAATCTAAACCCATACCCTGACCAGTTTGGTTATCAAGAATTACTTTGAGATACGAGTGCTTGGTATCAAGTAGGGACGAGGCAGATACAGGAATACGAATTACATTATTTCCATCACTTACAAACCTCTGCCCGTTTTCAGGGAGGAAGGCACGACGACGAGAACGACTCTCAACAGCGAGAGGAAGAATCTTGGTGTAGTTAATCGAATCAGCAACCATATTTATTTATACTTTATACAATATAAATATTTTGAAAAAATTAAAGGTTAAAAAAATTAGTAGGTAAAAAACCAACCTTTTGCGAGGTCTTCTTGTTTCTTTACTTGGTTCTTAAGGATTTGATTTTCTTGTGCTTCTTTTTCTTTAATTCTTTGTAAAATTATTTTCAAATCACTTTTAATTTCTGCTATATCAACTTTCATACTTGAATGTAAACTCTCTAGATCATGCAAACAGTCTTTGACTTTATCAATTGGTTTAGTTGATACAGAGGGATTATCCTGAAAGTTGCTCATTCTCTTCTTTATTTTCTATAGATATATTTTTTGGTATTCTTTGAATTGTAATTTTTGGATAAAACTTAAACTTCTGATAATTTTTTGTTCCACCTCGACTTGAAATATCTGCTACTTGCTGATAGGTCAATCCTAGTTCCGAAGCAATCTCTTTTAGATTCTTAAAATCTTGATTCAACAAAGTCATGGATACAGATCCACATTCTTGGTATACTTTACAGTTAAACATTATCTTATATTATATTCTATATTTTTATTTTAAGTATTTTATTGTTAATTAAACAACGGGAATTGTTTGGTATAATGCACACTTTTTCAATATTCCTCGGGGATTTATAAGACCATGAAACCAGTTAGAAATTATGGTTGAAGGTAAATCAATTACATAACCAATTTCCTTAATCGTTTTAAACTCCATTATCTTAAATAATTCTCTTTTTTCTTCATCTTCAAATAAATAAAGTACCCATCCTGATCGTTTCATTATATATTACAATATATTTAATTATCGTGTTAACTTAATGTATCCGCCTCGAATGTGATCGGATGTTGATGAGGTATAAATCTCAATTAACATAATTTTATCACTTGCTCCAACCATATTTGTAATAAAAGTAAACTCTGAACCTGTAGTGCCTGAACCTAATGATGTATATCCAGTTGAACCATAAGTTGTAATACTTGTAATAATAATTGTTCTTGATACAGCAACACCCGCACTATTATTTAGATCTATACGACAAGCAGTAGCGGTATAATTTGCGGGGATTATGAAATATCCACAGACTTCAAGTGAACTTGTTAATGGTCTTATCGTCCCATGGATGTTAGCACTAAAATCGTCTTCAACACCGATATTAAAATAACTTGAATCGTCATTCGGGTAAAAATTACCCATCTCTATACTCATTCTTAAATCTCCAGCAACGTCAAATACATTCGGTGGATGAATTATATTTGTGCTGTCTGTGAGGTTGAGATTAGTCGGAGCAGTATCAAGATTTATAGTCCTAGCACTCTCTCCATCATAAGTAGCACCTGCTGAATAATTCAGATTTGTTCCAGCAGAAAGTCCTTCAGGTACTTTCAATACAGCTAATTCATTCCCATCAAAATCAATTGTATCTTGATCTACTCTCGCAGCAATTGTTCTATTTAATCCACCTGTATTTGTAATTTGTATACCATTCCCCTCTGTAAGATTTAGTTGGGTATTGGTATCTGTAGCAGATACAGTAATTGGTGTAGAACCATCATAACTTGCAATAGGAAATCCACCTGATAAAAAACTGATATTAGTTCCTGCTGTAAGAGCATTCGGCACCTTAAGAACTTGATTTTGAGCACCAGTTCCACCTGAATTATTTATGGTTGTTCCGTCATTATCAGTAGAGAAAGTTGTTCCGACTAGATTTATACCACTACCCGCTGTATAAGTGGTATTGGTTGCGTTGATTGTATCTGCTATGGAACCATCCCAACTAGGATTACCTGAAGATAAACTTACATTAGCACCAGCGGTAAGAGCGTTGGCGATGTGTCCAATTGGTGTTCCCCACACAGCGGGTTCATTCGCTCCAGCACTCACAACACATTCCCCAGCATTCCCAGCGTTTATACTATTTCCTAAATATATCTGACCGCTATTTTGTAGACTTGTTCCACGTAATGGTTTTAATCCTGTTATTGAAGACATTATATACTTAATTAGATTATTATTTAGCAAGATTTTTAACAAATAATGCTCTTCGATAAGTAGTTAGACTTGGATTATATTTACTATTCTTATCCTTGTAATTTTTAATGACGTGAGCAGCAAACTTATCGACACTCATGCCTGCGGATTTTGCCTGTCTTGTAAAAGCACCTTCTTTCAAGTTCTTGTACGGATTATCTGATTTCTTGGATTTCTTGGGCATTATTTTATTATACTTTAGATTTTTTATTCGGCATCACAAAATATCCATTCTTATCATCATTATCGATTCTTTTCAATCTTAATAAAGCCATTAATGATCCAAGAAATAATTCGTGATCACTTCGATAAATAGGTAATTTATTTTGTTTTCTATGATACATTAACTCACAAAACTTTTTATAGGTTTGGATTTGTAATAAAATTGGTATACCTTTACTTTGTTGCATTACATAATCCCCTTGATAAATATAATCCTCAACTTTCTTTTTTGAAGTTAATGGAAAATTAGAAATAAGTAAACCATTATAAAATAAACTTATATTGCCTCTTGATCCTTTATATATCATCTTTGCTATAATAACAATTTTTATTTTAAGTATTTTTCCTCTTATATTTTGCCCAAATATCTTTATCTATTCTTCTTGAAGGTCCACCCATAATTACACTTGCAAGTCTTGCTCTACCCCAACTCATAGGAGTTTGGTTGGGTCTTGATCCACTACTATAATAAGCACCCATACCTTTCTCTATAATCTTTTTCTGACCTGTTCTTGTAATGATATTATCATGAATATATTTTTCATCGCTAATTTTGGTTTTATGTTTCTTCTCAAACTTTTCAACCCAACTTGATCTTTTGGTTGGAGCCGAAGTTTTTGGTCTTGCTTTACCCTCAAAAAAAGATTTTATTTGTGCCTGCCTTTCTTTACCTTTGAGACCTTTAAGGTAAGTCGCTGGAACTTCTCTTGTTTTTCCTTTGTACGTAATTTTTACCATTATATCTAATATTAGATAATTTACCACAATATTTTATGAGACCAATATTTAGCAGAATCTTTTGATGTTGCTTTACCGTGTCTATCATAGTATGCTTTACGACGTTTTGGATCGCCATGATCAAGGTGAGAATATTCTCCTAATTTATCTTTGAATTGTCCATACCGACTATCTCCAAAGTGAATTAATTTTTTTCCACCTTTTCCATCTTTCACGTATACAGAATATTTCTTATTTTTTGCTTTACTCTTGAATGGTTTATACAAGTCCTTCATTCCACACGTGCAAACTTTCTTCCCTTTTGGGCACTTCATTATAATCTTGTAGAGATTTTTTTGGTGGTAAAATTATTCCACTTCCTTTATATAAAGCATTATACGGAAAATCAAACTCCTGACAATACGTTTCCAAAGGTTTCACACAATCATCGAGTGATGGACAATAACTATATCCACAACTTACACAGCATCCACCTTCATCCGTATGGATTGCTAAACCTTGTAATAATATATCAACTGGTTCTTTTTCAACTATAGGTACAGATAGAATTGCTGGAATACCAAATAAAACTTTAATTATGTTCTTCATATTTATCTTAAAGATATAAATTAATTAATCCAAAAATAAACTGTATATTAAATCAGGTGGTATTCTGTATCTATCTAATCGATTCGTTCCTGAACCAAAATTAACTGATACATCCTTTTTATGTTTACTTTTCTTCTCTCCTACTGTATGTATGTCTTTAGAAACATTAAGTTTATGTTTTCTTATTTGGTCTCGTTTTTCCTTGGTATTACATACTGTCTTTTTACCGTCAATAATTTCATAACCATTACCTAATACTTTCTTGTGTTGTCTTACTGCTTGTAATTTTTCTGTATTACCACAATTATTTTTATGCAACTTACGGAGTTTTTGTAATGTTTCAGTTTTACCACAATTATTTTTATGTAATATTCTTGTATCACACTTTAAAGGTTTTCCCGTATCATGACGTAGAGCACCATTAGTTGGTATTTCTACCATATTCCCACACGCTCCACTTTTATCACAAATTAAATTATTCCAATCTTTTTTATTTGTCCAAATACGTGTACGTTTCTCATAACCCCAATCAGAATACATACAATACGATACATCATAAAAAGGAATATCTTTTACAATCTCTCTATCTTTTAATTGCCCTCTTTGTGGATTTTCCATAAACCATAATTCACACTTAAAGTAATTTATGATCTCTAAAGTTTTTGCAATTAATTTATCACTTTCTTTCCGTTTCTCTTCTAATAATTCTTTGGTAAGTATAACACCGTTTTTATCAGGTCTACCTAACCAACAATTTTTAAGATTACTATATTCTGTACAAGGTGGAGAAGCCCAAATTATATCGAATGTATCTTGAGGATATTGCTTGTAATCAAAATCCATTATATCAACTTCATGATCTGCGGGTAATAATAAATCGACTGAAACCACATCCCAACCTAATTCTTTACAGCACTTTCCTACAGATCCTGTTCCACTAAATAATTCTAATACCTTAATCATTATAAGTTATCTTATATATTTTTTCCAAGTTTCTAATCGAAATATACCAAAAACTTTCCATGCCTTACCTTAATTTCTCCCGTTGTTCCCTTGGGTTTGTATCTATAGTATTTGCCTCCTGGTTTCCAAAGGTGTTTATTTCGCTGATAATAACTTGGTTTCTTCATTATATACTTTACCTAATATTTTATTCTTTAGAAAAACGAAAATAATTTCTACCTTAAAGTAAAAATTATGGAAGCAATTGATAAAGAATTGGAACAGAAATCTGTTGAAAGGGATTCAGTTGAACTTGAGATTACAGAAGCAGAACCCGAGCAGGAGGCACCTAAAACTGTAAAGAAGGTTAAAAAACCACGTAGTGCTGCACAAATCGCTGCCTTTGAAAAAGCACGTAAGGCAAGAGCAGAAAAGATTAAACAGAAGAAAGAACAGAAAGCAGTAGAGAAAGTGGAGAAGAAAGAAAAACGTAAAGTAGTCAAGCAGAGAGTAAAAGAAGAATTAGAACAGGAAACTATGGAACCTCCTGAGCCATTAGTTCGCCAACCAAGTAGAGTTATTGAGACTGTAGCTCAACCACCAGCACCGCCTCACCAAAGAGAGCAAGTTGTAAATAATTATTATTATTATGGACCGCCTCAACATTCACAACCTTATTATAGTGAAGAACAAGAAATAAAACCCAAAAAATCAAGACGTAAGAAGAGACCACCAACACCATCAGAAAGTAGTTCAGAAGAAGAGTTGGAGTATGCAGAGGGTGAAGGTCCTTATATTCCTCCCAATCCTCCCGCCGAAGATCCACCAGCAAATTACCCACCAACCTATAAGTTTAGTTATGCTTGAAGATTTTAAAATATTATATAAATAATAAGTATAATGACTGAAATTATTGAAAAAGAGTTTGATAAGAAAATCAATATATCAGGGGCAAAGTATACCTGTGATGATATAGATAAGTCAATACCGAAACCATTACCACAGAAAGGAGGTTTCGCTATGTTAATCTGTGGAAAACCTGGTACTGGTAAAACAAGTTTAATTTTAAGTTTAGTGTGTAAACAAGGTAAAGCATTCAATAGAAAGTTCGATAGAGTTTTTGTATTTAGTCCCAGTTTAATTACCATGGATGACGACCCTTTTGAATTAATTCCTGATGAGCAAAAGTTTGAAGAAGCTAATTTAGAAAATATCCAAGAAGTGTTAGATACGATAAGAGACAGCGGAGAAAAAGTCCTCCTAATTTTAGATGACACAATAGCCGACATTAGGGGTAAAGGTAAAGGAGAAATAGAAAATCTACTTGAAAAAATATTCTTTAATAGAAGACACCTTTGCGGTGCTGGTGGATCTTGCTCAATTATTGCAACAAGTCAAACATACAATAAGAT
>CEOR01011894.1_pt1 | contig 11058 bp, 11 predicted proteins | sample 530661 | NCBI WGS metagenome assembly CEOR01 (sample SAMEA2620836, study PRJEB7988) | marine metagenome | biome: marine biome (ENVO:00000447); feature: deep chlorophyll maximum layer (ENVO:xxxxxxxx); material: "saline water (ENVO:00002010), including plankton (ENVO:xxxxxxxx)" | depth 65 m
ATTAAAATCTCTCCGTACTGAGTATCACCTTCATAAAAAGCAAAATTACATTGCGTTTGATTTGTTCTAGCTGCTACAGATCTACCAGTAAAAGTAGAGTAGTTATCTCCACTAGCGGATACACTAGCTCTATTAATTTGTAAATATGTAATACCATCTAAAGTAAAATATATATTTGTACCAGATGTTACAATAAGACCATCCGCATAAACAAAAAGACCTAGTATAGCATTAGTGCTATTAGGTCTTGTAGCATCTGTACCACCAAAAGGTTCAAAGCCATTTATTCTTCTATAACCACCGTCTGAGTCTACTTCAAAATTTTCAAGTTCTGTAGCAAGACCTGGATTAGAGAGCATTTCAAACTGATTTAAGTTTGTATTTAAGCCTCCTTTACAAGATACACCAAAAGGTAAGGATTGTGCCATTAGATAAACCTAATCCTATCATCTTTAAAATAACCAGGATCAGGCTCCATAAGATGAAGCTTCATATTTTTTAAATTTCTTTTATAGTCCTCTAAAGAAAAAGCAGCGTTTTGAGCATCATCATTAAATTGATGTATGTAATATCTAGCTCTAGATATAAGTACAGGTACATATACATCTGGAAAAACTAATTCATCTGTATATAAATTAAGTTTTGTAGGTTGATTAAAAGCAAAAAACCAAACTCTATAAACTTTATCTGGTATTGGACTTAACCCAAAGTTTCTAGCGTCAGGACTTCTTACAACTCTACTAGGCACACCATACTGTTGAGTATCTGCATCATCTAAGTTTTCTGCAACTCTAAAATAATCTTTCCATTCTTCAATAGTAGTATGTCTTAAATTACGTGATTCATAAGGAGCAGATTCTCCGCTAACACCTACAGTAGTTAAATAAAAATTATCCCAGTCTATGTATCCATAATCTCCTAAAATAGAAGAACTTGCAGGTTTCATTTCATACCAACGAGTTCCTGCCACTGTTTCAACATAAACATTTCCATACATAGGATCAGTAGCTCCACTTTCTCCTACAGATAGAAAAGGCCACTGAGGCTCTTCATTAACTATATCTGAATAAGCTCTATTAACAATATCTTTTACGTGCGTTTGTACACCTACAGAAGATGCAAAAGTAGCTGAAGTTAATTCAACTTCATTTACTTCTCGTAAGATTTCATTACAAAGTTGTAAAAAAGTAGTTGCCATTATTTTTTATGAACCTTTTGTATTTCAAAGTTAGCAGATTTGCTAGATCCTCTGTGTTTTTTATAACCATCTTTAGGGTCTTTCATTAGCTTAAAAGTCTTTCCAGACTTCATCCAATGATAACCTTCAGGAGCTTGAACTTTCATCGTCCTTTTGGTAGGCTCATGTTATAGCCAGCCATTTTATTACAGGCATCTTCCATAGCATAAATACTAGGAGAGCTACCTTTCATTTGTCCGCCATGACCTTTTTTGTCACGCGACATACCACCATGCATCATACGCTCTTTTTCACGCATCATCATGCTACCACCATACATTTTTTTCTTACCACCATGATACATAAGACTTCTCCCTGTATACTTGTTTGGAACATAACCTTTTTTTCTTGGTACTGTATTCATATTAATCTTGATCACATTCAAAAGTTTTTGACTTTTCTCTAGCTATATCAAACTCAGTTCTGTTAAAATAAGGATCTTTCTTAAAATCTGTTTTTGGTCTATTAAACAAAGGATCTTTTTTAAATATACGATCATAGTTTTTATCATAAGCAGATTTGTTAAATCCTCTCCTATGTCTACTTTTTGTACTAACAATAGTTCCTGTGGACATTACAAAAGGTTTTTCTTCAGAACCTAGTTGAGCCATATAATACTCCAAAAAAGATGGGGCCACCTAAGCAGCCCCTCTTTAGTTTAGTCAATACCGTAGAAAGCAGATACAAGTGCTTCGCCACGAAGGACTTTAGCACCATATACGTGCAAACCACGAACAATATCACCAAAGCTATCAGGGTCACGAATGACCTCAGTATTGGTAATAGTTTGTGCAGTACAGGTGGAAGACATATGACCAGCAATACATTTACCAGCAGCGTTAGACGTAGAGGCAATGTTATTGGTCTTGTACATATCAAAACCACGAAGCTTACCAGAGCTTACCAAACCATTACGGATGGAACCCTGACCTGCGTTGTAATCAACTGACAAGAGCTTAGAAGAACTTTGTACAAGAACTTCATAAAACTCAGGATTAGCCAAGAACCAACGTCCTTCTTCAGGAACATTTTGCTCATCCAGAAGACGTGCCATGTGAGATAGCACATCAATAGGATCATGTTCACTGCCAGCAAAACCAATGTCCAAGTTACCAGTACCGTCGAAAGTACCAGCAGCTAGGTCAGTAGCATTGTCAGAACCAAGAATATGGTTAGGACTTGAGGCAGAAACACCAGAGAACATCGTAGCGATAACGCCAGCATCAAAGGCATCACGCAATGCGTAAGCTGCTGAAGAAGTTGCTACATCACGGAAGTTTACATGGGACATATTTGTTTCAATGTCATCTACAATAAACTTAAATGCGTTTGCAATATCTACCACCAACGTAACCTCTTGGTCAGTCAGTTTAGTAGCAGTTACATCTTGTCCCCTTTCATACTGATAAACAGTAATTTCAGGTTCTTTGATAATGCGAACACTATCACCAAATGCTGCAATTTCACCAGCATAGTCAGTATTCGTAATTGCTTCTACTACAGAAGATTTACGAAAGAAGTTAAGTACCTGCTTGGAATAAACCTTTGGCAGGAAGAATGAGTTAGTTTGACCTGATACAGAGTTACCAAAGTTAGCATTAGTATCTGTGCTAGGTTCAAAAAATTGGTCTGATTGGTTATAAGCCATGTTTATGTACTCCTATAAAAACATAAGTTAAGCTGCTACCACACGACCCTCAGACAAAGCTTGTTTAATATCCTCTTCATATTTATCAAACTGATCTAGGGACATAGCAGCGATTTCCCGTTCAGTCCAGATTTTAGGCTGTTTCGCATCTACAGAAGTTGTTTTGGTTGATACCATATCTGCGGCAGAGCCTTTAGACTGTTGCTGTCTTTTTCTAGACTGTTTTGTTTGAGTTATGCCATTTTCAATCTTATAAAGATCAATAGCTTTTGATGCTAAAAGAGCATTATCAGGATTATTATAAATCCATTCTTGTATTTGTTCAGGTTGCTCCTTTGCCCATCCATGAAAAGTCTCATCACCTCTAATATCTTCAAAGTCTGGATGCCTATCTTTTAAAATATTTTCAGCTTCCTTTTGAAGAACTTCATGTTCACGTTGCCGCATAGACTGCAACTGTGACTCAAGTTCAGATACTTGACGTTGACTTTGTAAATGAGCTACAGTTTCAACTGTATTATACAAATCAGGATACTGATCTTTAAACTCCTCCAACTCTTCAACAGATTTAGGAGGTTCGTACTCAGGTTGAGCAGACCTAGCTTGAGCAACTAGTTCTTGCTCTTTTTGTTTAAATTCAGATATCTTCTGATCATAATGTTTTTTTAGATCATCGTATCGTTTTTTATAATTATGAGATGGTTCTGCTTCCTGTTCTTGAGGTGCTTCTTCTGAGGTGGCCTCAGGCGGTGCAAAAAATAATCCATCTGCATTATCCATAGTAGGCTTATCTGGCGTGTGCCAGGGTTTCTTAGCGTTGTATGGGTTTCCTTCTTGTTCTGACATAACTTCTCTCCTTCACGGGGCTTGTGTCTTGCAAGGTAGCCATAATTCTTTTATTTGGCCTATAAAAAAATATGGGGCTTGGCTTATCAAGGTAGCCGTAAAATTTAACGAAGGCTGGGTATTTGGTTAGAACCCATCATAAGTTTTCTGATTTCCTCGTCAGTTTGACTCATTTTTTCTGGGTCTTCATCTTCAACCATTCCACCAACAGCCATCGACTGTAGACCACCATCATAGGCACGTTCAGCATCATCCATCATACGTTGGAGATTGTCTGCGCCAATTTGATCAGTGGCTTTTCTGGTCATAACAAATTCTCCGTCGCTAAGTCTAGCGGGGATAGAATCTGATACTCCCGTTCCTGGTCCTTCTACTTCTCCAGAACCAGTAAACTCACTAGCAGTAACAAATACTTTATCCATAATATCTGAAAGTCTTGGATCGTTTGTAAGTGCTTCTGCTAAATAATTCTGTTCATCATCATTTAATGATTCATTGATTATGTAATCAACATACTCTTCTTCCATCATATCGTCAGAAACTTGTGTTGCTTCTGCGTTTGCTTGGTCTTCAGGTGTATAAGTATCTACAGGTGTTTCTTGTAGTTCTGGCGGTAAAAGCAAAGAGCCACCTTCATTAAATACTCCACGACCTTTTAGAACATCTGCTTGTGTAACTTCTCCATCACCTGTAAGATCTGGAAACTTACCGCCTTTTGCTTTAGAATTACGGTTTTCTTCAAAAGTTTTATAGGATGAGTCACCTAATTTAAAATTATCTATTTTATTTTTTATGTCTTTAGGAATAAAACCTAGTTCTGAAGAATCTTCACCTCCTGTTGCAAATTTATATTTAATTTGAAATTTTAACCTGTCTAATTCTTTCTGAGAAGTTGCTAAAGATAATGTTTTAGCAGCCATCGTTGCAGCTTCTCTATTGTTTATTTTTCCTTCTTCTAAAAGCATAGCGGCATTATTTATACGATCTTCAACAGTAATACCCCCGTTTACTTTTCGTTCTCTTTCTTGTCTTTCAGCTTCTAAAACAGCTTCTACCATTTTTATTAAATCTCTATCTGCTTGAGTTAGTTCTTCAGGAGTTTTACTTCCATCTTGTAAAGCATCTTGTAATTGAAAGTATTCTTTTCTATCTGTGTTAGTTATAGGAGCAAACCCTGGAACTGGACGCTCTTCGTTACGCCTCATTAAGCTACCTTTAGTATTTTTTTCTCTAGGAACCATATCTAAAACTATATCACTTTCTTCAGTAGCTAGTGCAAAAGGAACAGCTTGACCTTTGTACATAAAATGAGGTTGACCTTGTTTTATAAATACATACTTAGTTGGATTTTTAGAGGCTTTAGAAAAAGCATCATCCATAGTTCCAGAAGTAATATCAGTTACACTACCACTTTTGTTTTCTTTTACTTTTGTTTCTGCACTTGAAGATAATCCAGAAAGAAACTGTTGTGCTGTAAGAGTTGCACCAGCACCTACAGTAATTCCAACAGGAAGAGTAACTGCAGAATATTTAATTCCCTTTTCTCTAGCTGCTAGTGTGTCATCCGCACCAATTTCTTTTTGTATTTCTTGTCCTTTAGTTCTTTGGCTCTTACCTGTAACTTTTTCTTTTATCATTGTTTTAGTAGTAGCGTAAGCTTTTCCCAATTCTTCTCTTGCATTTTTGGTTGAACCACCACCAGCTTTTTCTCTATAAAATTTATCTATATCATTTACATAAGACACACTTAAATTTTCTTTTTTTGCAATATTTTTTTTAGCATCAGATAATTTTACGTTAGCAGGAGTATTATTTAGATCTTCAAATATTCTGTCAGCTTGATCCATCAAAGCTTTTTTAGAAACTTTTTCATTGCTAGCTTTTTGAAAATAATCCGTCAAAACTTTAGTAGCACCTTTAACTACTGAACCTATAACATAGTTTTCACGTTCTACAGGATTTAATAAACTCATTCTTTAGACTCCATCATCTGTTCAACATTAACCTTCAACTGCTCTAGGCGTTCCAGCGAACTCACCTTCCCCTGGCTGCGGAACACCTCCAATTCCGATGTTGCCCCCACCAGTACCTGTAGCTCCAAGTTCTTGAGCGCCTGGAGGTACTCCTTCAGCGGCTCCCATACCTCCGGGTTCTTGACCAGCGGGGCCAGCTTCCGGGCCAGTGTTTTGTCCAGCATTTTGCATTCCTATAATTTGTGCCATAATAGCGGCTTCTTCAGGATCATTCAGAAGTTCATCTGGATCTAGATCTAAACTGTAAGCAAGCTCACTAATAAGCTTATTAATTTTAACAAAAGGAGCTACTGCTGGATTCTGTACTGTTTGTAAGAATGTAGTCAGTCGTTGACTCCTCACCTCTTTCTGCATTAAGCTGTTAGTGCCTGTTGCCTTAACTTCAAGATCACCTGTCACATCTAACTTAGACTCTAGGAATTGCATATTCCATTGGAAGTATGCCTCTCCTAAAGGTTTCAAAAGAAAATCATCTAAATTCTTTATAACTGTTTTGTTGTTAAGCGAAGCTGCTCCAAGCAACATTGACATACCTGATGCAGTACGTGTCATGCTTTGTACACCTGTTTGACCATGACTGTAGCTAGGTATGCCTGTTTGTTCATCTGCAAGTTGTCGAAACTTGTCAAACATCATCATATTTTCTTGAGATGTGTTAGGAAACTTCAAGCCATTAATAGCAGTTCCTGGTACACCTGCTTGCCTTCTAAATACTTTACCTGGATAAATTTCCATAGACTGACCACCTACAAGAGCAGTCTCATCTACATCAAATACAAGCGATCCTGACAAAGCAAGATTATCAATAGCCATTCTTGCATGACCATTCATAATCTTTTGAGAGTCATCCATGTTTTCTGCTACACCAATACCAAAAAAACTATAAGGATTTTTTTCGTAACTAAAAGCTTGATAAGGGATTCTAAAAGGTGTAAAAGGATTTACTACAGCTCTTAGAAGTTCTCCATTACAAATCCAAGCATTTATCTGTACTTCATCTAAGTCATCAATATCTTCTGCAAGTTCCATGCCAACTTGCCGACAGTATTCAGCATCCATTACTCCCCAGTATTCTATTACTTCAAACTGCCCTGATTCTTCTGAGGTAGGATTATCTCTTAGTTCGTTTTCGTATCCCTTCTCAACATAGTTTGGTCCCATCCTAAGACAGTTTCTAATAGACTCCTTATCAAAATAAGGCATCTTTCCTAGACCTCTCAGTTGCGTCCTATTAAGTCTATGTCTATGAATGACGTATTCACATTCTGATATACTTGTGGCATTTGGGTCTGGAAAAAAATCCCAAATGCTGACAAACTCAATACGAGGAACACGTACATCAACAGGAACGTAGTTCCTTGATTCGCCATTATTTTCCCAACGATGTAATGTTTTATTGAAATTAAACGGCCCTTTAATAATTCCAGTGCCAAATAAGGCAGCTTCAAACAGCGCATTACGAAGTTCACTAGTTCCATTAGACTCCTCTATTTGATCATGAATAAGTTTTTCCATTCGCCTAGCAGCTTTTTGAGCAGGATTAATTTCCAAAGCTTCTGCGGCTGGTACAAGATTTTCTTTAAGCATTCCTGCTTCTTCTGCTTGTACATCAATAGGCTTAACAACTTCAAACTTACCAGAACCATAAGTAGCTCCAGCTTTTAGAGTTCTTCCGTCACCTTCATAACCAACATCAAAAGGGTTTTCAATTTCTCCTTCTTCTTCACTAGTACTTGTTTCAATCCCTGGCGCAGGATTATTAATATCCAAATGAGCATGTTCAGCTACACCTTCAGGAACTTTTGTTTCTGATACGCCAATAGGAAATTTACCAGAGCCAAAAATAACTTCTACTAGTTGTCCAAAAGCTGCAAGGACTTTTGTCTTAGTTACTTTTACAAAAACTCTGGATTTTTCAGATTCACGAAATCTTACATTTTTAGAATAAAGACCACGATAATTATGATAAGCATCTAGCCAGCGACTCTCATCTAAGTCTCTTGCTGTTTCTGATGAGTAATAGCGATCATTAATTAAACCAATAAGATTCTTTTTGAGGTTTTCTTCAAGAGTAAGTTGAAGACCTTGTTCATCTTCAACTTTCTCAAAGTAAAGCTCATTAGCTGTTAATGTATTTTCTTCAGCCACTAATTATTCTCCTTAGTCAGGAGTTGCACCAAGATGCTGAAACTCAATAATAAACGTAGCTGTAGTAGCTGCGGTAGCCAAGTCATTAGCAAGGGGCTTGAGTCGTATATGCAAAGTACGTGCAGCAGAGCTATATAGTGACGCTGATAGAGTCATGGCCTCTGATGTAGCAGGACCACCACTCATGGTTGAAAAAGCATTAGCTGCTGCTGGAATACCATTAGCAATAATGTAAAGAGGTGTGTTAGCTGTAATAGTTACAGCAGAGCCTCCATCATCTGCAATAGCTTTTTCATTAATAATCTGACCACCACCTGCGGCTGTTCCCAAATCAAAGTCAATGTCATCTCCTGATGCACCAGCAGTAACCAAGTTACCGTTAGCAATCATAATAAGATTTTTAATTGAAGTGTCAGCAGGTTGTGTAAAACTAACATCATAGGTTGCATCTGCTGTAACAGCAATGGTTCCTGTAGTAGTTGAGGTTGCTGAAGTAATTACATTATCAGAAAGATCACGAACATCCCCTGTCCTTGCAGAGTTACGTCCTGTATCTCTAATATCTACAACTTGATTTGACATAGTGGTTTTCTCCTTTAGTATCCAAATTCAGCATCTGCTGGTGTATAAGCTTGTTCCATTCTTAAATTTCTAAACTTACTAAAAATGTCGTTAACCTTAGGTCTTGACATAATTAAGTAACGTAAAGCATCATAGGCATGGTCCTGAGCATGTGTATCAACATCTTCAGGATTACTTTTATCTAGAGGTATACTTTGTAATTCACGTATTAAATTAGGACAACTAGTAGAAATTTGTAATTTTGGTCTACCATTAGGTTGAACTCTTAAATACTCATGTATTTGTATTTTCCCCTGTATTCTATTTTTATCTGATCTTCTTAGTTTATGACCAGCCTTCTGTAAAGTTTCCCCTACTGTTGGACCTGTAGTTCCTGTTCTATTCCAAGCGGCTGTGTCTAAAACTCCTTGGACGCTATACGGATCTTCAAGTTCCATATTAGTGATCATAACTGCTAACTCTTCTCCTGTTAGACCTTTCCTATATAGTTCTCTGTAAACTATTAGTGTGTTGTCATCAGGATCAACAGTAGCCCAAACACATGCACTTTCTGAAGCATAACCATAGTCAATACCCTTAACTCTTTCCCAGCTTATGGGGATTTCAAAAGGAGGTATAACATGCACATCTAAATCAAATTCAGTAAATGCAGCACCCTCTGTGACATCCCAGTTGCCTTCTAAAAGTTGCCTACGTTGAACATCTGGAAGTGCATTGAGCATTTGCTCATAACGTCCATCGTATGCTAAATAAGGGTTATCCTCTAATCTAGCAGGTATAAAACGTCTTGTTAGTCCATCATCCCCTACAAAACTTGTACTAGGTTCTGCTGGACTAACATATCGTTTCTTTACCCAACTAGCACCAACCCCTCCTGGGTTAGCTGTACAACGCATATAAGGCGTTATCTCAGGATCTGTTGTACGTAATCGAGATGCTAAATAGTTCCAAGAAAACTCTGTGTTAAGATGAGTAATCTCATCAAACCCAATCCATGAGTATGCTTGTCCTTGATAGCGATATACATCTGCATCTCTTTCTAGGAACCCAAACTCTAGTTTAGCACCAGAAGGGAAGTTCCATATTTTTTCTACTTCTCTAAACTTACAGCCAGGAAAAGCTCTAGGATAAAGCTCGCGAGACTTGTCAATAAGTTCTCTAAGCTCTGGCATAGACCTTCTCAAAATTAAAGCCCTGTGTGCAGGTCTATGGCAGTATCTTAATGGATCTACTAACATTGCATAAGATTTACCACCACCTGCTGCACCACCATACAGTACATCTGTTTCTGCGGCTGCTAGAAATTCTGTCTGTGGACCTGCATTAGGCTCAAATATAATTTCTTTCTTGGCAGCTTCTTGTACAGTTGGTGATAAGCTTTCAATATCTTCATCAGTTACAATTTTACCAGCAATAGTTTCTTTATTAGAATCTTCATCAAGCTTTGTTAAAGTTTTAGTTTTAGACTCTAAAGATTTCTTAGCTCCTTGTAACTGTTCTTGAAGCTTTTCAACTTTATTTTGTTTAGCTCTTAGTTCTTGCCTAGCTTTTATTTTTGCTTTATTAGTGCTGTGGTAATTATATTTACTTCTAGCACCTGTATTTTCTCTTTCTTCTTTTACATATTTTGAAAGGCTTTGTACAGATATACTGTAACCTTTAGCTTCAAAAAATAACCTACCCTCGCGGATAGATTTAATAGAACCTGCTACAATGCCCTCTACTACATTTTTTAAAACTTTATATTTAGCTTCATTACGAACAAACTGATTATTTTCTAAGTCAGTATCATAAGCAAATGGAGCAGTACCTTGTCTTCTTGGTTTAGTTTTAGGTAACTTCATATACAGTTTTAGCTGGTAGTATAAACAAGGCTCCGTTATCAGCTTCTATGTTTACGTCTAATTTATCAGTTTTAGACAATCCAATTCGATCTAAGATCGTTTGAGCAGCTTGCAGTTTAACATTAGCCTGTGGCATAGGTTCATCAGATTCCATAACATGGACTAGTTTCATAGCTGCTTTAGGTGCAGACTGAGCAAGGATCTGAGAGGCTAACTCAATTATTTCATATTTTAACGATTTAATAACTTGTAAGTAGCTTCCTTCAGCATAACCCGCTAGTGCTGCTGCTGTTTTTGGATCACCTCCCGTTTGGATTAGACAGTCCAAGAACTTTTCTTGTTTCTCAGTAAGAGAACGCTCAGTAGATTTTTTAGGTAAATATGTAGTCATGGGCAGTAGTATAGGGTTGAATGTTGTATTTGTCAAGTTTTTTTACAAAAAGTTCTTGACAGATTTAAAATTCATACCTATACTGTAGTAACACCCCTGCCGGGGTTACTATATAATATATACTACATACTATATACTATATACTGTAATATATTTATAATAATTATTATTAATATACTATAACTTCTAAAACTTTTAAAAGGTGAGCCGCTTTTAAGAGTATTTTCCCCAGGCTTGACAATTCAAAAACTTCTAAAAATTTTCGAGAATGCATATATGGTGGGGGGTAGGGGCTACGGCCTCCTGCGTACCCCTCTTTGAGAAGCCTT
>CEOR01010973.1_pt1 | contig 11053 bp, 19 predicted proteins | sample 530661 | NCBI WGS metagenome assembly CEOR01 (sample SAMEA2620836, study PRJEB7988) | marine metagenome | biome: marine biome (ENVO:00000447); feature: deep chlorophyll maximum layer (ENVO:xxxxxxxx); material: "saline water (ENVO:00002010), including plankton (ENVO:xxxxxxxx)" | depth 65 m
ATAAAAGTTTTCTCTTTTGTTTCAGGGTTTTCCCAGTACGGCCCATTGCCTCCGACAGATTTTACTATGTCCCCTTTTTGTAGACTCTTCCAGTCTTCTATAACTTTGTTGTTTCTCTTCTTTTCGTAAAATACGAACCCGCATTCGCATGTAGATTTTCTTGCGTGACTTTTCTCTCCACATTCTGGACAGGTTTTCAAAGGTTTTTTTCTCTTCGCCACAGTATGCTCCTTTGCTCGCTTGGTTGGTTTCAATATATTATATACTACTTATCGGGTATGTCAACTGGTTTATTTAGATTTTTTTTAAAAATTTCAAAAGTATCAGAGATGTTTTTAATGTCTATTAGGCTCAATGGTAAGTATCTTAGCTTCAGTTTGCCACTCATCTTCTTTAGTATTGTAGCGTAGTCATCATTGTAAATGCACATCTTGGGACTTGATATTCCGGAAAAAATAATTTCTTTAATCCCGCATTGATATAACATTTGCAGACAGTTGATGCAAGGTGGGGCAGTTATGTATGCTTTTGAATCTAGCGTCGATCTTCCTATCCTGACAGAGTTATATATAGCATTAGCCTCTGCATGGATCATAAATGGATACTTGTTTGGTCTTGTGGAAGGTAAACCAGAATCGTCTATATCTCTAATGAAACCGTTGTAGCCGGTTGAGATAACTGTCTTGTCTTTCACTAGAACACAGCCGCATTGTGTTTGGGAGTCATGGCTTCTTCTAGACCACAGTGTTGCTTCCTGCATAAAAATGCAATCCCAGTCCGTAGGATTGGCTATTGTTTCTACATATCTAAACACATCTTACTCCTCTTCTATTTTTTTACCATCCTTGTCTACAGTTATCCAACCGCAACCTTCACATAGACAGAAAAACATTTCATCGTTTCTGACAATTCCAGCAAACCCGTTTGTGTCTGCATACTCTTGACCAAACAGATCGGTAGTGCAGTCGTAGCAGAAATCAGCCATAGTAACTCCTCATTATGTACATGGTATCTCTCCAGCCTCTAACGTTGTGGAACTTGTCTGACTTGCAGGCTATGGAGTAGTCGTTGCCACCTTCCTCGCATTTGTCTCCAAAGAAAATAGTATCTTGATTCATAAGTCTCAACACTTGGCTTTTATCTTTTCCTTTGGGGTATATGTCTGTACTTATTTCTCCTCCAACATCAAACTGTAGGCTAGGGTATCTCAAAGATAGCCACTCTGCATTTTTTCTTCTCTCTCCTACTGTGTCGTCCCATATTGAATATGCCTTCCTTTGTTTGGGTGTTGCTGTTCTACCTATTGTAGAGAAGTTAGCCATTCCTACACGCTCCTCTATATGGTTGTGAGCCTTCCCAAACCAAGGACTTCTCTCTACTAAAATCAAAAGGTCTAGTCTTAGATGTGCAGAGATCATCCACTTTGATTCATGTAACAGAGAGTTGCGACGAAAAAGTTGGTTGCCACAATTTTGAAAAACTCCATCCATCAATCTATACAAGGGTTTTCCTATCTGGCCTAAAGTCTTGTCTCTGTCTGAACCAGTAACAAGAAAAACTTCATCGCCATCTTGTTGTCTTGAAGAAACCCACTCTCCAAAAAACTTTTTCATTTCGTCTGTTATTTTTTCTCTCGCGTCAGTAAGAGTACCGTCCACGTCAAATAAATATTGAGTCAAATTACATCTTTTTAACACTCTCTATTAAGTTGCTTGATGATTCTGTTTTTTCTCCACCAACATTATATATAAGTTTAATGTTGTTTGCATTACAAAAGTTTGCTTCAGGAGTATTTCCGTTGCCTCTATCGCCACCATTCATGAAACAAAATTCTTCAACAAAAGGGTCGTAACGAAATTGTTCAAATATACTAGATATAGTTTTGACAACCGTAGGGTTGTCGTCAATAGACAATACCGCTTTATTAACACACGCCAACGCATCAACGATTCTTAGTCTGGCTTCTTCTGGCATAAACATAGTGGAACCCTTCATCTTTACTTGGTCGTCATTGTTGACAATAACGTAAAGCATGTCACACTTTTTTCTAGCACCCTCTATGTAATCCAAGTGTCCGGTATGTATTGGATTAAAATATCCAGAGATTATTCCTATTCTCATATAATGATTTCCTTATGCTTATAATTTTCTAAGACTTTTCCTTGATCTGACAACGGTATCTGGTCAAAGAGGCTTTCCTCCCAGTTGGCACATCTACCGCAGTTCCTACGACCCTTGTTTCCTCCGTGTCCTGTCGCAGAGGTTAGCGATATGTGTTGTACCGGAGAGGGGTCACAAAACCACATGGTTCTCTCCATTCTATTCATCAACTTACCTATAGCAGTATCACTGTTTTGTATTCTCCAAGGTTCTTTCATTCTTTCTTTTTTAATTCTTTCCCACGCAGACTTTGTTCTTGTCGGAGCACCGTACCAGTTTTCTAGGAAATCATTTTCTAGCATAGCTTCTACGACTGCTCTTGGCCATATCAGAGCACAAGCACCCCAAAGAGATTTAGTGTGGATTCTGTTTACGCCTGTGTCCCTAGCCTTTGTTTTAAATTTAGGTTTAATGCTGTAGTGTTTAGGCGTATAAAGGGATACGAATCCCACATTCTGCGATGGCCATAAAATCTTTTCTGCAAAAGCCTTGGAGTCAGGATGGAACAGTGAGTCGTCTTGAACGGTTAGAAATATATTAGCATCGGTATTTTCTATACCGTATTTTAAGCTATCAATCCAGTTCCACCAAACACCTTTTCTTTTTGTGTTTTGCATGTAGAACTCTTCAAATTCAGGTAAAGGTTTTGAAGATTTGGGTTCCGCAAATACAAACGGTTGAAACCCTGCTACTTGCAGGGATTGAAGACATGTGTCTAGGGTAGATATTGCTCTGGGAGCAGTAGTTACAGCACAATACCACTTGTTAGCATCTTCTCCTTCTCTTGATCTTACTCTGTTTATAGCTGTTGTAAGCATTTGGTTAATCACCATTTTCTTTGCCGTGTCTGGAACCCATCCAAAGAAACCAACTTCGTTTGCCTTTTTCAGTAGGTGCTGCATTATTCTTTCTCTGTTATTCTCGCACCCATCTGCTCCCCATATATTCATCTTTCTTGCTATGTCTTTGCACTTACATCCGGGCTTTTCTAACCAAGAAGGAATCATTTTGTGAACTTCTGTACCGACACCCTCGCCCAGACTTATCTCCTGTGCCTTTCTTGTCTCTATCTTTACGTCTTTGTTCTTTTTACGAATCAAATTGGTTACAACTTGGGACGATTCGCTTTGCGGAGCAAGTCCTGCTGTACAAGCACTACACAGATAGGGATTAACTTCGCAGGGTTCTCCAGCTATTTTTGATGCGAGTTCACATATATGCTTTTCTTTGCCTTGCACACTAAGCCAAGTTTTGTTTAAGTTGGGACAGCTTATGTCTTCCCAGACCGCATCCACGTCTCCAAGCACTTTATGTTTTATATCTTCAAAATTAATAATCTTAGATTTGTCCATCTTTACTCTTTCAAAATTAAGGTGCTTCTTTACACGGCATAATCAACGAAGCCAAGTCTTTTGGTACGCCTGCAATCATGCCACCATAGAAATCACAGCTACAATCATCTGGGCAGTTATCCGAGTCTAAAACAAAGGTACAAGTTGGCTCATTGGGGTCATTCTCGCAGTCGGGTCCGGGTAGGAACAGGCAGCCATTAGTAGCTTCACAGTCGCAGTTTTCTCTACAACCAGTGCAAACTTGTTGTATGATTTCAATACATTTTATTGAGCCTGCTAGCTCGGTGCATGGCAAGCATAGTCCGGTGGGGTTAAAGTTACAATCGTCACATTCTCGTGCTCCAGCCGCTTCTGATCTTGTTCTACAGTCTGCTAAAACACCACAAGGGGTGTTTTCGTCTACATAATCACCACAGTCAACCGTCTCGCAACCGTATTTACCACCTAGTTTTCCACCAAAGTCATGACAAGTGGCGTTATTGGTATTGCTGCACACCCATTCACAAACCACTCCATCTCCGCTATCGTCGTCTGTTCCACAGCAACGTGGACACCCTTCGCTATTAGTACTCGCACTAACGCTGGGGCCACTAACGCTTCCGCTACTTGCTGTACTGACGCTTGCTGTACTACTTGCTGTACTACTTGCTGTACTACTTGCTGTACTACTTGCTGTGCTGCTAGAACCGCTGCTAGAACTAGAACTACTGGCACTAGAAGAACTGCTAGAACTAGAGCTACTAGAGACGCTGCTGGAGCTGGAACTTGAACTACTAGAGCTAGAACTGCTAGAACTGCTGGAACTACTAGATGAGCTAGATGAACTTGAGCTGCTACTGGAGCTAGAACTACTGGAACTACTAGAGCTAGAGCTAGAGCTAGAAGATGAAGAAGATGAAGACGACGAACTACTGGAACTACTAGAACTAGAAGAACTAGAACTAGAACTAGAACTAGAGACGGAGCTAACGCTAGCAGATGATGAAGATGAGCTAGAAGAACTACTACTAGGATCTTCACAACATACACAAGGTCTTCCCATTTTATCCTCCGTATGGCCAGATTTTTGCTAACTCGTCTGTTACACCATCAATCTGTACCAGCCACCTGCCATACTTGCCTGTTTTTTCTGTTTTTATTTTTACCCAATCAGAACCGTCACTAGATTCAGCCACAGACAGCAACAACCTTCTGCACTCCGATGTTGCTTTAGCCCAGTCTTCGTGTCCACGCTCAGGTGTATCAACGCCCAGCAACCTAGTTCTTATTGTGATATGTACACTAAAACCCAAGTCTACAATAAAATCTACAGTATCTCCATCAACGACACGTTTTATCTTGGCTCTGTATTCGTACATAATTATTCTATGAAATATCTTTCCAAAGTTTCAATTCTGTCGTCTGCGTCTGCAAGATCCGAAAGTGCGGATTCTAGGTTTTCATGCAAGTCCGATGTGCTATGGTCGCCTATTCCGGCAGGATGATCTAATAGTATGTTCAAACTTGTGAGAGCTTTTGCTTTATCCGACTCCGCTTTGAGGAGCATTGACTGAATAGCGGATTTCCTGTATCCCATAAAATTTCCTTTTAACTATTTGGTAAACTACAATATGTAGAAAGAGCCAGCATTATCAATATAATATGCTGATTTAACTGTACCGGAGTTAATTCATAACCCTTTTCTGCAAGTTTTGTCCTAAACTTTAGCCTTTCACGTTTATTAAATTGTAAAACACTACATAGATAATCTGTAGTTTCCTCGCATTCCTGCATAAAAAGTTCTACAAAATTTGAATAACTTCTCCAAGCGGAATCTTCATCGAGGGGTTCGTCGTAAATAGATGATAGTACTGATGTTATATATTTTTTTTCCATTGGTTTACCCTCTGCGGGGTTTACTGTTTGTCAATGGTATATACGCATCTTTATACCGATTTATCAAAATGTGTTCTGTTTACTTTGATTGCTTTTGCACATTTTGGCAAATCCTTGAGGCAAGTCGCCCCAACATATGCACAACAGCTTCGTAATCCTCCTTTAATATCGTTCAAGACAGAATCCGCTGACCCTTTGTATGGTATAATTTTAACTCTACCTTCGCTGGTGGCGTAGTTATTCATGCCTCCGGTATATTTGTCCTGTGCTTTTTCGGATGACATGCCGTAAAATTTAAGGCTTGTTTTCTTTTCTTCAGTAGAATATTGCCATTCTCCTTCGCACTCATCTGTTCCCGCTAACATACCTCCCAACATAACAAAGTCAGAATTAGCTGCAAAAGCCTTGCAAATATCGGCAGGGGTTCTGCATCCTCCATCGGCACATATTAACCCCATCTTTCCATCACCACTTTTTAAGCCATGAGCAGCGTGACTACACTCTATTACTGCGGAAAGTTGTGGGTATCCTACTCCGGTCTTTAATCTTGTTGTGCAAGCACTACCCGGCCCGATACCTATTTTTACAATATCAACTCCACCGTGAAGAACCAACTCCTGAACCATCTCAGGTGTACAGACGTTACCCGCCATGATGATTGATTCTGGAAAGTGTGATCTAACCAACGAACACCATTCTACAAACTTCTCAGTGTAACCATTAGCTATGTCGATACAAATGTTTGGATCGGAGTGCATGGCATTTTTGACAGTCTGTAGTTTCTTTAAATCGTCGTTATTCATACCTATAGAAACCCACACGCTAGGCTCTATATTATAATACTTAAAATATTCTACAATTCTTTCAGGTTCATGATACTTATGTAGACATGTTACCGCTTCGTCCTTTGACAGAGCAGACCCCATGTTAAAAGTGCCAGTAGTATCCATATTGGCCGCAATAATAGGGAGGCCACGCCATTCTTTTGGCGAGTGAAAAAACTTGAAAGTTCTTTTTAATTGTACTTCCTTTCTACTGGCGGCAGGCGAACGTGCCGGAACTAATAGGATGTCGTCAAAATCTAATTTAGTTTCGTCTACTATTTTCATCTATTCCCAATCGTAAGATACAAACCATTTACTAAAGTCTTGCTGCTTCAAAACTACCCCCTGCTTACCGCCCATATAGCTTATGGGTCTGAAGCCAGAAGCCTTCTTGACACTGTTATAAAATTCTTTAACTCTGGGAGACCACATGACACCCCATTTAATTTGCTGACTCTTGGACTCCACTAATTTAATATGGCGATCAAAGTCATAATCTCTTGGCTTTCTTAGGTCTGTTCCACATCTCACTGAATTATAGATAAAGAGAATGCTCGCTTGTTCTCTGACATAAGCCTGTAAATCATTTTCTTTTAATGTAAACTTACCGGCAGTAGGAACCCACTTTATCTCTAAAGGCTCGTCTGTTAGCTTTGCGTCTAATCCCTCACCCTTTATTGACCCAGAAATTTTGTAGTCAGCACCAGCAGTATTTCCTTTGGCGATAAACTCTCCATCGTTCCCACAGCCATTGTCAGACCATTCCGTGACGTGTAATCCAGATGCTCCAGACTTAACCTTCTCTAACCACTCGGTAAAGAAATACTTCTCTAGTTTTGTGGCAAAATAAATGTCTTTTTTAAAAGTTGACACGCTTCTGTTGTCGAATCTTGTTGACATACTTTCTCCTCTGGGTTTTTGTTACGAGCTAAGTTATTGTAATCTTCTACCGCTTCTAACGGTTTGCAATTTATATCGTTTTGTTCTGCTATCGAGATCATACTAGATAGCTCTTTGGGTAAGCACTTGCCGCCAAAGCCACGTTTACCATCATGGCCGGGAACTTGCCAGTGAATATCGCCTACACGAGGGTCTGCCTCCTGCATGATTTCTGTCATGTTATCATAGTCAATATCTAAAGAGTTGCAAATATCGTAAAGCATATTGGCGAACGTCACTTTAGTTGCGAAGAAGCTATTTGTGGTTGTCTTAATCATCTCTGAAGTTGTTGTATCGGTGTAGACGCATGTAGAACTAGGCCATGCCTCTTTGTGATACGAAGATAGGGTGTGCATCACTGATGAGTCTGGAATACCAAGAAGATGTTTGTTGGTTTTCTTCACGTCTTCAAGTGCGGTTCTTTCTGTCAAGAACTCTGGGTTGCAAACTAGGACACAGTGCTTAAACTTGTCTTGTAGCATCTTCGTAGTTGATGGAGCCATAGTTGACTTTAGCAGCAGGATTGGAGTTTTGCTGACTCTCTCGGCGTAGTAATTTATTAACATACAGGCAAGCTCTACGTGTCCGGTGTAGCATCTGCCCTTTTCGTCTGCTGGAGTAGGCACGCAAACGTAGATGATGTCAGAACTTGTCACTACCTTTTCATAGCCCTGATTCATTTCAATATCGTCAGAAAGGTCATACGACACAACAGACAGGGAATCTTGCTCCGAAAGATACTTGGTTAAAGCACCTCCTACAAACCCCCTGCCTATGACTCCTACGTTATACTTCATCTTAGAACCTTAAAAAGTTAGTTATTCTTTGCCATAAGTTTTTCTTTGGAGGCTTGGCACTAGCCTCAAACCTGCGACGATCCATCTCTAGTTTACTTGATCTTTCTAGTTCGTCAAGTGCTTCTCGGTTTCTTTCCAAAAAAATCATCTGTGATTTCATTAACTGACTATCTGTTAATCCTGAGTCACCTTTAATATTAGCTCTTATCTTCGTCATCATATGCCTCATTTTGCCATAGTTTGAAATGGATGTCCTCATCCTCATCAACAAAACAGATGTTGAACTCCTGCTCTACCTTGTCGAACAGATGTTGCGGGAATGAGATGTGAATACCATCTTCATCGACAATATAGCTCGCTTTCTTTAGCATTTTTTCCCAAGCGTCCTTTAGTCCGTAAAACATTGGTCTGACTCCACATAAATAGGTGTTGTATCTCCAACCCAAGCAGTCAAAGTGTTGAACTCCAAATACTCTCTAGCGTCTTCATAGCTATCCCCCTCGGACATAAGAGACTCTATCATTTTGTCTACAGAATACACAACACGAAATGTTCCAAAGTCGTCACAGACACCTATGATACATTTGTCAAATCCGTCAGCAAATAATAATGGCTGACTGTAGCCTTCTTGTAATTGTTCTCTCATGGTTTTCCTCCATGTTCATTATAGCGACAGGTAGAGTTGTATGCTCACTCTTTGCCGTTAATTTTATTTAGAATATTATGTAGTGTTTCCGCTTGAAAAAGATTGGCACTTGCAAACGCTCTAATTGATTGGTCTACCTCCCTTTGGTCTTTTTCTATCTGCTCAAAGGTATGAGGCACATCGTCGTCTTCAATGACATGATCCTTCATAATCATCTCCGAGATAAGACCTCTCTCTGGAATCTTCACCTCATTCCCCTCTAGGCAGTTCAATATCTGTATCATGAGTTCTGCGTTGTAGGAGTCTGTTGACGCTGCGATACCTAGACTGTGAATCTGCTTGGTGTTCCAATCTACAACTCTGCCGATTTTCTTATCATTTTCACTAGAGCCTATCCAGTATCCGAAAAGACCAGAAGAAATTATTATGATCCAGCCAACGATAATTCTTGAAGTATTGTTCATTTGATTCCTCATACTAAATAACATTTTACGCCGACTTTTTGTGCCATGTCTATATTGTCTTGGCAGTCGTCGTAAAAATAAATTACATCGAAAATTTGTTTTAGAGTCTCTAAGACTTTTGCTTTTTCCTTTGCTATCCTGTCTCGCCTACCACCTACGCAGAATACCCGAATCGGTTTGACACCATTACCAATCATCCAGCTTGCGATTGCACTAGAAACGTCATCATCACGAGCAGTAAGAACATATACAGAGTGTCCTTCGTCATAAACCTGTTTAGCCAGTTCCATGAGTTTGGTGGGGTTGGCATTGGTAATAAACTTGTCAGAACGAAACTCACGAAAGTCAAAAGACTCATCGTATGCCAGACGATAAGTGTTGAACTCTGCGGTTGATAACTTTTTCTGTCGTAACTTTTTACCCTCCCTCATAACGTAAACCATGCAGTCCGTAACTGCTAGGGTCTGGTCGAAGTCAAAGATAAACGCCTTAGATACTTCCTTCATGTTTTGCCTCTTATTTTATTGTTAATAGCTACCGTTACATTCCATCCTATCGGCAGTATTAAAAGTAAATCGTTGATACGAAATGATAGCTCTATAAAAATTATCAGGACTAAGACAACAAAAGGTATTGTCGGTATTAAGTCATTTCTATTAGTTTCCAAGACCCATCCTCTTGTTGAATGGCTGACTCTCCAAGTCTACTAATTCTAAATAGGTTGGCACACGACCTGATTGCAGCGTCTTTGGATTTGAGTTCTATGTCCCAGTCATACTCATCGCTACATGGGAACTGAGTCGGCATGTCTGCATGGCTACGGGGATTGGTCTTGTCGGGATGTGACTCACTGTAATGAAACAGCGGCCTGATGTCGCCCCAAGTGTCTGCACACTCAAGATAGGTATTCTTAGCTGACGGGTTGCATTTGTCGTGTAGGTTGTCGTATGTGATAGGTAGGTTGATATGCTTCAAAAGATTGTCTACAGTCCAACAACCCTTGTCCTCGTTCTCTACAACTAGACGACTTGTTACGCTTTGCTCGCACTTGTTTAGGTTAGACATGAAGCGAGTGGCTATGTCAGCCAGATCACCTTTGGTACAGTTGATATGGATATTGATGGGGTTGTAGTAGCTACGCTCACAGCCTAGCTGATCCATAACCCAGCCATGATGGTTGAGTTCTAGGATAGTCTTGTCTACTGACGCTTGATTCTCTGATGCAAGCACATTGAATTGGTCTGGATGTGTAGAAAGACGCACATTCCAGAAGTTCTTGTTTTCCCATGCGGTATCGTTGAAGGTTTCCATGATTGCTTCGTACTGAGGTACGTCTGAGATGTCGTAGCCGAACTCAGGATGTGTCAGCACAGGGAACAGATTACTTGACACGCGATAGCCCCAGCGGTTCTGCCAGCAGTGTAGGATAGCAAGCCTAGTAACCTTGACGTTATTCAGCCAGCGTGAGCCTAGCTCGTTGAGTGCGTGAGAGACACTATGCTGACTGCATAGGTCGTTAAAACGCTTCCATGTCATAGTCTGGAAGGCATGATCTTGTTCTTTGAGTTCGTTACTGATGCAACATAGATTGTACATATTGTTCTCCTAAAAGTGCTGACTCGCTGTGTCTACTAATTATAGTCTTGCATATCTTCAATGTCAAGAGGGTTAATCATAAAAAAGTCTTATCAACATAATAATATCATCTAAGTCTTTGTCGCTAATTTTTAAGTCGTCTTTTGCAGACTCTCTGTCGCTCTCTAACATTTTAGATAACACTATTAGTTCTGGCACAGTATATGTTGACAAAATTTTTATTAAGTTGTTAGCATTAAGCATTAACTGCTCTGCTTCTTCAGGCGTGTACTCGTAACCCTTCTCCGCCATGTGCATTCTGAATCTCTGTATATCGTTCATGTAAATATCACTGACTCTAAGGGTGAAGTAATTAAAGTAGCCCGACGAGGAATCGAACCTCGAATTGCGGTTTAGAAGA
>CEOR01001931.1_pt1 | contig 11050 bp, 8 predicted proteins | sample 530661 | NCBI WGS metagenome assembly CEOR01 (sample SAMEA2620836, study PRJEB7988) | marine metagenome | biome: marine biome (ENVO:00000447); feature: deep chlorophyll maximum layer (ENVO:xxxxxxxx); material: "saline water (ENVO:00002010), including plankton (ENVO:xxxxxxxx)" | depth 65 m
TATTACGATCAGCGGTAACTCTTGGTGGCAGAATAAGACCAACAACGCTAACTCTGATACGTCTTTTAAAACCATCACTGGAACGAATTTTTATCAAGGTATGCTCCGCATGGCTTCTCTTTGGAATGACGTTTCCGAAGGGAATGAGCAGCCTACGCACATTTTTACCACAAACGATATTTACGCTTCGTTTGAGGAAATTTTTGAAGGCACGGGTTACCAGCGTTTGAGTGGCAACGATGCTCCGGGCGTTGATGGTCGCTTGCCTTCTTTCCGGGGCATCCCGGTGCAGTATGACCGCGATTGCGCTTCGGGTAAGATGTATTTTCTTAATACCAATTATCTTAAAATGCACATGCAAGCCGGAATGAATTTTGCCAAAACTCCGTTCAAGGAGCCAAGCAATCAGATGGCGAAAGTTGGTTTTATCGTTGTTGGTCTTCAGATCACGACAAACAATCGTCGTCGTCAAGGCGTCATTCACAACATTACGGCTTAGGGAGGGTTAGACAATGGCAATTTTACACGCCTCTCCAACGACCACCTCCGCTACGGATGATCATGGCGTTGGCAACATTTTTGATAGCCCAGATGGTAAGAAGTACAAATGGGTCAAGATTGCAGATGCAGTTGATCTGCTTACGGGATACGTTCTTACCCCCGCAAGCACGGACGGCACTGAGTTTACGCCCGATGTGTCTGGCGGCTCCCAGAAGGCACTTCGCGGTGTCGGCATAGCACTGGGTGCAGTAGATGTATCTGAAACGCCTTATTGCTTTATGCAGATTGCTGGCGTAGCTACGGTCTTTACAGACGGTAGCGTTGCAGCTGGCGAAGCTGTTGTAGCTGACAGCGGTGCTGATGGCCGTGCAGATACTATGGCTGACGGTGAAGAAGAGCAGGTTTTTGGATTTGCATTAGCTGATGACTCTGGTTCGCCCACTACGGCTCCAGTGTATTTGCTGGGCAATTTCTAAAACTAAATAAATGGTGGTGGAGCAGTTTGGTTGTAGTGAGCAAAAGGCTGCTCAACGGCTATCCGTGGAAACTGCTCCACCACGTTATCTTACAAGGAATAAACAATGGCAAAACGTATGCAGCAGCATACCCTGTCAGCAGAAGTAGCAGAAGCAACGGAAGCGGCACAAACGGCTAAACCTGCGCCAAAAGAAGACGCAGCCAGCGTTACGCCAGAGCAAGTTGCCCAGTTAATTTTAAAGGGCAGCGACGAAACGAAGGATGCAATTCGCAAGGCGCTCGATCTGGATAAAACGCACACCCGTCAGCGCCGATCCAAAGTCACCAACAGCCAAGTGCGAAATCATGTTAGGGCTGTAGGTGAGGTAACCCATATACCGGGTTTTGTGCCTTCACCCCCTGCGCGGGTTTCAGATCGCGGCCCCGAAGCCGTTGAAATTTGGACTAATCGCTGGTTAGATGACAATGGCGATAACTTGTCTGAATACGATCTTGACCAGATTGCAGAGGGTGCTGAGATGTAACCAGTGACTGAATCATTAGGTCAAGTAAACGCCGCTGCGTTCTTTGGTGACGCTGCACTTTTTGGAGTGTTGCAAGCCGATACAGTTACATTTGGCGCATCGTTTACCGTTCCATCATTAACAACGACAGAACGAGATGCGTTGACAGCAGCGAACGGGATGTTGATCTATAACAGTACGCTGAATAAATTTCAAGGTTACGAAAACGGCTCATGGGTTGATATGAGGGCTGCCGTTTTAGGATGACAAACATTGAGATTTTGCAGATAGCATTACGGCGCGTTGGGCTAAATACAAACAGTTCGACGTTTAAAAATAGTGCGCGTGACTATCTAAATCTTGTCGGCAAAGATATACAAAGCCGGGAACAATGGAATTGGCTTTTTAAATCAGCTACATTTAATACGGTTGCAGACACGCAGACTTATTCATTAGAAACTGATGTGTTGACGCCACTTTCATTTCGCAATGTAACTGAGAATCATGTAATTGTCATACAAAGCACCCAAGATATTGACGCTGCTGATCCAGACTCCAGCATTGATGGTGATCCTCGCTTTGTAGCTATTAACGGCATAGACACTAATGGTGCGATACAAGTATCATTATACCCCACGCCAGATGGTGTAGACAGCATTGGGTATCGCTACTATCGACAAATACCAGAGTTTGTAGAGTTAGAAGACAACAATTCGATTAATCAGTATTACCCCCCAGTTATACAGCCAGCACTGATCTACGGCATTACGTCACTTTTTAAACAAGAAAAAGGTGATGACCAAGGCGCTGGCGTAGATCGAAATGAAATGGAGCGTATAGTAGCTATCGCCTCCAGACAGAATCTTAGCGTCCAAGGTAACCGTAAATTCCGTATGCGCCGCTCGGACGACGACTCATCTTCACAGTTTAGCTTTTATCCGACAGAGGGGTCATTAAGCTAATGCCTATAGCCGCCGAATCCCTTCGCCTTGGCCCTTGGAGAGATGGGGTAAACTACAGTGTTCCAGCCGAGGATTTATCTCCGTCTGGCATCCATGATATGCAAAATTGCACTGTAGGTTTGGCGGGTGAGGTATCTAAGCGCAAAGGATTTGTGAAATTCAACAGCAGTGCAATGAATAGCGGTGCTACGGTTACGGCATTGGGTCAAGTTACACTGGCTGGCGCAGAAAAGGTGTTTGCTTTTTGCGGTAACAAATTCTTTGACGTTACAGGTGGGTCTGCTACAGATCGAACAGGCAGCACAACGATTACGGCTGGCAACGACTATACATGGCAATGGGTGTTGGCTGGCGATACATTGGTCGCAGTAAACGGCCAAGACACCGATGCCATTAAATGGACGGGTGGTAGTAACAACGCAGCTGCATTAGATGATGATTCGCGGTTTACCAAGCCGAACCATATAGCATTTTGGGAAAACCGTCTCTGGGTTGGTAACACCAACACCGTGCCAGACCGAGTATGGCGATCAGATGCGGGTGATATAGAAACATGGGGTGCGCTTAACTACCACGCCTTTGGTTACGATGTAACTGGGCTTTCGCCCTTCCAAAGCACATTGTCAGTGCATACCGAGCAGGGCATACACACCCTCACGCCTACGGGTAACTCTACTATACCGTTTAGCCAGCAGCAACGCACACAGCGCGGAACGATTGCTGGCCGAACGATTGTAACTATACCCGGTGAGCGTCAGTTGTTTGTCAGAGAAGATGGCATCTACCAGTGGACAGGTGGCCCCGCTGTTGAAAAGATCAGCTTTGCGTTGGACGACGGGTATTGGCCTAATCTCAACAGTGCGCGATTGCCGTATTCGTTCGCACTGTTTTACCCAGCCGAAGAGCAGGTGTGGTTCTTTCTGCCCTTTGGCGCATCACAAACGCAGATGAACAGCGTGGTTATATATAGTAACCGTCTTAACTGTTGGTTTGGCCCGTATAATGGGTTTACGCGCAACGCTGCGGCTATGATCGACGAGTTACCCCACGCTGGCGATTTTGCAGGTCACATTCAGAAACATGAGACAGGTAACAACGATGACGGGTCAGCTATCAAGGCATTTTTTGAAACTGCGAGTTTGGCTCCTTTGGGCGATGCTGTTCAGTGTCGTTGGCTCTACAATCGCACATTGTTCGACAATACAGGCGATTTCGATTTAAGTGTAACCCAAACCTCTGCGTCGATAGTGAGCAACGTCGAAACGATACAGATGGGTGATCTGGGCGCTACGTTGAACACTACGTTTACACTGGATGCAAGCGTTCTACAGAGCGATGTAACTGCACTGACCACGGACAGTGATCTGTTCGGATACGATCCGCGCACTAAGCTGCGGTTCAGCAATTTTAACGATGACGAGACGTTTACAATTCGCCGCACCAATCTGCAATACAAGCCAATCGGCTTGACGCGCAAACGCACAACGGGAATAGAATAATGGCTGTAAGTTCATTTGCTGGTGGGTCAAATTACAGGCGGCGTACGCCTACTAATAGTAGAAGGCGAGTATTGGCTCCTAAACCGCCTGCAACAATAAAACCTGCTGCGCCTTACAACCCGTATGCAAGTGGTAGTAGTACGCCTCAGTTGCAAGATCCTATAACAAACGCAATTGCAAGTGGGTCTACTGGCGCAGGTTTTGATGACACTGTAACTCCAACGGGCGTAAATACGGATGCCCCCGGTGCGTTTCAAGAAGAGACTCAAGGTAAAACGGCCAGCGGCAGCCCTGTCCCATTTAACCAACCGCCGCCGCCTCCACCGCCGCCGCCTATGTCGGCAAGTGATTATTCCGCGCTCTCAAGCGGTGGCGTAACTGCACCTGCGCCAAATCAAACAAGGGTGTTGCCGCAGGGCAGTATGACCCCAGAGCAGTATAGGCAAGCATCACAGATGAATAGCGGCAACACGGGTGTTCAGCCGCCCACATCGGCGAGTGACTATGCTGCCATATCAAGAGGCACACCCCCCGTAGCACCTGCTGCTCAACCTACGATGACAGCAAGTGATTACTCTGCTATATCAAGAGGTACGGCTGGGACAAGCACTCCCAACAATGCTTTTGATGATACAGTTACTCCTACTGGTAGGTCTACAGAAGTTCCAGTTGTAACGCCAAGAGACACACCTACGGTGGTCGATCCTTATGCAAGCGGAACAAGTACTCCGAGAACCGAAACTCAATCTGCTCCTTTTGACCCTTATGCAAGTGGAACAAGTACCCCCAACAATACTTTTGATGATACTGTAACGCCTACGGGTCAATCTACAGAAGTAGCCACATCTGCACCGCGAGATTTGCCGTCAATGGCAGATGCACAAGCTCCTCGACCAACAATGACCGCTGATGACTACCAAAATATTCTACGAGGTGAGACACAGGATATTCGAGATGCCATAGTAACGGCAGACGATTACAATAGGTTGTTAAGTGGTCAAGGTGATCGGATTGTAGAGGCAGTAAATCAAGGTAGAATGACCGCAGATGATTACCAGAACATCTTGCGAGGTGAAACACAAGGTATAAGAGATGCTATAGTCACAGCGGATGATTATAACAGGCTTCTTAGTGGTGCGGAAGATCGCATAACAAGCGCGATCAATGCAGATCGGATGACCGCCGATGATTACCAAAATATCTTGCGCGGCGAAACCCAAGATATAAGAGATTCCATCGTTACAGCAGATGATTACAATAGGTTGCTCAGTGGTGCGGAAGATCGTATAACCAGCGCGTTTAACCAAGACCGCATGACAGCAGACGATTATCAAAATATTCTACGGGGCGAAACACAATCTATACGGGAAGCGATAGACGCTGATAAAGTCACTGCTGACGATTATGCTCGTATACTTAGTGGAGAATTAACAGCGCGTGATGAAAGACAGGCTCAAGAACGTCAAGCAAGGGAAGCTGCTGAAGCACAAGAAAGAGCAGCCAAGCAAGCAATAGAGGATCGTATGAATTTACAATTCAACGATAGGCTTGCTGAAACTTTAGGGAGTAGACGGCCTGTAAGACAGATAAGAACCGCAGATGATTACCGCAATGTAAGCACAGGTGAAACCCCATTTGAACCACCCGAAATTCTTGAAAGGTTTGATGTTGACCAAGACCTTGAAAAGCAATTACGCGAACAGGCTGATATGGCTGCAAGGCAAGGCGATGACGGCTTGAGAACATTTGCTGCCTCACCAGAGTTTAATCCGAACGCAGCTGGATTAGAAAACTTAGCTCGTAGACAGGACGCAGGGTTAGAAACATTCGCTGCCCGTGGATCGCGCTACAATAGGGGTGCAGAGCAGTTACGCAGACAGGCAGGGCAAAGACCGTCTGGGACGCTACAAGATCGTTTAGAACAAGCATACATGGGCCGTATTGACGCTGCCAATGATCCTATTCTTGCCTCGCAGATAGCTGACCAGCAGCTACGCCAGCAAGAAGCACAACAAGGCTTGGTCGAACAATTATCCCGTTACGGCGTATTACGGGGCGGTGGTGATACAGCAGCCGCGCTGACACGCATGGCAGAGGGTAACGAGCGTAACCGATTAGCGTTAGAAGCAGCCGCCGCCCAACGCAGACAGGGTGATTTGCGAGATGCGTCAGCTTTCGACCAAGCACGGTCATCTATGGACATAGCGCAACGCGGTCAGTCGTTAGAAGAGCGCATAGGAGCAGATCGACTCTTAGATACAGCACTGGCCCGTGATGTAACTCGCGCTGGACAAACAGGGCAGTTTCAAGGAGTAGATACGCTGGCCGCACAGGAACAACGTCAGCGGATGAATCTTGCTAAACGCGAACAAGATTTGAGGGAAGATATTGGGACGCAAGATATAGCCACCAGCGAGTTGGGCCGTGATGTAACCAGAGCAGGTCTGACGGGCCAATTCCAAGATCGAGATACATTACAAGCCCAAGAGCAAGCGTTGCGTATGGATTTGGCAAGGGCTGATGCAACAGGTCGTTTTGAAGGCGGTATGACCGCAGACGAACGCGACAGAGATTTGGCTCGACGCATATCTGAAGCGGGTGTAACTGGCAGGTTTGATACAGAAAGAAGGGGTATAGGCACGGTAGACACCATTCAGCGGCAAGCCATTGAAAGCAGCCTAAAGAACGAGGCGCTGAACCGCGCATTGGGTAGGGCTGGCGCTACGGGTAGGTTCCGCGAAGAGGGCGATACAGCCGATCCTACAGAAACGCTTGAAAGCCGCCTACGCACCGCTGGTCTGACGGGTCAGTTGGACGATGACATCACATTGGCAGGTAGACAAGCAGAACAAGATTTGATCGGAAGTATACTGGCTGCATCTGACCCAGAGCTTGAAGGTCGCACTGATGCGCTTGCTGAAGCATTGACACGGAGATTGGGTGAAGATTTTGGCCCGACACAAGATGAAATTGTAAACGACATACAGGAAGAATTTGAACAGGTTAAAGAAAACACAGATGCTGATAGTCCATTGGATAGAATCAGACAGTATTTAGAAATTGCGCGTAGATACGAAGGAACGTCTGTGTCTCAAGCCTTATTAGAGACTTTGCAAAGTGATAAAAGCGCAGTAGAAAAAGCAAGGGAAGCAGAAGAACAGTTAGAAAATATTGGGTTAAGAGGACGGCGTAACAGAACACAGCAAAATAGGGGTACATAATGGCAGGATTTCTCGCAGCAGCCGCACCATACATAGCATCAGCTGGCCTTAGTGTAGGCCAAGGCATCATGGCAAACCGTGCGGCCAAGCGCCAGCAAGAGCGCATGGAAAAGGAAGCAGCACAGGCTAAGCTGTTACAGAGTTTCGGCGCAAACGCCCAACCCACGCGAGGCGGTATGCAGGGGCCGGGTATGGCGCAGCAGGTTATGTCCGATCCACTGACGCAGCAACTGCTGACGAGTCTGATAACAAAGGGCGCAGGGATGTTTGGTAAGCCACCAATGACAGGCGGTGGTGGACAGATGCCACCAATGCAGCAAAATCCTGTTTACAAAATGACCCCATAGGTAGATACAATGGCAAATGGAAGTTTTCAGTTTAGCGCAACGTCTAATGACGCACAGATGGCTATAAGAAAAGCAAGATTTGATGCCCGCCAGAAACATGGTGCTGGTAGGGTTGTTAGCCAAAATTTTGTGCAAGACCCTCAAACTGGTAAATATACTGGAACCATAATATACGAGCCTACATCTACGTTGCCGACAGAAGAAAGAGATGCGCTTTCTGCTGCAATAAAAGTAGCCCAAGATAACTCAACAAATGGCACTGTTACGCCTACTCCAGCACCTACAGTTACACAAGCCCCTGCGCCAGACACTGTTCGCAATGTTCGCAACAACAATCCGGGCAATCTTAGAACAGGAGATGTTGAAACAGCGCAGCGGTATTATGGAAAGGATGCTGTAACAGGGGTTGATGAGGGTGGATTTGCTCAATTCGGGACTGAAGGTGATGGCATAAACGCTTTATTTCAGCAAATTAGGATAGATAGTAACAGAATAAATGAAGAAACGGGTCAGCCTCAAACCGCAGAAGAGTTTATAGACAGATATACGCCAGTAAAGGATGATCCAGAGGGTAATAAAGCTGCAAAAATAAACATTCCAAAATTCGTTGGTGCTACTCTTGATACACCACTTGCTGATATAGACCCCAGAGAGCTTGCACTGGCAATTACCCGTCAAGAAGGCGGCAATGAGGCACTGCAAGCGTTTGAGCCGGGCATTAGAAGGTCAGCACCTACTCTCGCAGACATAGATAATGCTGTAAATGAGTTTACAAACAGGCCCAAAATTACAGCTGTGCGCCCCGATGACTCTCAGTTTAATCCTGCCACAGACGATGAGATAGCTAATGCTAAAGCTCAGATGGATTTATCGAACATGGGCGGGAATGTAGCACTTACTCAGTTTAATACTGCGCCAACTGTAGACTTGCGTGATATGTTATTGCGCGGGGCAGGGTTGCAAAGTGCCGAAGATCAGCCAGCGGTACAAATACGCGGCATTGACGGTCAGATTATGGAGGGTTCAAATGCCCTTCGCGCAATAGGGGCAGAGAATCCAAACCTTACTGGAACATCATCAGAATTGGAAACAGTAGCGCGTGAACAAGCTCCAGCCATTAACAGAGCAATAAGGAGAAACGAGTTAAGGCAAGATGGTAAATATCAAGCCTCAATAGAATCAACAGACCCACGCGCAGGGCAACGAACAGTGCAAGAGGATGATACTGCAACTGAGCCTACTGTAACTGAGTCTACTGTAACTGAACCTGCCACAGATGCAGACCAGCGCGGATTACTGTCTCGCATTGGTAGCCTTATCGCCAACAACCCCGAACTGGCCGCATCGGGCGCACAGTTACTTGGCGGCTTGATTTCTAACGCTGCCCAAAATCGCGCACAGCGTCGAGCAGATCGCACTACGGATCAGCGTGTAGCACGGGCCAACCTTATATCGGCTTTAACGAGCGGCAGAGCGCGTCCTATGGTTGAACGGGCGCAAGCAGATACAGGTGGGTTTTTGTCGTTGGATACGCTTGGGAAGGCAATTCAAGGCAGTGGTGCAGCAGTGCAGAGTGATTTAGCAAGAAGGGCCGCAGAGGAATTGCAAGCGGCAAAAGCAAATGAAAAAGATATTCCTCCAGCAAAATTACAAGAAAAATACAAGGCTGCTGGGCAGGTCATTGACCAAGTGGATAACCTTGTAAATTTGATGGAAGATGCAGGGGCATTTGCAACGGGATTTGGTCTATCTACAATTAGGTTCCTTGGTTTTGATTCTGCTCCACAGTTTACTGAAAGTGGGAAAGATACCGCAGAAATTAAAGCGGCTGCCAATGCTTTGGTGCAAACATTAGGCCAAGATATGTCTGGAGTATTGTCAAATCAAGATATTCAATTTATCAAAGAACAATCTATTGACCCAGAAGACAATCTGGAAGTTGCGTTGCGAAAAGCTGGCTTGATTAGAAACAAGTTGATTCAATCAATGACGCAAAGTTACGATGTTGATTCAAAAAATTACAACATGACAGCATTCTTACCAATAGTTAAAAAAGTGGTGTCGGGTGGTAATGATGGATTTGAGGATTTATTAGCGCAAGACAACATATCGTTAGGTAAATAATGGCATACCGATTTCAAACATATGCTGAATTAGGCGAAGCCGTTAAAAGGGTTAAGCCAGAATACGCTGATCGTAACAGCGAGTCGCTCGGTTTGGAGTTCAGCGACAAATACGGTGATAAATACCGTGTGCGCGTTGCCGAGGAGAAAGATCGTGGAACATTTGCGTTTGACCCAGAAGAGGGTTTTAACATTCTTAAATACTTAGGAAATATTCCGTCTAATGTTCCGTTTATTTTAGAGGATGCAGCAACTGCGGTGATGAATCCAATAGACACCGCAGAGGCAATGGGTCGAGGCGTAGCAGGTGCTGCTGAGTTGGCTCTTGGTACCGATTACAGCCCAGAGAACAAGCGTATAGCGGAGCAATTTGGGCAAAGTATTGCTGGGTCGGCTGGCTTTGAGAAAGTGGGCGATGAGTACGAGTTTACGGGGCGTGGGCTACAAGAACGGCCATTAGACATCTTGGGTATGCTGGCTGGTGGCGCATCTGTGGCTGCTAAAGGTGCGTCATTGGGCGCACGGGGCGTAGGCCGAGCAGCAAGAGCAGCTGGTGGAACCGATGCAGGTGGAGCAGCTGCCAGTGTAGCAAGAGCAGCCGAGCGTGTTGGCGCTACAGCGCAAGCCTTAGACCCGACATTTCTTGTGCCAAAGGCTGGTTACAGAGCAGCAAAAGAAGTTACAAAAGGCGCAGCCAAGGCTGGTTTGAAGGCTGGTAAGTTTGGGTTGGGTGTTGGAATGAAGGCTGGCAATAGATTCGTCGTAGAGCCGTTAAGGGTAAAGTATGAAGGTAGCAAAGCCAAGGCAGCCATAGACGATGTAACTGATGCCGTTGAAGGTGCAACTGAGTTTGCTCCGGGGTTTGTTAGCAAGTTCACAGAGGCAATGAGTGGTGTAACTGATACGGTCAAGGGAGCGGCTGATACAGTTAGAGGAGTTACACGCGAACAGGCTTTTGACACGCTGAGAAGAGGTGTAGAAAAGGCAGAAGAGGTAGGAACTAAAGGCGTTAAAGCTGTGTCGGGCGGCAGGGCTAATCCCGTAAAAGCTGGCAGTGTGTTTGATGGGCTGATTTCTGCGTGGTTTGGGTTTACCACGGGCTTGGGTCAGAATGTAATACAGAAAGTTATCGACTACAGCAAGCTGAGTGACCAAAGTTTTCGCCAAGCAATGTTGGAAATCGTAAACAAAAAGCCGGAACCCGGCAGGGCGGTTGGCGAAGAAATTTTAGACGAGCTGACTAAGGCAACGAAGAAGTATCAAGAAAAGATGCAAGGGGCGTCTGAAGAAGCCAGAACAGCCCTCAAGATGGACGAAATAGATGTCGATATGCCCGCCCTTAAATCTCAAATAATACAAAGATTTAATCAAGGTGGCGATTTAAGTAGGTATGGGATTGTAATAAAGCGAGTTAAAG
>CEOR01011140.1_pt1 | contig 11030 bp, 22 predicted proteins | sample 530661 | NCBI WGS metagenome assembly CEOR01 (sample SAMEA2620836, study PRJEB7988) | marine metagenome | biome: marine biome (ENVO:00000447); feature: deep chlorophyll maximum layer (ENVO:xxxxxxxx); material: "saline water (ENVO:00002010), including plankton (ENVO:xxxxxxxx)" | depth 65 m
ATTTTTTTTATCAATAACAGGACGATATAATATTGCCATAATTTGTGGCATGTGATCATGTATGCCTAACTTTATATAATGTTCTAAATCTGCAAATTCTCCTATTGTCATGTCATCTAAATTTGGATGAAAACCATATTCTTTATTATCTACAGTTATAATGTTTTGTAAATTTTCATTTGCTTGTACCTGCATTTCTGCTATTTTTTTAATAATTACAGAAACATCATGAATAGATAATTGCTTAATTAATTTTTTAGGAATATCAGCTAACGCATTTATATTATCTATAGCGCTATTTGCTTTATGCTCATCTTTTACTTTCATTAATTTGATCCATCTTTCTAAATTTACATCTTTCCAATTTTGTATTAGATCAAATTTGTAAGTTTTATTATCCTTTTCGATAGATATCTTCATAGTATTTAATAGAAATTTTTGTTTTTTAGTTTATTATTATATATTTGCGCCTGTTTTCATTGTTTTAGGGGGGCTCTGCATAATGCAACCCCCTTATTTATTGTACATAATATCTTCCATAATTACCATCTATTTCATAATACATACGCATAGCCATTGCGTCAGAATAATCAGGTGACCTACCTAATATTGCTTTAATTGTATCTTTAGGAATTATTTGTAATTTATTATCCTTATCTGCATCTTTTGTCCTAACTTGTTCTAATTCTTCAATTATATTATTTTTAATATTTACATCATTACAATCTATACCTATTTGTGCTTTATTGATCAAATCAGACATTTTATAATAACATTGAGTTTTTAAATTTTGATAATTTTCTTTTTTTAATGCTTTTGCATTGTTTACAAAACCTGTACAACGCAAGAAATCCTTTGCACCCCCACCAACACCATCTTCATCAATTATAATATTACGTAATGGCACACTATTTTCTTGTTGCATACGTCTAACTTCGTCCACAACGTCATTTATAGCGCTTTTAAGCAATGTTTTTATTTTTTTAATATGTAACCCCTCCCAATACATTATAATCGTTCTATCGCTTCCAAATCGTGCTACATCACAACTAATATATTTGTCTCCCTTAATTCCTTTTTGATCAAATAAGTTTATAATTGCATCATAATCAATTAAAGCATCGTTTGTTGCATCATATTCCCAATTACCAAATAGTAATCTTTGTTTTGATAATTCATCTAAAGTTAGTAATTGTTTTTTGTAATATTTGCTTATATAGTCATTATCATCTACTAATGATTGTATAAATTTACGATATGGTTTTTGTTTACCCTCTTTGCTTGGCCGATAATATTGAGTATATACCCAATTTTTTGCAGGATTGCAGGTCATTAATAATTTTGGTATAAGATTATATTGATCAAGTTTGTACCTCATTCTACTAGATACTACATTTTTTGCTTTTTCAGTTATTTGATTTGCCTCATCTATGAAAGCGCCTGTAATTTCAAGTGATCCTAAATTATCAAAATTCTTATCTGATGGATATAAGAATAAATCTTTTAATATTATTTCTGATTTGTTATAAAATGTTATGACGTTAGAACTTGCATTAAAATGGTAATGCTCATTTGCGTTTAAATTATACATTTCACACACTTCAAAAAATGTATTTAATGTAGTTTTCTTTAAACTATCTAATTTAGACCTGCCCATTAGATATCTTGTTTTAGGATTTTTAAGACACATTAATATTAACCATGAGCAACCTACAAATGATTTGCCACCACCTGCTGCTCCACCAAATAATACCTCTGTAGTTGTTTTATCAAATAAATATTTTATAGCAATTTTTTGAGTATGAGTAAAATTTGCTATTGCCCAATCGTTTTCAATGTTCAATGCCATCTATATTAACCTTAATTTTTACAGGTTCTGCTGATGTTAAATCTAATTCTTGTTTTTCTATATATCCTCTTTTCTTACCTTTTGTTTTTAAATAGAATATAGTTGCAGGTGTATTGCCATTTTTTATTTGCGAATGTAATTGACTTTCTGCAAAATCAAGTGCTATATTTTCTATTTCTTTAACTTGATCAGCAAATTCTTTATCCTCTTTTAACCATTTATAATATGTACTTCTTGGAATATTTGCTGATTTACAAGCAACTGTTACCACGCCTAAACTATTTTCTAAAGCTTGTAACATTGCTTCCTTTTTTATATGTCTACTTTTGTCCATTATTTAATGTATTTATCTAATAAAATATTATAATTATAACCAAACTCATTTAATATACATTTTATTTTTGTTTGTGGAAAAGATTGACTTGCATATCCTAATCTGAATATAAAATTTTTAAATTCATTAAGGTCTATTTTATCATAAGTATCCAAGTAATTTTTTATTTTTGTTTTGCTTTCTTCTTTTTTAATACTTTCAAAGACATTTGTTTTATTATCTTTTACCATATCTTGAAAATATTTATCTATTTTTTTTGCATGAGTATCTAATAATAATTTATCTTTTTCTTTATATTTATATTCTCTTATATTTTTAGTAAGTATATTTTTAAGAATTTTATATTGTTCTTCTTCTGTTTCAAATAAATAAGGATAATCTTTATCTACTAATTCAGGAAAAGTAACTTTATTAGGCGCTATTATTAATTGATTATTCATTATACTTTCTGCGATACTTATACAAAATGTTTCATGTCTACTATTTATTACATTTGCATGACATTTGGATAACTCCTTTAGATAATCTTCATGCAAAATAAAAGATTTAACTTCAGTATATGGTTTATTTTCTACTTGTCCTAAATTACCTTTATCTCCTGCAGTTAAAACGACTTTAAATTTTTCTCCCTCATTATATAATCTATCAAACATAGCAAAAGTATCTTTCCAATTTTTATATCCATCTAATCTATGATTATAAATAAAAGTAAATGTATCATATTTTTCTTTGGTTTCTATTTTGTTGCAATATCCACCTATATCTATTATAACCTTTTTTTGTAATTTATCTATTTCTTTTTTATTTAAGATGTCTTTTGCTTCTTCTATTAGCATATTATAGCAATGTTTGGTATGGAAATAATTTACATCAGCGCACATGCTTCCTATAATCTGATCCAACATTATATGTCGACATGGTAAATAATTTGTTAAGCGTTCTAGGCTTCTATGTATTACATAATGGTGATAATTGAATACCTTAGTTCTAAAATCATCTACGATAGTGTCTTGGAAATACCTAAAATGATGTCCTTGCTCAACTACATTATTCCAAACTATGTCAATAGCATATTTTTTATATATTTCTCTAAACACATTAGTATTAAAATGTATAACTTGGTGCTTTTTACTTCTTGGAAATGGTATTTGTAATATTTTAATTTTTTGATCAAGATTGTCTTTTATATATTTTCTGTTTTTATCTAATATTAAGAAAAAATTATAATTATTTGTTTTTATCAACTCATTACATAAATTTTTTATAATTACATAATTACTATCTGCATTTATATTATCTACAGAAAACATTGGATATATTAATATGTTTAATTTTGTACGTTGCATGATACATTTTTAAATTTATCTATTAATGTTGTAATTTCTGAGAATAAATTTTCATATTCTGACCTAGGCACTTTTAACGTAATAGTTACTTCATTGTTTATTGTTGCATTCGATCCTTCTTCAAATAGTTCTTCTTCGTATATATCATCTTGGTTTTGCCATACATCTAACCCCCATTCTGCTAATTGCTGAGTATTCCACTCATTACCTAAAATATCCCAATCCCATTCACCAAAATTCACATTGTCTTTTACTATAAATTCATCTTTTTGCTGTTGCGTCCAACCTTTTGCAATATCAACCCAAACCTCTTTTAACCCTGCATCTTTACATGCTTTTAACCTCATGTTCCCACCTAAAACAACCATATCTTCATCTACAACTATAGGTCTTTTTTCTAACATTTCAGGAAATTCCTTTATGCTATTTACTAATTTGTAAAATTTATCGTCTTTAATTACTCTAGGATTTTTTCTGTTTCCTCTTATTTTATATATTTTTATTTTTTCTTTCATTAATCAAAATTTTCGTTAATACCTCTTTCACCTAACAATTTTTCTTTAGCGCTTTTCCACATTTTATCTCTTTTAGCAGATAATGTAGGTTCTGTCCTAATTAAATTAGGAAAACCTGTGAAATCTTTTTCTAATTCCTGCATATATTTACCACAATCACATACTGCTTCAACTGTTCTCCATTTACCATCTATATTTTTTATGGTTGCTTTTGTTAAATCTTTAGTCTCTTTACCACATTTACAAATAAATCTAATCATAACTTTCCTCCTGTTATTGTTTTTACTTTTTCTACTAACTCATCTAACTCAAAATGTAGATGATTAATAGCTTTTCTAATATCCTCTACACCACCATCTTTATGCTTTCTTTTTGATCGCAATAAATATGTTACTGCTGTACCAACATTATAACTCAACTCAAAATTGGCAACCACATCTTTTGCCATATAACCTTTTTTGCCTTTGTAATATTCAGGCACATCTTTTTCTGTCATTTTTTATATTTTTTATATTTATATACTACATAACTTAAAATCGGTGTTCCATAAATTAGTGTCAACAAGCTAGGATGAGGCTCGCCGCATAAGCCTGTTATGTGTTTTAAAAATTCAATCATTTTTTATATTTTTTATAAATTAATCTAATTCCATCAAACGCCGAAGAAATACAAGTGCTACAATTTGTATTTGGATTATATCCTGCTCCTGAAATTACGTTCCAAAGTTCTATCATTTTTTGTTTACTATCCTGATTTTTTGCTCTACCTGTTTTTAGGTTATCCCATAACTCTATTACTTCTTCTATTATCTCTTTTGGTATTTCTTGATTAACGTTTAATTTTTTTTCTTTACTCCATTTATCAATAGGACACTTTGCATAACTTAATCTTGTCTTAATGTGCATAAAGCAACCACATTTCTTACAGCTGCCTGTCAATTTAAAAAAATGATCACATTTTCTACATATTTTTATCCTTTTATTATATGTTTCTTTATTGACAATGTATTTACTCATTTTTTATTTTATCTTTTAAAATGTTTCTTACTTTATCTATAGTTGTAAAAAGACTATTTCTGCTTATGCCTGTTTTATACGCCAAACTATCTAAAGTGTTGTTTTCTTCGTAATATAACTCAAATACTTTTTTATCATACCAATGTATATTGTCTAAAGCTTTATCAATTTTTTCTAATTTCTCCCATTGTCCTGTTTCTGTAGTATTAGGTATGTTATATATACTTCTATGAAAATTATCTTTAGAAGTGTGCGTCATATTTATACCTACCAAATTGGTATAATATTTTTTATATTTATAATAAAATGGACTTCTTTTGCTTGTCAAGGCTCTTTTTAATACAACTGCACCATATTTAATTATTCCATTTTCACCATCTTTATCCCAAATATTTTTTAAAGTTTCTTGATTCATTGACAGAAAATAAAGCATAAGTTCTTGTACTGCATCATCTATAGTCTCCTTATCTTTAGTTAATCCATAACACATTGTTCTGAATTTTTTAGATAATTTTGATATTTCTAAATAGATTTCAGTCATTTATAGTTTCAAATTTTTCTATCTTATTAATCATTTCTTGTAGCATTTCATTTAATACTGTCCTATAAGAATTTAATTTAATTGAATTGCTTTTAGTTTCTAAACCTGCAAAAAAACCATTAGTCGCTACAGTAAGATTAATAGGTAACAGCATTAACCAATCATACCAATTACTAACTTTGACATTACTTCCATAAGTATTATGATATTCAATTATGATATCTAATACCTCTAAAAATTGTTCATATTTTTTTTTCGTAGATGCCTCATTTACAAAGTCTTTTATAGTATATATATACTTTTCTATAATTTGTTTGTGTAATGAGTTAGCGTATATTGGTTTTCGCATACGCCAAAGTTAGAAAAATTTTTAATCTATTCCTTTTTCTTTCTTTAAGTTATCAACAGCGTTTTTATAATAACTTATTTTTTCTTCATAATCAAATCTAAACATTTTGATAGATTTCCTAGATAAAATGTATAAATTTTCTGATGTATTTTTTCCATATTTATTATCAAGATTTTCACCAAATTTCCATTGCATGCCTTGTTCAAACATATTACATTTAACACACTGTACTTGACAATTTTCTTCGTGCCACCTAGTTGATTGATGTCTGCGGCTCATAAAATGACCACATTGTAATTTTTTATAGTGATCAATTTTATAACATGTAAAGCATTCTGTTATTCCATCTTCATAAGCATATCTTAATCTTATATAAAGACTAAACCATTTATCTAATTCTTTTTTTAATTTACTTATCGATTTCACAATACATGCCTAACTGTTTTGATAATTGAATTGGTGGTTGGTTGTATACGTATTTTGCTATACTTGTGTTTCTTCCAAACCTATTTTTTGTTTTTATAGTATGCACATCTATATTATATCCTTTTTTTCTTGCTTTGTAAATAATATCTGCTAATCTAGTTGCTCCATATTGTTGAATAGCTTCCCAAGATGTTATTGCTCCATAATTTGCTAAATGCCATAATACAGCATCTGCTTGTGTTTTTACTTCATTTTCTTTAATTTTAATTGCTTTCATGTTTTTATAATTTGGTTATTAAATATTTTCTTTACATTCAGGACATCTTCCTTGATCTTTAATTTCATTAGTAATTTCTTCGTTACAGCATGTTAGTGGTGGATGCATGTTATCAGCATATTCGCATGCTTGGTTATATAGATTAGAATCTATTTCTTGTATATAATCTACAAAATAATTAAACCATTCTAAAGTTTCTTCGCAATCGCCATAAGCAAAATAGTGATTTTTATTTTTCATTGTATTAATTTATTTTTTGGTTTATAATAAGGTATATTTTTTTGTCCTAATGTTTCAGTCATGTAAATGGCATTATCGATAGTTTTTTTATGATCAATTATCCACTTATAAAATGTTCTTATATTTAAAAAAGGTTCAAATGTTCCAAATCTAACACCTAAATGAAATGCTGTTTCTATTTCTTCAAATGTTAAATTTTTAAATCTTTTTTCTGTTTGCAAATCATTTGCTAATATTTTCGCTAATGACGCCATAGTTTTTCCATCAGTTTTTAAACCTAACTCTATAGAGGTTTTTACTATTAATTCATAACATTTTTCTTTCATAATGATAATATTATTTCTTTACATAATTCATAAGGCACTTTACTTCTTTCATAATTACCTTTTATACCTTGCGTTCCTGTTTGTGAACCTCTTGGTGCTGATTCATGACATGGATCACCATTTTTACATATAGGTCTAGGTAACCAACCTTGTAATTTGTTATCTCCAAATAAATCATTATTTGATAAATGATTAGTCCATATATCTGTTGGTTTCATTCTTTTATCTCCATATTGACAATATGTTACTGTTGCTCTAGGTAATTTTTGCATAAACTTTAATTTTCTTAATTTACCTCTAGGATTTTCTATAAAAAAATAATCAGGTTGGAAAAAATCTATTATCTCTAATGTTTTTCTAACAATTTGACAACCAACTATTGCTTCTAATGTTTTTGGTGTATGATCTTTATTCCAATGATGACCAATACTTGCAACACTAAAATAGGTGCATGGTGGACTTGCCCAAACACAGTCTATTTTATCTATTCCTTTTTTAAATAAATGTTTTGATAATTCATGACAATCTAAATCTAATATATTTTTTACTAAATCTATATTTTTAAAAGATTTAATATCAGTAGAAAAAGTTTTATAACCAAATTCCTCTGCTACCTTACTAAAACTCCTACTCCCTGCAAATAATTCTAATATATTCATAAATATTCTTTTCCTTTTATATATTCATTTAATTGCTGATCAATTTTGGAAGTAATTTTATTTTTGTTCCAATTTTCATTATTTCTACACCACCGTTTTAATCTTAAATTATGATTAAAAGTTTTTTCTAATTCAAATTTCATTTTAGTACCACTTTTATTTTCTTCTGTCCAATAATCAACAAAATCTTGTAATATATCTTTAGAAATATCTGTTATTTGAAAAATAATTTCTTCAAATTTTAATTTTCTATTATATATATTATTATATGTAATATTATTATTTATAGTAGTAATATTATCAGTAAACTTATCTTTATTAGAGGTAGGTAATTTTTGTTTTGTAGAGTGATCAATTATAGTTATATACCTTACATCAATTTCTTTACTATTAGGTTTATAAACAACTTTTCTTTTTATGTAATTTTTTTCTTCTAATTGTTTTAACCATTTTTGAATTGACACTTTACTAACATTGTATAAATCAGCAAAATATTTAGTACTTGCATGGCATTTTCCATTCATATTACATAATGCAGTAATTTCTGCAAATAATAATTTAGCATTAGGTATTAATGTTTGATCATAACGCACATCTGCAGTAATTACAGCATAATAATTTGGTTTTGTCATTTAATATGTATTTGAAATTTATATTCTTGTAATACAAATTTAATTCTTTCCAATTGATTAGAAAAATCGAAATAAGACGTTTTTATAATAGTTTCTACTTTTCCTGATTTCACTAATATACCAACTTCATTTTTATCATTTTCTTTAACACCATTCCTGATCAAATGTTCTTTTAAATGATGTTCATCTATAAATTCCTTTTTATTATCATATAAATCTATATATGCTTTATAAACACGATTAAATGTATTACGATATTCTTCCCAACCTCCATAATTGTTTTTATGTTGTTGCATATAATACCAAACAGTTACTCTATCCCTATTTAATACTTTTGCCATAATAGAATCCCTAGTTCTTTCTTCTAATTTGCATATTACACAAGCAACCATTCTAGGTATTTGTAATTCTATTTTCCTGCTTTTTTTAGCAAGTGATCCTTGTGGCAATCCAACTACTGATGTAGTTAAATCGCATATTTGTTTAAAATTTTCTTGTGGTGTCATAAGATTAGAATGGTAAATCATCATTATTTTCTTTAGGTAAAGCTACATTTTTATAAGTTATATCTGCATTTTGATTAGCAAACCAATATCCCTGTATTGAATGAAAATATTTTCCATTCCATTCTCTACTAAATACATTTGCTAAAATTGTTATGGTATCACCCTCTTGAAATTTATTTAATCTTTCTATTTTATCTTCGCCAAAAGCTTCAACACAAATTTCTTTATTGTATTGTTCATGAGGTCTTTCTATTAGAACAGATTGTTTTTTCCATTCTTTTCCTGTTTTGCTAATTCCTGATTCAATTTTAAATTTTTTAATTATTGTTCCTGTAATTTCCATATTTATTTATTTATTAATTATTAAAAAAGAAAGTGAGAGGATAACCTTGATCAAAGTATAACCGCTGAGTTAATATTAATATTGGTTCTAAACCTCTCACAATCTATGTTAGTTCTTTTTAAATTCTTCACTTTCATCTTCACCAAAAACTCCTAATTCGTAAAATCCTGTCAGTTTTAATATTGCTCTAGACATGGCTCTTTTTTCAGCCATCTCCATTACATACCAAGTATTGCAGTTTCCATCTGCATAACTTTTGCCTTTCAATGCACTTCCAAATGTTTGTGTATATATATCACCTTTCATTGCTGTTGCTTTCACTGAAGCGAAATTAGGTTCGCATTTAATGACTTTATACTCTATTTGTATGTTTTCTAATGCTTGTATTTTTTCTATCCCACTTCTTGTAATTATAACATAGTGTTGATGCTTAAATATATTATCAGGAGTAAGTCCATATTTAATATATTTTTCTTTTAATTTTTCTTTGTTCATTGTTTTTAATTTAATTGATTAATAATTTCTGTGATCATATCATCGTTTAATTTTTTGTTCCAATATTTGTCATGTAATTTAGTATCATTTAAAATATCTTCTCCCATTATATATACATACATATTAACTAATTTTTCAGGATTAGTTACATCAGTATATAATTCACCAAATTGCCATTTTTCATATTCTTGCACTTCACGAATAATATTAAAAACACCACCATTTTTTTCAAGCCATTTTTCTGCTTCATAAGTTCCAACAATATAATAATTTGTGTTAAATATTTCATTATGTACTTCATCTGCTTCTATATTTGTTCCTTTTAATGATTCTAACCCATCAATAGTGAAATCAATAAGTTCTGCTTTAGTATGTTGTTTCATTGTTTTATTATTTAAATTAATAATTAAGCTACTATAAAATCTTCAACATGTTCTCCTGTAGGCTTTCCATCTGCATATATTGTAGCGCTAGGACAAATACCTTCAGAAATAACATAATCTACTAATTCATATATATTTTCGAATAATTCTTGTTCGTCTTGTAAGTGATAAATTGTGTTCATTGTTTTATTATTTAATTGATTAATATGAGACAAATATAATATAGTTTCCTATATCCTGCAACATCTTAACATAGTTTTCAAAATACTTATTAACAGATATAATGTTTATAAGTAAGTTAAAAATTGTATTTTCTTTTTTTTTCTTATATGGATTAGATTTATATTTACACTATAATTAAACAAAAAAACAATGAACAAACACTTTTTAAAAATCGGACAAACTATTGATAATTTAACAAAAAAATTATGTAATGATGGTTTTACTTATGAAGAAGCTTGCGATTATATGAAAATTATATATGATGAAGCAACAAAAAAATTTGGATGTATGAATTTTTTTAACATTGACAAAGATGGCTCAGATGCTGTCATAGAAAGCATAATTAATGAATTTAATAAATAATATAAAAATGAAAACAAAATTCAAAATAAATGATCAAATTACTTTTAAAGTAAAAATTTTTGGACGAGAAACTTTAAAAACAAATAAAATAAAATATATCGAAAAAATTAATGATAAAACAATATATTTCGTTGGTGGTATTGGAAAATCATTAGGAATACAATTAAATGGTAAAGAAGATTGTTTTATGGTTACAGAAAAAAATATA
>CEOR01008703.1_pt1 | contig 10989 bp, 17 predicted proteins | sample 530661 | NCBI WGS metagenome assembly CEOR01 (sample SAMEA2620836, study PRJEB7988) | marine metagenome | biome: marine biome (ENVO:00000447); feature: deep chlorophyll maximum layer (ENVO:xxxxxxxx); material: "saline water (ENVO:00002010), including plankton (ENVO:xxxxxxxx)" | depth 65 m
TTGCTGATGATATAACTATACACGATTGTAAAAAAATGTCAAATCCCTAGCATTTCTGCGGGTTTTAAGATGCCATAATTTTTAAGTGTTTTGCTAGTGCTATTGTGTTGGAGGGGGGTAGTCGGACTGGCTTTTTATGACCCCACCCCGGTATACGTAAACCGCTTAAACTAAGAGCCAGAAAAATAAGCGTGTATAGTTAGCGCATAGCCTTGACACTTATAAATAAAATAAGTATATACTGAAAATATGGATAGCTTACCTTTGAAACACACCAAGTGGTCAGACAGATTAGCTTTTGATATTGCGCTTATGCTTGAGGGCAGCGGGGAAACTACTGAAGAAGTGTTTGCCAGACATCGGATTTGTGCTGACGACATGCTAAGATACAATAAAGATCCTATATTTTTAAAGAAAGTCGAAGGCTACCGTACTAATATACGGGAAGAAGGTATGACTTTCCGGCTTAAAGCCCGTGCACAGGCTGAAGAACTGCTTACAACTTCATGGACAATGATACATAATCCGGAAGTAAACGCGGCTGTAAAGGCTGACTTAATTAAACACACGGTAAAATGGAGTGGGTTAGAGCCAAAGAACGATAATATTGTAGATGGTAATAATGGCGGAGTTAGAATTACAATTAACCTCGGAAACGAGCTTGAGCGAACAGGACCTGTCGTTGAACATGAAGCGTCAACCACAGTCCAGTCTTCCATCGAAGATAGCAGATAGCCTAGTTAGTTTTTTTGAAGGGTCTCCTGCAGCAGAATTTGCTGATATGAACAGTTGCCAGGTTTTTACAAAGCTTCTTGATGATTACGAAGTTTCCTATAAGATAAAAATAGCACGTGGGAACAAAAAACGCAGAAAATTTGTAGTTATACCTTACGGAATAGGGAGATAAACATTGGATATAGACTATACACCCCCTCATACTGCAAAGAAATTTATGGAATCCGACGCAAAAATGAGGGCATTTATGGGCCCTGTAGGATCAGGCAAGTCTGTAGCATGTTCTTTTGAGGTAATACGTCGTGCTTCCATGCAGAAACCAGATAAAAACGGAATCCGACGAACTCGGGCGGCAGTGGTACGTGAAACTGCTAGGCAGTTGCAGGATACAACCATTAAAACTTTTCTCGACTGGTTCCCGCCAGGGCCGTGCGGGCAGTTTATGCGTACAACTAAGACATATTTCTTTAAAGTCGGTGACGTCGAGTGCGAAGTTATGTTTCGAGCACTGGACGACGCAGATGATGTTGCCAATCTTAACTCACTTGAGTTAACTTTTGCATGGTTTAATGAGTGTCGCGATATACACCCTGACATTGTGGACGCCATGTCTAAACGTATTGGTCGTTTCCCATCATCAAAAGACGGTGGCCCCTCATGGTTTGGAATGTGGGGGGACACGAACCCTCCTACAATGGACACTTGGTGGTACTACCAGATGGAAAAGCTCAATCCAACTGACGGAGTCAGTGAAAATGACAACGGCTGGGATGTTTTTAAACAACCCTCCGGCAGGAGTACGTTTGCGGAAAATATTGAAAATCTTCCGGATGGGTACTATGATACTCAAGGTAGATCGGAAGAATACATACGTGTATATATTGATGGTGAATATGGGTTAAGCTCAGCTGGGCAACCTGTGTATAAATATTTTAGACCTGACTACCATATGGCTAAAGAATCTATACGTTCTATAATAAATGGTGTACGTCCTATAGTTATTGGTATGGATTTAGGTTTGACACCAGCTGCTGTTATCGGACAGCAGGATCCTAGAGGTAGAGCATTGATACTGGGGGAAGCTGTCAGTTTTGGCATGGGTGTACAAAGATTTGTAAGATCGGTATTAAAACCACTTATATATGAAAAATTTTCAGGTGCACCTGTTATTATTGTTACTGACCCTGCAGGTGTGCAAAGAGCACAGACAGATGAACGTAGTGCAGTAGATATTATAAAAGCAGAAGGGTTCAGGGTATTTCCTGCAAAGACTAATAACATATCTGCACGATTAAATGCTGTTGATGATTTTCTTATGCGGCACGTAGATGGTGACTCGGCATTTCTTATAGATCCAAGCTGTACTAATTTAAAATCTGCAATGATGGGTGGGTATAGATACCATCATAAAAATGAATCTATAGAAAAAAATAAACACTCGCATATTGCTGAAGCCCTTCAGTACCTTATGTTACACATAACTAGTGCAGGTGAAGGTGCATTAGTTTTACAACGACGAGATATAAAACGTGTTGCAGCAGGAGGATGGACCTGATATGCTATACATATTCACACTCCCGTGGAAATTTAATGGGGGGCGTACCTACAAATATATCAGGCATGATTCTCCTACGCCCCCTATTTTTTTGTTGCCAACGTATTTATGGAGGTGTATAGGTGAATTATAGGGCTTTTTATTTTAGTGGAAAAAGATCTAATTTTTTAAATTTAAATAAAGGAGTATCAATATGCCATACGGACCAGGCACATACGGAAGTAAAAAAGGCAGACCGCCAATGCAAAAGCAAAATGGTAATAAGAAAAAGAAACCAAACGGAAACAAGAATGGTATGAAAAGAGGTAGGTAATGCCACCACGTAATTATCAATCAAAAACTGGTAGTTATAGTTCTAGAAGTAGCGGGGCTAACCAAGGTTTTAATCAGTTTTCTCGTAAATCAAAACCTGCTAATATTTCTCCCAAACCGGTACAAAAAGAAAGTAAGTCTAGTTTTTCTTTTTTTCCTCTTATGGACGCAGCTAATAAAATTATTAAAAGCATTCCGTCTATAAAGGTTCGTCCCGCTAAACTTCCAGATACCAGACCTAGAGGTACTGTAATTAGCACTACGCCTACTAAAGACGGAAAGTCTAAAATTAATACGTTTAGTAAAGGCGGAAAATCTAAAATTGTTACAACAGGAAAACAGATGCCCAGAGGAAATTTAGCGGGGGCATCTGGAGCAATACCGGCAAAAGTTAAAGTATCTAAAACTAAAATAGCGCCAGCTAAAAATCTTTATAGTAGTTACACAAGACCGCAATCTGAAACTTTTTTAAAAAATAAAGGGGCTAAAACAAAAGCTGTTAAAGCAGGTGTTGATTATTATAGAGGGGTACTTAAGAAAAAGAAAAAGAAAAGCGAGTTTAGATAATGGCTTATAAAGAATTAAAATTTACTAAACCTAGAATAGTTAAGAACCAACCCAAGCCTCCGTCTAAACATATACAGACGGCAGACTTAGGTACAACTATTCAATTTTTAAGTGACAACTTAAACAATATAGCACATGGTGCAGCTGCGTTTAATTTAGGTGCACTAGGTTACACAGGACATCGAATGCTTAAATATTTTAGAGGTGACCATACTGCTAGCGGAAGGGATGCAAAACCGAAATAATGGTAGGATTATCTGTATTACGTGTTGTTGATAACGCTACTCTTGTAGAAGAGGAAAAGAAAGCTGCGCTTGAAAAAGAATTAGACGAGCGTCAGTCTGACCCTCTTTTCCAAGGACTGTTATCTTATTTAAGAGAATGTTGGGACGCTGCCAGAATGGCAAAGAAACCAATAGAAGATATTATGCTTAGAGCTATGCGCCAACGTAATGGTGAGTATGAAGCAGATAAGCTAAGAAATATACAGGATCAAGGTGGGTCTGACATTTATATGATGTTAACTGAAGTTAAATGCCGGGCCGCAGAGAGCTGGCTACGTGATATATTGTTAGAAACTGGTAGCCCACCTTGGGAATTAGAACCTACTCCTATACCAGATTTATCTCCTGAACAGGCTAAGGAAGTAGAAGATATATACGCTCAGAATGTTATGCAGCTTATACAGATGCATGGACAGGCTCCTTCTCCTACAGAAATGTCAGAGATACGAGAAATGGTTCATCAGGATTACAGATTTAGAGTATTACAGGCTGCACAAAATCGTGTGCACCGTATGAAACTTAAAATACATGACCAGTTTGTACAAGGCGGGTGGCCTGAATCTTTTAACGATTTTATTACTGACCTTGTTACGTTTCCGTGTGGGTTTATAAAAGGTCCTATTGTAAGGCGACAAAGAAAATTAGGGTATGTAACTGACGAAAACGGGGCTACAACTGTAGAAGCTGAAGATGCTATAGGTCCTGAGTTTGAAAGAGTAGATCCTTTTAGAATGTACCCTGAACCAGGGATTACAAATTTAAAAGACGGATATTTGTTTCAACATCACCCTTTAACTCGTATGGAGTTAGCTGACCTTATAGGAGTTCCTGGGTATGATGATGAAGCTATACGTAAACTTCTTGAGTTAGGAAATTCTCAAAGCTGGATAAATGAAGATGTAGAGTTAACTAAAGATGACGAAGAACGTAAGTTCCATGGATACCAAAGACCTACCGAAATATTTGATGCTTTAGAGTTTTGGGGTAAAATTAGTGGATCTATGCTTCTTGAATGGGGTCTTACTGAAGAAGAAATAGATGATCCTGCTAAAGAATACGACGCCTGTGTATGGGTTGTAGGCAACTATATTATAAAAGCGCTTTTAAATTATGACCCGTTAGGAGAAAAACCTTATGCTAAAACGTCGTTTATTAAATGCCCTGGAGCTTTTTGGGGAAAAGGTATTCCAGAGATTATTGAAGACTTACAAGGAGTTTGCAATGCTTCTGCAAGGGCTTTGGTTAATAACATGGGGATATCTAGCGGACCTCAAGCAGAAGTTAACTTGGAAAGAATCCCGCCTAATGAAGATATTACGCAGATTCACCCGTGGAAAATCTGGCAAGTAACTAACGACCCTTTAGGATCTAGCTCACCTGCTGTTAGGTTTACTCAACCTGACGATAACGCTAATACATTAATGGCAGTATATGACAAGTTTAGTAAACTTGCTGACGACCATTCAGGTATACCTGCGTATGTATATGGAGATTTAAATGTTAAAGGAGCAGGACGAACTGCATCAGGATTGTCTATGCTTATGGGTTCTGCTGGTAAAGGAATACGGCAGGTAGTTATGCATATTGATAGTGACGTAACTAAACCTATAGTAACTAGACAGTTTCTTTACAATATGAGATATGACGAGGATGAAAGTATTAAAGGAGATCTTGAAATACAACCTCGTGGCGCAATTAACTTAGCTATTAAAGAAACAGTTAATATGCGTAGACTTGAGTTTCTTAACGCAACCGCCAATGATATGGATATGCAGATTATTGGTAAGGATGGCCGTGCAGCTATATTACGCGAAGTGGCTAAAGGGTTGCAAATGCCTGTGGATGACATTATACCGTCCCGTGAAAAGGCAGCCGTTACAGATAGGTTACAGTCAAAGATTGCTGCGCAACAACAAAGCGAGCAACAAGGTCCTGTTCCTAGACAACCAGACGGAAGCCCTCAAGGAGGTATGGATGCCAACCTAGTGAACAACCGTGCAGCAGGAGGTGAAGGATGATAAAACCTGATCCGGAGGTTGTTCATGCTCTAGCTTCATCTGTACACCAGTATCCTATTCTTAAAGAATGGATTGACAACTGGCGTATGCATGAGTTAGAACAGCTACCAAATGTTGCTACGAACACGGCATTAGCACAGGGGCGGTGCCAAGTTTTAAGTGAGTTACATAAATTATTAAGAGATGCCCCGTCAATTTCGGCAAAGTCCTAGTGACAGCCGGTTAATTACGCATACCAGAAGGAGCGTTAAATATGGCAAAAAATCTACCAAAGCAAGTTCAAAAGCAATCTGAGGAAGTACAGGAACTATATAAAGATATGAATCAAGAAGAAGATACAACTGAAGAAGTTACTGATACATCCGACAGTGCACCTGAACAAGCGACTAAACCTGAACAAGAAGAGCAAAAAGTTTCAGGTACTCAAGATGAAAGTTTTGAGCAGAAGTATAAAACTTTACAGGGAATGTATAATGCTGAAGTGCCGCAACTTAAAGCGAACAATCAGAATCTTACAAATAGGTTAAACCAGATGGAACAGTTAATTACCTCTATGGACGCTGCAAAATCTGCACCACCTGCTGAACCTGTTAAGCCACCTTCATTAGTAACGCAAGCAGATATAGACGAATATGGTGAATCTATTGATGTAATGCGTAAAGTATCTAAAGAAGAATCTGCTGCTGCACAAAATAGAATAGCTGAGTTAGAAAATAGACTACAAGAGTTGCAATCTAATGTTTTACCTAAAGTAGAACAAGCAGCCCAAAATGCAAAATCTTCTCAAGAACAAATTTTTTGGTCTGAGTTAAATAAATCTGTTCCTAACTGGAAGGACATAAATAATAATCAAGATTTTCAAACATGGTTATTACAGACTGATCCTCTTACAGGTATTAGCAGACAATCCTATTTAGATGATGCACAAAGGCAGTTTGATGCAACTAGAGTTTCTAACTTTTTCACTACTTGGGAGAGTTTAAATGGTTCGCCAAATGCTCAATCCGCGAAACCTGCCAGTGAATTAGATAAACAGATAGCGCCAAAAAGGGGTAGAAATACCGGCACTCCTGAGTCTAGTTCAGGTCAAACATATTCGCCAGCAGACATTACTAAATTTTTTAAAGATGTTCAGCTTGGAAAATATAAAGGCCGTGAAAAAGAAAGGGATCGCATAGAACGCGATATATTTGCTGCACAAAAGCAGGGACGTATCGTAAATGCTTAATCTAACCGCATAACGATAAGGAGTTAAATACTATGGCTTATGCAACATCTCCAGGTCACCCGCAATATACGGGTAACTTTATTCCTGAGATTTGGTCAGGAAAGCTAATTGAAAATTTCTACGACGCAACAGTGTTGTCAGCAATTTCCAATACTAGCTACGAAGGTGAGATTAGAAATATGGGTGATACAGTTAATATCCGTACCACTCCTGAGATCACCGTACAAACTTACGTTAAGGGTCAAACTCTTACCGTAGAACAACCAGACAAAGCAAAATTACAGCTTATAATTGATAAAGGTGAATATTTTGCTTGTATCGAAGATGATATTGACGAAGTTCAAGCTGACGTTAATATGATGGATATGTGGTCTAAAGACGCTTCCGAGCGAATGAAGATTAAAATTGATACTCGTGTCTTAACTGATATGCTCACAGATGTACATGCATCAAATAAAGGAACTGCTGCCGGAAGAATTTCTGGTAACATTGGCCTTGGTGAAGCAGGTTCTCCAATAAGCCTTTCTACTAGTAATGTAATTGGGTCTATTGTAAATTTAGGCACAGTTCTTGATGAGGCTAACTGCCCTGAAGGTGATCGCTTTTTAGTGATTCCTGCAAAGGTAGGCGGCTTAATTAAGCAATCTGATCTTAAAGACGCTTCTATCACTGGTGACGGAAGTACACCATTGAGAAACGGACGTTTAGGTATGATTGACAGATTTACAGTATATGTAAGTCACAATCTATACAAAAGCGGAAGCGAGTATAGCATCATAGCTGGACATAAGATGGGTTTCACATTTGCATCTCAGATGACAAATATGGAGACTATCAGGTCTGAAACAACTTTTGGTAACATCATTCGTGGTCTTCAAGTTTACGGTTATAAAGTCGTTAAGCCTGAAGCTCTTGCCACGCTTGTAGCTACAGCGTAAAGGAGATTGACTTATGGCTGCTTATACAGACACACACGGCTTTAACAAAGGCTCAGCTGGACACCCAGCTAAAGGCTTAACTAGAGTCGGGTACATGGAAGTCACACTTGACTTTGCTAAAATAACAACAGACAGAGCTACAGCAGGTGCAACTGCCCTTGCTGCAGGTGATTCTCTGCAAGTACTTTCTATCCCAGCAAATACTTTAGTGCTGGCAGTTGGTGCTACAACTGAAACTGTCGAAGGTGCAGCGTCAACATTTGATATCGGTCTTACCGGTGGTGATGTTGATTTGTTTGTTGATGGTGGTAATGCTAACGCATTAGGAACTACTTCATCAAACGGTGCTGGTTTAAGTGGTGACAATCAAAGTCATTACTTTGCAGCTGCAGATACTATTGATATGCTTATTGGTGTATCTGGTGCTGTAACCGATGCCGCAAAGATTAAAGTCTGGGCGGTAGTTGTTGATTGTTCAACAGTTGCTTAATTAAATTGGGGGGTGTAAAAGTCCCCCTTTTTATAAAGGAATAGTATGGCTGCAAAAATTGATAAATCAAAGATGGCTTGTAATAAGCCTAGACGACAGATTTCGGGAGGAAAGAAATTTGTAGTTAAAGCATGTGCAAACGGAAAAGAAAAGATAATACGGTTTGGAGATGCTAATATGAAAATTAAAAAGAACCAACCTGGCAGAAGAAAAAATTTTAGAGCAAGACATAGATGTGATACAAGTCCGCCATCAAAGTTGACAGCTAGGTATTGGTCATGTAAAAAATGGTAGTTAAATGTCTAAAACAAAACAAAAAGCAAAACGAGATGCATGCTACCATAAAGTAAAAGCTCGGTATAAAGTTTGGCCTAGTGCTTATGCTTCAGGAGCTTTAGTAAAATGCAGAAAGGTTGGTGCAGCAAATTGGGGAAATAAAAGTGGCAAGCGTAAAAAAGCGTAGCAATAGTTTAAAAACTTGGTTTTCTCAAAATAAAGGTAAAGGTTGGGTAGATTGTAAAACAGGTAAACCTTGCGGTAGAAAAAAAGGTGAAAAACGTAAAGGTTATCCAGCTTGCAGACCAACAATGGCACAATGTAAAACGAAGGCAGTGCGGAAGAAAACGTCTTCAAAACGAATATCTTGGGCTTAGGAGATTATAATGGCTAGATGGTTAAAAAATATAAAAGATGGCGAGATTTACGGGTGGAATGAAATCTTAGCCGCTAATCCTTTAACTAAAGAAGTTACTGAAGAAGAAGCTTTTCCTCAAAAATTTATACCTAAAAAAGAAAAAGGTAGAAAAACTAAAATAGATTTATCAGTAGATGAGTTTAAAACAAAGGAAGCTGCTCCAACTTCTGTAACAGAAGAAATAAATGAAGAAGCTTCTAAAGGTTTGCCTAAGTGATTTTAAATGATGTCATCACTGAAGTAAGACGAATTATACAAGATGAAACTACACCGTTTCGTTATAGTGATGCTATACTTTTAAGTTTTGCAAACCAAGCTCTTAAACGAATATCTGTATTAAGACCTGATTTATTTGCATTTATAGGTACAGTTACATGCACTGAAAACGCTGTTATACAGTCTGCTCCTTCAGATTCTATACGTATAATAGAGTGTTTTTCTGTTCAAGGAGGAGCTGGTATTACTGAAACTACTCGTGAAGTTTTAGATCAAGCATATCCTACGTGGATGAATGATGCTGCAGCAGCAACTCAAAACTGGATGAGACATGTAAGAAATCCTAATAAATTTTTTATATATCCTAAAGCTCCTGCTAATCAAATATTAGATATTGAGTATGCTCAAACTCCACCTACTTATGATGGTACAACTACTGTAGCTCTTTTAGGAGATGCTTATTTTCCAGTTGTAGTTGATGCTACAGTATTTATAGCTGAGTCTATAGATAATGAACATGTAAATTCTAATCGTGCTGCATTATTTCAACAATCCTTTACTCAAGCGTTGGGTGTTGGTATACAAAGTAGAGCTATTACAGATACTGAAGAATCTGGTGAACAAGGAGAAGTTGTTTAATGCCTACTTATTCTGATAGAAATTTTTCTTCTTTAGTTCCAAGGCTTAATGCTAGTGTCCCTGGATGTCCACAACCTATAATTGAACAGTATATAAGGGATGCGGCTATTGAAGCTTGTGAACGTACGCTAGCATGGAGGTATATACAACCTAAAATAAGACTAACTACTGGTGTATATGATTACCCTTATGAAGCACCAAATAATTCAGAAGTGCATGCATTTCTTACTGCCACTGTAAATGATACTAAACTTAAACCAGTAACATTAGATCATTTACATGATTTATACCCTACATGGCCTGATTTTGATTCTACAGAATATTCAAGTCCTAGGTGTATTTCACAATTAGACCCTGATAATTTTGTAGTAGCACCTACTCCAGATAATAATACTACATATGATTTACGTATGGTTGTGGCTTTAAAACCTTTACGTACTGCTACTGATATGGATACATCTATATTTGACGAGTTAGAAAATATTATTATGCATGGAGCTTTACAGCATTTACTTGTATTACCTGAAAGAACTTGGACTGATAGAGAACTTGGTGCGTACCATGCAAAACAATTTTCTTTTAAAATAGCAGAGCGTAGAGCAAGAGCTAATATAGGTAATGCAAGAGCTTCTATGCGAATATCAAACCAACCATTCGGATAAAGAGGTTTTTATGGCAGATGTTATTAGATTAGTAAAAGGCGATGAAAAACCTTTAATTACTGTGACTTTAACAGATGATTCAAATAGTAGTGCTATGGATTTATCTGCTGGTACTACGTCAGTAACTGTAAAATTTAGAGCTAAAGGAAGCACAACTACTTTATCTACCATTACCACTACTAAAGTAGGTGATGGTACAGCTGGGCAATTCACTTTTGATTTTTCAGGAGGAGCTCTTACTAATGCATCAGCTGGTGCGTATGAAGGAGAGATAGTAGTAAATTTTAATGGTGCTATACATACAGTATATGACCTTCTTCAGTTTAGAGTAAGAGATAGCTTTGCGTGAAAATACGTGCATTAACAACTAGTCACACTTTACCTTCTTTTAACGCATCTGTTTCTAGTATATCTTACGGTATATCTGCACAAACTATAACTTATTCAGAATCTACTCCTGATATATCCTATAATATATTTATTGTTCCTATGACTAATCTGCCTGGATTATCTGTAACAGTTACTGATAGTCCAGTATTAGACCCAGGGAAAGTAGTTGCAGACTCTGCATCTATTAGTGAAGCTATAGCTAAATCTGTAGGTGCAGTATTTTCTAACTCTGTAACAGCATCAGATACTAGTTTCAGAGCT
>CEOR01041303.1_pt1 | contig 10938 bp, 16 predicted proteins | sample 530661 | NCBI WGS metagenome assembly CEOR01 (sample SAMEA2620836, study PRJEB7988) | marine metagenome | biome: marine biome (ENVO:00000447); feature: deep chlorophyll maximum layer (ENVO:xxxxxxxx); material: "saline water (ENVO:00002010), including plankton (ENVO:xxxxxxxx)" | depth 65 m
TGCCTATATATACAGACCCTGCCCCAGAATGCAATGCAACTCTATCATAATTAGGTAAAGCCCATTGATTTTCTGAAGAGTCATCTGAATCAACAACATCTCCAGTTAATACTGACCTAGAACTTCCATTTTCTGAATAAAAGTTTTCAATAACCTTTATTTGCGTATCACCAGTATCAACGTCCTTATCATATAGTATAATATCAGTGTGTGTTTTTTCGGCTTCTTGGTCTTTTCCTGTTTGCACATAAGTACTTATAGGATTTATTTCTAATGAATCAGTGAGTTCTTCTGATTCTACATTACTTACCATAGTCCCTTGCGCATTGATTATAACAAATCGTAAGGATTGTATATTTTCATTAAATATTATATCTGCATAATTATAGTCAACTGGAGCTTTTATAGCAGTGTTTTGACCAAAAGAATAAGATGTGCTTGCTCTTGTTACGTAAATTTTACTATTTGGCTGGTCTACGTTAGTGATTGTAACTGTTTCTTGATTCGTTCCATCGTCAAAAGTAACAGATTGTCCTACATAATATTGCAAAGGGTTAGGTATACTTGTTTGTATTTCAGTTAAAACATCTGTTATAGCAGAAGCGATAGTTCCTAATGTTGCTCCATATCCATCAGCATCGTCTGTAGATCTAATTTCTATAGAAGGTTCTTTTGACTCAACACTCGCTGGCCAGGTAGTATTGTCAAGTATATACTTAGCTGCCTGATAAGCACTAAATGTTGTTTTAAATGTAGCTCCCGCTTGGGCACTTCCTGTAAATTCAGAAAGTTTTTCTCCATTTAAATACAATTTATATACATAACTACTAATAACTGGAGTAGCGTTAACTCCTGTATTGCTTGTAGGCCAAAACCTTATATTTGCAGTCCTTTGTTCCTCATCTGTTATTAATAAGTCTTGCGGTACTGCTTTTAACTTACCTTCTTCTGATATAGGGTCTATATTTTTAGAAAATACAGGAGAGTCCTCTGGTATATCAGCATCAGAAGGTGCAGCAATAATCCCTTTTAAAAATTGCTTTAACTCTAATATTTTCTTAGCCATTTTTATCCTTTTTAAGTAAGTTTGTTACTATTTTTACTAAAGCATCATAAGATGCGCTCATTTTTTTAACTTCTAACTGCAGTTTCTTTTGTTGGTTTATTAGTTGTATAACTATCCCTTCCAGCCTTGTAAATTGCTGATTTATGTCTTTTGTAAGGTCGTCCTGTATGTATTTGTTCTGCTTCCAAATAAAATAACCGAAAGCTATTGCTACAGCTACAGGAACTCCAAAAGTCTCTATTATGGCCATTATATCCATTACTACCCTTCGATAAGCTTACCATCGACTATTGCCTTACCATTTTTTATCTCTACAATATTAACAAAACTATTTTGACCATGATATGTAACAATAGCAAATGCATGTTTCCAGTTTATAGGTCTACCGCCTATAAAACCATTGACTTCAGGACTCATATCCTTTAAACAGCCTATACTATATGCAGATATTGGTCCCTTTGCACTTTTGTCAGAATATACCTGTATGTCATGATGATGCCCATACATTATATTTTGTTTATATTGTCTACAATGATTACTCGCATGATTCATACCACTATAGTTATGTCCATGATAATAGCTCATATCTCCTATTTCTAATAAATCACCCAACTTTTTAACTTTGTATCCTCTTTCTTCTAACTTTAGTGCTTTGTTTAGCCCATATTGTTCTAAATAAGGATATTCATTTACAAAGTAATTTAACCATTCGTCGTGATTTCCCGTAATAAAATGTTTTTCTTTTACATTAGCTTTATCTAATGATTCATCTATTTGGTTTAAACCTTTGTTTACATCTTCGACTTCTTGTATAATGTCTGGAAGATAGTACTCTAATGGTGGTTTATTTTTTCTTTTCCATCTCCAATGACTAGCACTATTCCATTCTCCAGTATCTCCTAAATCAATATATGCATCTGGTTTAATTGCCTCTATAGCTTTACAGACAACATTAATAGCCTTTTTATCGGCTAAAGGAAAGTGTTTATCAGGAGTTACTATATATGTTTTCATATACCTCTCTAGTTAAATTGATCTCTTGTAGGTTCTGGCCAATCCAAAGGGTTTGTCCAAAATCCTTTTCCTTTTTCAATCCATTTTTCAGTTTTTTCTAAGTCATATTTTAAAAAAAGAGAATCGCAATCATCACAAATCCACATTAATGTCCCTTCTTTTGTCCCTAAAACTTCTAGTCCTATAACTTTTTTACTTTTACAGCAAGGGCAAGAAGATGGCTTATCTTTGTAAATTTTTAAGTCTGTTATATCTAATTCTTCTACAAAGGTTTTGCCATCTTTAACTATTAAGTCGCTATATAGCATCATTTCACAAGACACTTTTTTGCCCCTATATTCCATCGCTATTTTAAAATAACTTTTTTAAGAACTGCTTCAACTGTTTCCCAGATTGCTGTAAGTATTTTTTCTTCAGTTTTTTCATTAATGATAGGAATGTTAATGTTAGCATTAAGTTCTTTTATAACTTTAGCTTTCATCTCATCATTAAATAAATAACCTGCAATAAGCTCTTTCATTTTACCTCCTTGTATATTTTAATTAACATGAATACTAGTGTTGATAACGCAGCTAATGCGCTAAAAATTGGTGGAACCCATTCTGTCCAGTGTAGCATCTGTGCTGTAGTAGATCCCGCAATACCTACGGCTGATGTTTTTAATGTGTCTATCATATTAAGACTCCCAATTTAATGTAAAGTTTGTTGTACTTGGCGTTGTTCTGTTATAACCTAATATATAAGAAGAAGAACCAAATGAATGTGAATAATAATTATGCACTGCATTTGCAGGAGTTATTGTTTCACTAAAACTTTCTAAAGTGTAATCTCCTGCTGGATTTGGAAACGAAAAAGATATATTGTTACCTGTTGCGTAAGCACTATCAACAATATTTTCTGGAACTGAAACTGAAAAAGAATTTCCTGCAGTAGCTAAATTTACACTAGCAAATGTTGTCCATGTTGATGTAGTTCTTAAACGAAAATTTGCAGTGCCAGATAAACTTCCAGTGCCAGTAAAAGAGTTTGTAAAATTAAAGACTTTAGTTGTAACTGCAGTATTTACACCGTCACTACCAATAACTTTATCACCTTCATCTAAATCTTGACCATATATATTTTCTATAGAAGAACCTGCTATGTTAAATATTTTACCTTCATAATCTGTATCTGGAATAACAGAGTCATCTAGAGATAAATCGGTTATACAAAAATCACCTTTCCAATACTCGCTCCCTGTATAAGAATTAGTTTCGTCCCACTTGTACGACAATTGGTTCATAGATTCATATAAAAAATAAATATATACTGTTTGTCCACCTGCTCCTGTTAAATCAACTGAAAAAGGATTCCAGGTAGCGGAGTTAGATGTTTGTTGTTGTCCTACAATTCTTTTTTTGTTATATACATTTATAGTACTGCTATTACCAGAAGCGTAATCTATATCACAGCCTCCACCACCTAAACCGTCACCTGTATTGTTTGTAAAGCCTGTAAATCCAGACCCTGTAAATGCTTCACTAGCAGATGATGCATTGTTAGAACTTGTAGTACAAGCAACCCCAAAGGCTCCTATTGCAATGCCATATGCATGAAAATAGCCTGTTAAAGTTAATACTTCTGTACTTGAAACAGAGGTTAAATCAATTGCTTTTGTTCGTATTAAGCCTAAACCCCTATTTCTGGTAGTGCTATCTCCAAAGTTGCTTCCATTTATCGCTGAAGCTTCCCATCCAAGGTATTTATCATTACCTGTTGTAGTAAGATGACCATTATTAACAGGATTTCTTCCCCCTAGAGGTCCTGTGTTATTAGATCCAGTACCGTCAGTAAATATTACCCACTGATTGTCTCTAAAATTACTATCTGTAGTTTGATTTCCCCAAGATTGAGATTGAAGTGCTGGTCCTAGCTGCGTTCCAGAAAAAGCAGTACCTATTGTAGTTCCATTTGTGTCTGCTGTTAAATCAGAAAACTTAACCCAATCAGTAGGCAAATAATTTGTACCTGAAGTACTATGAGATGCATCTGCAGTTGTAACATTGCTTAAGTTTCCTCCAGCAATAGCACTTTGAAAATTTTCAGTAAAATAATTAGCCATCTTCGCCCTCTATTGACATGCAATGAGGACATTGAGATATTTTATCTCCTTCGTTATAATCGTCGTACTCTAATGCATGCTCTGCATCTACAATAACTGTTTCAAACTCTACTTCAATCCCAGCAGTTCTTTTACAATATTCGCAAACCATTATGATAGCTCCACCCATGTTTTGTCAGGATCAAGATATATTACATTATAGGTAGTGCTTACTAAATAACCTACAGGTCTTATTATATCTCCTGCTTCAAATCCACTAACATCTGTAGTAACGTTTCCGCTATCTCCTAGATAAACAACACTTCCTAAAGTCTCTGTTCCTGATATAGTGTCAATTCGAAACAAACCTTTAATACACATACCTTTATCTGGAAAGTTAGTTCCTGTAGTATCAGCAGTAGCACCAGCAATAAGTAAAGGTCCATGAGCAGCTGTATCTTTATCTGCTAAAGCCCATCCTGTACTTCCATAGACATATAGCTTACCCTTTGTAAATGCATCTCCAGTTCCAAAGGATATAGTGTCACCTTTAAAAAAACCAGCAGTACTAAAATCAGAGAAAGTTTCTACAAAGTCTCCTTCTACAGAATTAACTCCTCCATGAGTTTTTATCTTTTGCCAAGAAGGTGAAGACATTAAACTGTCTCACTTTTTAGTATTAACTTTTCATGTAATGCCATAATCTTGTCCAATACACTTGAGACTGCTTTTGCTTCACTTCCTAGTATTTGGGCACTAGACAATGTTTTTATAATTATATCAGTATCCTGTATAGTTAAAGAGATTGGTTTTTTGTCATTATTTACTATGCTTGATTTCATTTATCTCCTATATAAAGATATATAAGTCATTATCATTAGTGTTAATAAACATGTCTCCAACTTTTTCTCTATCTGCATTACCAGAGGTACCAGTAGCAGCTGTTTGGAAGATTCCTACTATACCTGTTAATACACCAGTTGCACTTGAATCAGTGGTATGGTTTGGTAATTGCGCATTCCACTGGTTGGTACCTTCTGCAAACTGAAAGATAACATTGTCGTAATCTCCTCTTTCAATTGTGATTCCTGCATTTTCCATAGTAGTTCCAGTTAAATCACTATTAAGAGTAATATTATTGTCTGCCACATTAAGTGTTGCAGTATTTATACTTGTTGTTGTACCTGATACTGTTAAATTACCATTAACTTGGACATTAGCTCTACTTCCATCATCTGAAAAGGTAAATAGAGTACGGCCATTCTCATTTAAAACTGTACCATCACCATTAACATCTCCAAGAACTAAACTACTAGCATTTACGTCTCCAAAAGTAGCACTTTGACCTGTTCTAGCGTATCTACCATCTAAAGAAACAGTTTCATCGCCACCAGAAGTTTGGCTAAGTGTAAGCGTTCCATTACTAAAAGCAAGTGCACTTACTGTAGATCCAGTTGTTTGGTCTACCCATTCCAGCCCATTAGATGTATAACCTAAAACCTTATCAGTTGCTGCAGCATTATGTATATCAAGCTTTGCTTCTGTAATCGTATCGTCAGTTATATTTGAACCTGCTAGTGCCCCTGAAAGTGTAGTAGCTGATAATGTTCCATTGCTTGAATTAAATGTGAAATTAGCGTTGGTTTTAGCTGATGCTGGGGTACTGGTACCTGTTGAAAATAATGGAAAGCAACTAGTATCAGAACCTTCGTTTCCTATTACTATTGTAGTAGCTGATTGTGCTACAACTGCTGTATCCGCTTGACCTGATGTATTGGCAGCGTTATTAGGTATATCGCCTGATACAAGTGCCCCAATAGATAATGTTCCATCGCCATTTGATGTTTTTACTATTCCGTCTGTTGTTGTGTCTAGTTTAGTTGCCTTGGCTGCCGTTTGATCTATACCTCCAGTGGAGCTTTCGACAACAACCTTTTTCCATGCTGGTGAACTCATTTAGTTTGCCTCCTTCTTAGATATAGATTTTAAATTCATCGTTATGATTTACAAGTGTTCCTTCTGCTGGTGTCGACGGTAATGTAGACACGCTTGGAAGAATAAAGCTTGTAAGCTGAAATCCAGTATCTGTTATTGTTAATTTAGGACTTCCCTTATAATCAAAAGAAAGTGATTTATTAGTGTTATTTATTGATATTCCCCAATCATAGCCTAAACTATAATTAGTAGAATTTGTGTTTATATTAAAAACTGAAAATGCAGGTGTTGTAGATGTCGATATAGAACCTACCCTGCTAAAACTTGAAGATTGTGATATATTATCTCTTGTAAAAGACATTAATAACTCCAGGGTTTAATTACGCCACTTGATATTTTATTTCTTGCTCCTACTTTTTTACCTTCTCTTACTTGTAATAAGTATTGCTGGTCAAAGTACTGAGCCAATTGTAAATTTAAAGTTTCTCCTGGTAATTTATATAAATCAGATATAACCTTGTAGCATATAGCTTCATGGAATTGATCTGGCAATTCACTAGATTCGGTTAAGTCAGTTGTAAAAGGTAATGGTCTTGTTATATATTCAATTCTAATATTCATTCCTGCTTTTTGAACTGACAAAAACTCATCACCACCGTCAAGAGTTTTATTCTTTTCTACAATACCTATTCTACTTCCATTAACAAACCAAAAGTAATTCTTTCTTATCTCATCTATACTCATGAGCTATAATCTCCTTTTATTGGTCTATCTAAAAGTCTTTTAATTTCTATTTCATTTAATTCAACTCTTTTTATTTCCAATACTTCTGGAGGTAAGTTATAATATCTTTGGTCTGAAACTGTAGAATCAGAATTGTTAGATGCAACTTTTAGTATCTTAGTTTTAGATGCAAAGTCATCCTGGGCTCTATTTAAAGCCTTTCTTATTGCGGTTTCTGTAGCTTCAGGGTGATGTTGTTGAATTATTTCAATCATTTCTTTTTGCTTCATTAATAATTCTCCCTGAAAAATTGTAATTTTGCTGCTGTTGTTTTTTCTAATTCTGCTTTTTGAGCGCTTAAAAGTTGGAATAATTCAGAATCTTCTTCTTCAATACCTTGCTTATTTAACACTGCAGTAATAAGCTTTGTTGCGCAATGGTAATACACTAGCTCTAATGCTGGCTGAGGAAATCCTGCAAAAGCATTAGCCTCTGTAGTTGTATCGTTAATTGTAACTTTGCTATATTTATAAACTCTAAAAGCTGAAGAATTAGTGTCTAAATAATTCGCACTACCAATCTCTTTAAATACTGTAACAGTAGAAGGCGCTCCATATATTAATTTTTTTGTAGAGTCTCCTGCTTTATTTTCAAACCAAAAAACTGGACTCCAATTTGTTGCTAAATGTATACTATCAGTATCTAAAACTCTTGATTTTTGAGTAATTGGTATTTCTTTAGCAAATCTTGTTAAATACTTTTCACTAGGAACATTGTCAACAAAAGTGCTTTCACTAAAAACTCTTTCTACTGCAAGTATAATGTCATCTTGTTCAAACTCATGACCATCATCCATTACGCTCCCAATAGGAAACTGCTCATCTGTATCATTGGGTATGTTTTCTGGATCATTAGAAGGATTAGTAGCTTGAGTCATATAAGTTGCAGGTAATAAAGCTGCAGCTTCCCACACACCTTCTGTTATAATATCGTATTTATCCTGCAATTCATCAAATATAGTTGAATCTGTAGTTCCTAGTACGTTTGTTATTTTAGATATTACTGACATGTTCTCCTAAGTGTGATAACCCCCTGCAACCACAGGGGGCATCACTGTGTTAACTATTATTTACTAAACAAAATCAATAACAGCGTGAGTTTCAGGTAACATTACCTCAAGACCCGCTTCTGTTATAATCATGTCTTTTCTGCCGTCAATGTCGTTATCTTGAACATTAGTTTCGACGAAAGTATCTCTCGATATTCCGTTTCCACTTAATGGTCGATAAGAAACATTAGAAAGATCGATACATACAGCTTTATCAGCCATATCATTTCTAAACAACGGATGAGCTACGAAATTCATAGCACCATATGATGTTTTAATTGAAGCTATATCGATTGGCATGAAGCTAGAACCTTTAACATCTAAAGTAGCAGCAAACACGTCTTTATTGTTTGTTGGCGAAGTGTTATCAGAGCCTTTAGTAAATGAATTAGACAAGAAGTTGCCGTCACCCATTTTAAGTAAACTATTGATAACTTTTCTAGATGTTAAGCATAGTTTCTGTCCACTGTTTCCAGATTCATAACTCATGAAGTCATCCATTACATCAACTATACCATCATAGTTGAATCCTGCTTTAACGTCATAAGTAGAATCTGAAGTAGCAGCAGCAGTACCTTTATCGTAATCTAATTCGTACCTTTTGCCACCTTTTGCTTCTAGAAATGGTATTATACCCCAAGATGATCTAACATCAGCAGTATTGTACTTTCCATAACCAAATAAGAAAGCATTCTCTAGGTCCATTTTGTGTGCTTTAATGTGCTCAGCATAGATTCTTTGCCATTCATTAGCATAGCCTCTATACTTTGTAGCCATCATTGAACCACTCATTAATGGAACTGCTGTTTTAAATATCTGAGTATAAAACTCTGCACTAGAGATTTCATCTCTGAAACCTTCTGGAGCTTCTGTAGCTTCACCCCATTGAGATCCCATTACCTGACCAGCTTTTGCAAACGCAGAATTTGTTTGCCCCCATGTAACTTGAGCATTGTCAGATACTTTGATAAAGTTTCCAACTGGTATAATTGCTAAACCACCTTGAGCTTTACCTTTGTCTCCTGAAGTGTCTTGTTCCCAGTTAGTACCATCATGCTTTAATATAACAGGCTCAGCAGTAATTTTGTATGCTACTCCACCAACTCTAACTACTTGATTCTTAGTTAAAAAGATAGGTGAAAACATACCTGTAGTACTAGTACCTAACGAAGTTAAGCCTTTTACTAATTTACCTTGATGCGTGTAATCAACTTCAAAAGCAATATGAGTAGCTACATCGCCATCTGCACCGCCTTCTGAAGTCTCATTTGAACCTGCAACTATTACTGCATCTGCCCAGTCATTACCAGCATCTGTTACTTTAACAGCAGTTGCTGTAAAGTTACGTCTTTGCCATTGGTTTCTATATTCTAAAGGTCTCCATACTGTTTCATCGATAGGCTTTTTACCTAGCTTTGACAGATATGAGAAGAAAATTGATGTTTCTGGAGCTAACTCTGCAACTTTATCACCAATGCCAAACGTTCTTCTTATATTATCAATAGCTGGTCCGCCCTGCGTATTAAAAGCAGTAGATGGAGTACTTGTTTTCAAGTTTGCCATTTTTTACGTCCCTCCTTAAAGGATATTGTTTTGTTTGTCATTTTTTATAAGAGCACTCATAAAATCTTGACTAGAATCAGAAGGTTCGTTTGTTTGAGCTGGTTGAACTCCCATAGGAGTAGGAACTGACTGAGCACGTTTCACTTGATTAAACGTATTGCTAGGAGCAGATACATTAGATTGTTGTGTTGGTGCAGGTGGCATACCTTTTTTAAATTTATAGTATGCTACTAGTTCGTCCATGCTTACTGAATTTGGGTCATTCATGGTCGATATAAAATCATCTAGGTCTTCACCTAAATCATAATTATTTTGAACATATGACCTAACCTCATTCATTTTATTAGCTTCTTCAGCTCTCTGAACTCTACTTTTTTCTATATTTTCTAGGTTTTCGATTTTCTTATTGTACGTCTCTCTCATTACAGCTACTTGGTATTGAGATGCTAATTGATTGTAGGTTTGAATATCATCACGCCATTTATCAACTTCATCTAAATACTGAGCAGATGTACTAGCAGGATCTGAATATGCCTCTTCTCTAGAGAACCCAGCAGGTTGCTCAGGCCTAGCAGGTGGAGGAGGAAACTCCTCTTGCTCCTGACTTGTTGGTGCATTAGCTTCTGCTGGTGGCTTACCACCTGGCGTTATACTTTGCACGGCCTCTGGATTACTACGGAGATAGTCAACCATTGGTTGATACTCTTTCATTTCATTTACTTGATTCTGCAATTTAGCAGCTTGCGACTGCCAATATTGATAACGCACTTGATCGTTATTATCAGGATTAACTTCTTGATTAGAGAAGTCTTGTTGAGGTGTTGCATCTTTTTCAACAAGCGTCTGGGTATCCTCGTGTGTAGGAGGAGCCACTTCTTCAGGTGAAGGTAGTCCTAACATATCGTTAAATGAGTTATCTGTTTGTTGGGTGTCCTGCATACCTTTCTCAAAATCAGGTATATCTGTATTAACCTGTTCTTGAGGTTGGTTCTCAGGAGCCATTTCGTTATTAGCTTCCATTGCTATTTTTTCCTCTCTTTAGGCTGCTTCTTACCGCTAGAAGGTGAGCCAGTTTTATTGTCTTTGGCGGCGTCTTGAAGTTCTTTTCCAATCATTGAAAGATTATCTTCGAGTCGTTTTTCAAATAGCGTACCAGCTAATTTAGCCTTATTAGATGTAGAATCTAATTCGCCTTTGAACTTCTCTACTTCTACCTTTTGCTTCAGGTGAACATTCTCTCTGGTCATAGTTTGCATATCACCTTGTAGGTCTTTGATTTGCTCTTTTGCTCCTTCGAGTTGTGCTGTAAGCTGTTCGATAGTATCTGTTCTTTGGAGAACTCCTTCCATGTCGAAAACTTCTGTTTTCTTTAGGACTTCTGTTCTGTCGACAATACCTTTTGAGTATGCATCCATATAAAATTCAAGTTCCGCATATCTATTAGACGGA
>CEOR01017822.1_pt1 | contig 10850 bp, 19 predicted proteins | sample 530661 | NCBI WGS metagenome assembly CEOR01 (sample SAMEA2620836, study PRJEB7988) | marine metagenome | biome: marine biome (ENVO:00000447); feature: deep chlorophyll maximum layer (ENVO:xxxxxxxx); material: "saline water (ENVO:00002010), including plankton (ENVO:xxxxxxxx)" | depth 65 m
AGAAAGTAAAGCAGGAAAAGCTGCAGCAATTGCACAGGCAACTATTCAAACTTATTTAGGTGCAACTCAGGCATTTACTTCTTTATCTTCTATTCCTGTTGTTGGTCCTGTTCTTGGTGGTATAGCGGCGACAGCAGCAATAGTAGCAGGATTCAAGAATATCCAAGCAATAAGATCAGAAAGCAATTCACCACCTGATCAGACAGGACCTGATTTAAGCGCTTCATCTGTAGAAGCTGCAAATACTGTAGAAGCTGCACCAACAGAAGCAATTATGGGTAGTGGTGCATTCACATTAGGTGGTGGTGAAGAACCTGATCCAATTAAAGCGTTTGTAGTTACTGATGAAATGTCTAATTCTCAGGAGCAATTAGGTGAAATTAGAAGAAACAGTACGATATAAATCAAATAAATAACAATTAAAACTATTATATATTATGCCTTGTAAGAAATGCGATAACGGAAAAGCAAAGTGGGGTGATAGAGGAGAATGTGAATACGATTCTATAGAAGAATGTAAACAAGCAAATCCTAATAACCACTACGAAGAAGAAAAAACGACTAAAATTGTAGAATTAGTTATAGATAACGATTCTGAAGAATTGGCTATTGACGCTATAAGTTTAGTTACAGCACCTGCAATAGAGCAGGATTTTGTGTTTTTTGGTAAAGAAAAGAATAATTTAACATTTGCAAAAATTGATGAGGAAAAAAGAATGTTAGTTAGTCCTGCACTTATACCAAACAAACAAATATTTAGATATGATCCAAATACTGATTCAGATTACTATGTTTATTTTAGTCCTGAAACGGTAAGGAAAGCAAGTGAATTATATTTAAAACATAATAACCACCATAAGGCAACTTATCAACATCAAGAAAGAGTATCAGGTGTTCTTACAATAGAATCATGGATAAAAGAGGGTGATCAAGATAAATCTAAATTATATGGATTTGATTTACCAAATGGAACATGGTTTGTAAAAATGAAAATTGAGAACAATGAATTATGGGAAAAAATTAAAGCAGGAGAGTTAAAAGGATTATCTATAGAGGGTTACTTTGTGGACAAATTTGAACAAATGAACGAAAGAACACCTACAGATGAAGAAATTTTACGTGCATTAAATGAAATAATACAAGAAAATCAAATAAATAAGTAAACTAACTATTATATAACAAATACTAAAAACTATGGATATTAAAAATCAAATACTTGTAGCGCTTGGATTAGATAAGGAATCCGAAGCTATTAAATTAGAATGGCAAGCTAAAACTGAAGATGGTACAATATTGGTATCTACTGCAGAAGAATTAGCACAAGGCGTGGATATTAGCGTTTTAACAGAAGATGGAACAACAATTCCATTACCAATTGGAACTTATAAAACTGATACAGGTGTATCTTTTAGAGTTGAAGATGAGGGAGTAGTTGCTGAAGTTATGGAAACAGAAACAGAAGAAGCTGAAACTCCAAAAGAAGAAGTAGAAGCTGAAAAAGAAGAAGATAAAGAGGAAGATGACTACAATGACGAAGAAGCAGATGTTGCTGATTGGGAGGGTATGGAAAAAAGAATTAAGAATTTAGAGGACGCTGTTGCTGACCTAAAATCTAAATTAGGTGAAGATTCAGTTGAAGAAGAAGAAGTTGAAATGTCTGAACCAGGTACGAATCCAAAATCTATAAAAACTACAGAAGTGGTTGAATTTTCTCAAGAAGAAGCACAAGCGTTAAAAGAAGAAGTTGAAAATTTAAAAATAGAGTTAGGTAAAAAACCTGCAGAAACTCCTATAAACACTAATAAGTTTACTTCAGACAAACCAACGTTATCAAGAAAAGAGTACAACAAATTGTCTAAAAAAGAAAGATTCATATATAATCTTAATAAATAATAATTAATAAATAAAAATAATAAATTATGGCACAACCAACTATAACAGGATCTACGTTTGCAGGAAAAGCAGCTGGATTCTATATCTCAGCAGCTTTAAAAGAAGCTAAGAGTTTAGATTTTTTAACTATGATAGAAAATATCAAGTATAAATCAGTTATCCAAAGAATGTCGCATGGCGTTGATGCAGGGGGAGAAGGACTTGTAAGAAATGCAACTTGTGACTTTGAAAGTCAAGGAAAATTAGAATTGACTGAAAAAATCCTAGAGCCAAAGAACCTACAGGTTAATCTTAGTTTATGTAAGAATAACTTATTAAGTTCTTGGGAAGCTTTAGAAATGAGAGCAGGTGCAGGAGCTCCACTACCTGCAAGTTTTGAAGATTACGTAATTTCATACATGGGTGAAATAATCGCAAACGCAGCTGAAAATAATATTTGGACAGGAACAGGAGCAACAAATGGAGAATTTGAAGGATTCCTAACTGCAACTACAGGAGCATTCGCAGTAGATGGAACAGTACACGCTGACACGGCTACTGCTCCTTATGACGCTTCTAATATAATAGCTAACCTACAATCTTTAACTGGAGCAATGGCATCTAATTTAAATTCTGCTTTAACTAAAGATGATTTGCATATATACATGAACGCTAAAACTTATGCTTTATATATATCTGCAGTATCTACTTTAGGATATGTAAATGCTTATAACATGAATGGAGACTATGAGCCTGTATTCGAGGGATACAAGATTGCAGTTTGTCCAGGTATGCCTAACAACCAAATGGTAGCTGCTGAAAAATCAAACTTATTCTTTGGAACAGATTTATTATCTGACACTACAAGAATTGCTTTGATGGATATGGCTGCTTTAGATGGATCAGATAATGTACGTTTAGTTGCTAAATACACTGGTGGCGTACAATTAGGAGTTGGAACAGATATAGTTCACCAATCATAATAATTCATAAAATAGAGGGTTGAAATATACCCTCTGTTTTTAACTTTTAAAACACGAAAATATGGCATGTACTTCATTAACTAAAGGAAGAGGCTTAGATTGTTCGAGGATTTCAGGTGGCGTAAAAGCGGTATATTTCGCAGTATCTGATCAAATCACTTCTATGACTGTAACATCTTCCGAAATAACAGATATAGACATGACTACTAATAGTTTGTATAAATACGTAGTTCCTAGAGGTTCTACTAACGCTTCTGAATCAATTACAGGATCAGTAGAAAATGGAACGTTATTTTATACACCTACAGTAAACATGGTATTAAATAAATTAACTAAAGAAGATCAAAATGAGATTAAATTACTTGGACAAACTCAAGTAGTTATATTTTGTGAGTTAAATTCTTTGTTAGCAAATGGGCATAATCAAATTATATGTCTAGGTAGACACAACTCAATGAGTTTAAATGCAGGAACTGAGGACACTGGAGCGGCATTTGGAGATAGGAATGGTTACACTCTGACTTTCGATGGTTTAGAGCCTGAGCCTTTTGTATTTATGAAAGATTATACTGCTACTGCATTTGATAACGCAGATTCAGGAGCTCAGATTCCTATAGTATCATCATAATATTCTTACTTAAGTAATCTTTATATCTTTGATTAGGGGGCAATTTGCCCTCTTTTCTTTTTTAAGCAAATATATTATAGTATTTTCTATTATATAATATGATTCATGCAACACAAAAAGAAAATTTTACTGTTTATGTCACTACAAAAGAAAATAGAATTAATACTTCTGCTTCTAATTGGAATCATTTATTTAAGTTTACGAATGATATGACAGGAGATACTATTTATTCTTATGCAACTACAGAAACAATAACTGACAGATATACTAAATGTGATTTCACTTATCACGCTACACCTAATACATTGACAGGAAGAATAAATTTAACTCCTGCAGGATATTGGAAATATGAAGTTTACGAAATATCTTGGCAAGAAAATATCCAATTAGATGGTGAACATGCACCAATGACAGAAAATTCTGTATTACCTGACGAAACTCAATATGGTTTAGTTAGTGGATTAGTAGAAATAGGAAAATTATATGTAGAAGAAGAAACAGGTGAAGAACAAGTGCAATACGTACAACATTCTAACTATGTAGTGGAATTAACTATTGATTATGCAGGTTTTGGATATACTTCACCACCTACTATTTCAATAGAATCTGGATCAATTTCACAAGCTACAGCGACTTGCACTATATTAGGTGGAGAGATTAATACAGTTACTTTAACAAATAAAGGTGGTGGATATACATCTAATCCAAAAGTAACACTAACAGGTGGAGGATTTGGTAAAGAAGCACAAATATCAGCAAACATATACGAAAAAAATTATATATATTATTAAAATAAAATAAAATGGGAATAGAAAATAACAACGAACTTTTATATGAGCAATTAGGAAAAAACCAATGTGATGTAATATCTACTACTGCTATGTCAGGTAAAGATTATTATTGCATTCATTTTCCTGTAGAAAGTGTAATATCAAATATTACAGCAGCTAATGCAACTGCAGTGGCAGGTTCTGCTATATCTAATTTGCATACAACTATGGCAGCAGGAACAACTATTTTTCTTAATGTAACAGCTATAACTTTAAGTTCAGGTGTTGCTTTGTGTTATTACGAAACTAGGTCATAATGGTATTAAAACAATCTTTAGCACTTAGTTTACCAACTATTAAAAATGTTAGGTTTAATCCTAGAGATATAACAGGTTTAGTTACCTGGTATAAATTTCAAGAAAGTATAGCGGCTGATCAAGATGCAGCAGGTAGTACTTTATCACCACCACACCGTACTTCTGATGGAAATATGGCAATTGGTGACAGAATAAATTTATGGACAGATATAATAGGTGGTAACGCAGCTACACAAGCAGATGAAGATGTAAAACCAAGATGGAATGTTTATAGTTCTGCACCTGTTACAGAAAAACCAAATTGTCATTTTGATGGAAATCAATATATGAATATGGCATCTGATGTTGAAATTGACGAAAATGAGGATTTTAGTATTATGTGCCATGTAATTTTTTCTGACCTATCTCAAAAAGCAGTTTATGGTTCTAATGCTAATAATTTTTTTAGGATACAATCAGATGCAGGATTTAGATGTAAAATTGGTGGCACAGGAAATAGTAATTTTACTGAAGCAACAGACACTATCGTAACAAATAAAGATTTCATTATTACTATACAAAGGTCAGGAGGGGTTTCAGGTAATTTAAGATGCTATGTACATCAAGAAACTATGTATGATGACAAAATTTGGGGGGTTACTACTAATAATGATTCTGATGCTTTTGTAATTAATAATATTGGTGCTTCTGCAGATGGTTCTAATAATTTTGAGGGTGTTATTAAAAATCTTTTAATTTATAAAGACCATGTGCTTTCAGCTACTGAAAGAAAAAATTTATATATTTATCTAAACTCTTTATTATAATATGGAAAATATTTTAAGTGTAAATTTAGAAACTACCACAGCGCCACAAGTTGTTGAAACAAGAGGAAAAGATTATATTGAATATGGAACAGAAGATTGGAAAAACTTATATCCTCAGTTCCTTATAGATTTATATTACAATAGTTCTACTCAGGCTGCTATTATCAATGCAACTGCAGAAATGATAAGTGCAGAAGATATAATTATTGAAGATGAAGAAAATGCAGATTTAAAAAGATTAGTTAAATTAAAGCAATTTATGGCTGAATGTAATTCTCACGAAACTTTACATGAAGTTATTAAAAAAGTTGCTTTTGATTTCAAATTACAGGGTGCTTTTGCTTTAAACATAGTATGGTCTGCCGATAGGACAGAAATTGCAGAAATTTACCATATTCCTGTTGAAAAAGTAAGAGCAGAAAAACCTGATGAAATGGGTAAAGTTTGTAATTATTACGTCTGTTCTGATTGGAGAAATACTAGGCAAAATAAACCATATAAAGTACCTGCATTTAATAAACATGACAGAACAAGTGCTAATCAGATATTATATAGTGGATTATATAGTCCTGATATGAACGTCTACCATACACCTGATTATCTTGCAGCTAATAATTGGGCATTAATAGACCAAAACGTGGCTGAGTTCCATCTAAATAACATACAAAATGGATTCTCAGGAAGTTACTTTATTTCCTTTGCTAATGGAGTTCCAACACAAGAAGAAAGATTACAAATTGAAAGAAGTTTAGCAGATAAGTTTACAGGTGCTCATAATAGTGGAAAATTTGTACTAACATTTTCTGACGATAAAACAAGAACGCCTGAAATTAATCCAATTTCTATGGCTGATGCAGATAAGCAATATCTAGCACTACAAGAATTACTTGTACAAAATATTCTAACAGGACATAGAGTTACAAGTCCTATGCTTATGGGAATAAAGTCAGATACAGGATTAGGAAATAATGCTGATGAGTTAAATACAGCAGCAAACTTTTACCTAAATACTGTAATTAAACCATTCCAAGATCATATTATAAAAATACTAAATAAGTTGTTTTATTGTAATAATATGGATATGCCATTGTCTTTTGTGCAATTGAAACCTATTACTACAAGATTTACTAATCAAGATTTGGCTGCTGTAATGACGCAAGATGAAATTAGAGAGGAATTAGGATTACCACCTTTAGATGAAGATGTTGTAGTAAAAGAAGATATGACTAAAATGTCAGATTTCTCAACTTTAGAAACCTATTTAGAAACACTTGAAGATATACCTGAAAATTGGGAAATTATTAATACAGAAATAGTAGATGGTGAACATAGAGATTTTGATTACGAAAAAGAATTAAATGACATAGCAAACAATAAACTAGAACTTACATCTACAGGTAGAGCAAATCCTAACGCTAGAAGTAAGCAAGATGGACTAAATAGAAAAGGCACAGCGTTTTATAAAGTAAGATATGTTTATGCTAGAGATGAATCCTTAACTAATCAAAGTGGAACTAGGAGAGAATTTTGTCAAAAAATGATGACAGCAGGAAAAATATACAGAAAGGAAGATATAATAAAAATGGGAAAAATGGCTGTAAATCCAGGATTTGGACCTAAAGGAGCAAAAAATTATGATATTTTTCTTTACAAAGGAGGACCACAATGTTTCCATTATTGGGAAAGACGTATTTATAAAGCACCAAAAAATGAAGATAATTACGTTTATTATCCTGATCCTATCCAAGATGATGTAATTATAAAAGCAACAACTGCTAGAAGTCAAGGCTTCACTGCAGAAAGAAATGATGAATTGGTAGCAATAGCACCTAGAAATATGAAGAACAACGGTTATTTAGAACCTAGAAATTAGAAAATATGTCATACGTACTTTTTATATCCGAAGATAAACTTAAAAATTCTACTGCGATTAATATGAATGTAGATGTAGATTTGCTATTACCATTTGTAAAACAAGCGCAAAAACTTTATGTAGAAACTAAATTAGGAACTCAATTAAATCAAAAATTAAAAGATTTAATAACTGCAGGTACTATAAATGATCCTGCTAATTCAGCTTATAAAACATTATTAGACACTTATATTGGTGATATGCTACCAAATTTTGCTTTATATCATGCAATACCATTTCTTCGATTTAAAGTGGAAAATGGGAATATTTATTCAAAGACATCAGAAACAGGAAATGCTTTAAGTACGGAAGAAGCACAGCATTTAAGAGAGGAAGTTAAAAATACAGGCGAATATTATATGGAAAGAATGATTGATTACATTTGTAATAATACAGGCAGTTTTCCTGAATATAACACTAATAGTGGTGCAGATGTTAGTCCTGATAGTAACGCTTATTACGCAGGAATGAATCTTGAAAAATCAAGACAACAAGATACTAAATTAACTTTAAGAGATTTCTTAACTTCATCTGATTTAACATAAATGAAAAAATACTATAAAACAAAAAAAATAAATAAAACTAAATTGAAAACTTATCTTAAAAAGAAGAAAAATGAAGGAAGTGCAAGATACACTACAAGTAGGAATAGCAAATAGTACAGCGATAGGAATAAGTATAGTGCAAGTTAATGAAGTGTTAACTTTCATTTCTTTAATTTTAGCAATTAGTTTTACGATATATAAATTTTTTAATTATGACAAAAAAGAAAAAAACCAATAAAGAAAAAGACGATAAAGTTTGTGTTGGTATAACTGCACATGGCACAAAAATATATACTAACGTAAAAAAATAGTTTGGATTTAAAGTATTTTAAATTATCTGAATTTGATAGTCCTGATCAAACCGAATCAGGAGAACTCATGGATAAAGATTTCTTAATTAAATTGGATTATGCTAGACATAATGCAGGTGTTCCATTTAAAATTACAAGTGGATATAGGACAAAAGAATGGAATTTTAAAGTTGGTGGTAGGGTAGGCAGTTCTCATGTCAAAGGATTAGCAGCGGATATTTTATGTATTGGTAGTCGTGATCGCGCTTTAATTATTCAAGCATTAATAAGTGTAGGCATAAATAGGATTGGAATAGGTAAAACTTATATACACTGTGATGTGGATAACTCAAAAGACCAAGATGTTTTTTGGTTATATTCTTAACTAAATTTATTAACTAAAATTATATAACATGAATGAATTATTAAAAAACTTTTTAATAGGTAAAATCCTAAAGTCAAGAAAAGCATGGTATACTATTACAGCTATACTTGTGCAATTTTTACACGAATCTTTTGGATTAGACCCTGATCAAACTACAGCAATTTGTAACGCATTGATCGCATTAGTAATAGGACAAGGAATAGCAGATAGTGCTAAAAAGTAACAGATATAGATTAAAACCAAAAGAGATCCTCGCCTTGCAGAAAATGAGGAAAAAAACTAATAATGTATTAGTTATTGGAGATTTGCATGAGCCATTCTGTTTGGACGGGTATCTTGATTGGTGTAAGAAACAATATGAAACTTATTTCTGTACTGAAGTTGTATTTATTGGTGATATTATCGATAATCACTATAGCAGTTATCACGAAACTTCTGCTGATGGGTTGGGTGGTTTGGCTGAGTTGGAATTATCTATTAAAAGGATTGCTAGGTGGTATAAAGCGTTTCCTAACGCAAAAGTAATAATTGGCAACCATGATCGCATTATAATGCGTAAGGCACAAACATCAGCAATTCCTAGTAAATGGATAAAATCCTATAAAGAAGTATTAGAAACACCTAACTGGGAATTTTTAGAAAGATATGAAAAAGATAAAGTTCAATACATACATGGTGAGGGTGGTACTGCGAGAACAAAATGTCGTGCTGATATGATGAACACAGTACAAGGACATCTACATACACAATGCTATACTGAACATTATGTAGGTAAAAAATTCAGGGTGTTTGGCACTCAGGTGGGTTGCGGAATTAATCATAAAACTTATGCTATGGCGTATGCAAAATATGGTAAAAGACCTGCTGTTGGTTGTGCAGTTATATTAAATGATGGAACTTTACCAATTAATCTTTTAATGCCTTTATAGCATTTTAATATGCTCAATGGTTTTTTCTTTAACATGTTTAATAGTGTCTTGATCAACCCAACAAAGAAAATTGTAGGCATCAAATGTTAAAATAAAATCTTTACCCATTGAATTTTTACCTCTAAAAACTACTTCACCATCAGAACAATGGAAAGTATTAATATCGTTTAGTATTTCATATTGAATTGGTTCTTCTTCTGTTTTCTTGTTTTTTGTCATATCAATCTTATTATTATTGCTTTATTTTTTTCTTTATATAATTTTTTATATTTATCTAATTTTGTTTGGACTTCTTCATTATGTTTATCTAAATCTTTTCCATAAAAATCACCCCAAAATGTTCCTCTTTTTTCTATTTTGAAGTCATAACATTCATCTAAAATAATATCAGTATCTTTCATATATTCTTCTAATGCTTGATCAATTTGATCCATAGTACCATATATTCTAATAGACATTTCTTGTTCTTCTAGATCAGTATAATATTTGTTAGTACCTGAATCGAATTTTTTTACTGTTCCAAAAGTTCCATATATATTTCCACTTTTAAAATAAAAATCTTGACATTTTAAATCCATGACATTACTATTTTAGTTGTTAGAATTATTATACATAATCCAATTAAAGAAATAATTACATTATCCATAAATTTTTCTTCATCTGATTCTATTTGAGATATAGCATAATCTTGTATCTTATTATTGTATTTAATTTTTTTGGTTTGGTGATCATATTCACATTTAAAAAATCTTAATATTTCATCACTATTAAATATTTGTTCTTCTCTAGTTGTTCTGTTGATCACTTTAAATTGTTGTTTTTCCATTGTTTTTTAATTTTTGATTAATACGATTTTTAATTAATTTAACATCATTTTTAGTAGGTACATAATTATTCATTAAATGTGGTGGAACATTATTCCAAGCGCTAACATAATTTTGCACATTATAACCACGATTAATACATTCATTATATAATTTAATATATCTATTTTTCAAATATAATAATTTATCGTAAAAGAATTTAACGTGTCCTGTACCAAGTTTAAATTTTTCAGGTATATTATTCATATTATATTTACCTTTTGCAATACAATTTGGTATTCTTTTGATTTCTCTATGTTCTGCAATTAAATGCTTAGCATGTAAATTAGCAGGAGGTATTCCAACATTTATTCTAGTCATATTATTATTTTATAGGAGTTAAATACATAGATAAATTAGACACATTATTAAATTCATCTCCATTATCTAAAAGAATTTTGTAACCGTTTTTAGCAACTATTGTTGCAATTACAAGTTCTTCTTTACCAAACATAAATTCTTTTAAATATTGTACTTTTGTTCCGATTGTGTAATTTTTATTTTGCATTGTTTTTTTGTTTAATTATAGTGTAAATATAAATCTAATCCA
>CEOR01026455.1_pt1 | contig 10779 bp, 28 predicted proteins | sample 530661 | NCBI WGS metagenome assembly CEOR01 (sample SAMEA2620836, study PRJEB7988) | marine metagenome | biome: marine biome (ENVO:00000447); feature: deep chlorophyll maximum layer (ENVO:xxxxxxxx); material: "saline water (ENVO:00002010), including plankton (ENVO:xxxxxxxx)" | depth 65 m
AAACTGTTATGACGTTCAGTCCAAAAACGTCCCAATTTATTTAACATAAAGGAATGAAAATGAAAATTAAACTAACAGTAGAAGAGTGGGTATCAGAAAAAACAGTACACGAAATAATTATTGATAAAGAAAAATATGAATCTTTATCTAATAGCGAAGAAACAAATATAATATTTGAAGCTATTGGTAATGGAGAATCTACCATTGTAGATAAAGATTATGGAGATGATACACAAATTACAGTAATTAATAAAGAGGTGGTAAAATGAATACTACAAAGATAACAAGTGATAACGAAAAAATATCAGAAAGTTATGGGGAATGGAATGATTGTGGTGTCAGAGCATTAGCTAATAGTTGCCATATTCCCTACCCACAAGCACACAATATCATTAAAAAGAATGGAAGAAAACAAGGAAAGGGGTCGCCAAAATTTGATGAGTTAATGGATACAATATGCGATAAACTTTACTATCCAAGAAAATATAATGATGGTTACCATGAAAATAACGATTTACCAAGAACGATAGGGCAATTTTGTAAAGTATATAAGAAAGGCAGATACATACTATATACATATCGTCACGCTCTTGCAGTAGTTGACGGAGTACCACGAGACTGGACGACTACAAAAAGCAGACACAGAATAATCCAATTTGGAAAAATAAAAGATGAAGCAATAAGAATGACTAACGAAACTTATGAGAAACTAAAAAAGGAGAAATAAAAATGGCAAAAAAAGAAATATATATTAACGGAGTAAGAGAAGATAATTATGCTTATTCTATAAGTGATGATTGGGGAAATGATAAAGTTGTTATTAGTTATAATTCCGACAATCAATTTCCGATTGGAAAAATTGTAATTAGTCGTGAAAAATATGAAAAAATTATCGATTATTTAATTGAAGAAAGTTTCATTGAAGATCGTGAAGATTGGTGCATACCAAGAGAAGTTATAGCAGAAGCGTCTCTTTCATTTAATAAAATAGGAGAATAAAAAAATGATTAATAAACAATACACAGAAGAACAAAGTAAAAGTATTTATATGAAAGATTTTTTAATTGCTCATGACATAGCAACAAGGCAAGAAATTAATCTTGTAACTAGAATCAATCAATTCAATCAGAAAACATTAACCGATATAATCAAATGTAGAACGGGTTATGATTTTAAAGAATATTGTTTGCACGTTTTAGACGATATTGATTGGTGTGATTTTGATGAAAGACATAAAAACAGTAAATTTATTTTAACCAAATAGGAGAAACGAAAATGATAAATGAAGATAGAATAGAATCAGTAAAAATACAAAACCCTGCAGAAAACTTCGATCATGATGATGCAATCACAAATGGTACTAGTCTCGCAGGATATGTAAACGCATCATTCAATGAAATAGTTGATAAACTAGGTAGGACTATACTAATTGACGAGTGGGAATCAGATGGAAAAGTTTTTAACGAATGGGTTTTGCTCGTAGAAGTTGAAGAACAATTGGAAAAAGTCTTTTACAAAAATCCCGATTTCGACTTAGATACAGACGAAAGTCAGCGTTTCTTATCTTGTCATGAAGATGACGTGCCATTGGCAACTAACTTTTGGCACGATACAGTCGAACACGAGTTCGTTATTACTATCTATGATTGGAAAGAAGAACACAACATGGTTGCTAGAGATCATGGAGGAGATGCTATTTATACTTGGCATATAGGTTGCGATCCTAAATACGCAAATATTGCAGAGCAGATTGTAAAAGATATGTTAAGTGAAAACCCAATGGATAATGGATATATAGAAATTATTTAAATGGAGATTAAAATGTCAGATTTAATGAAACAATTATATATAGGTGCAATAGTTTTAAATATAGTTGTATGGATTATTATGCCATATGTTTTTAAATATTAATGAAAGGATAAAAATGAGTGAAGTAAATCATAAATTATGGAAATACTCAAACGCTTATAGATTAAGAATCTATGATGAGAGAAAAGAGAAAGAAAGAAAAAAGTTAGGATTGAAAGAATATAATATTCATCGCAATTGTCAGTTACAAAATGATGTACCATTATCATCTGTTGAGCATTTCAGAATGATGAAACGTTTTGGTAAATACATCGCAAGTCTAGATAATAGAGTGTCTTTACGAAGCATACAAAAAATTCATAAGAATGAGTGGTATGAAGAAGACTTTTGCCATTTAGATAATTATTGTTGTGAAGTATGGACAGAGATTTCTTTTACTGTATGGGCTAAAGATTTCGATGAAGCTAATGGCATTATCGATTGGCATTATGGCAATGCAGTAGAGTATGATGATAAGAAGTATTCAAAGGTTTGCTTCGTTGATTTTAACTGCATGGATTACAATGAAGAGTTTCATAGAGATGCAATATTAGAGGAGATTAAATGAAGATTAAAAAATTAAATACAAATACAATTAATTACTTACCATATCAAGAGCCAATAAAAAAAGGTGCAATAATTACAGATTGGTATTTTTATATGAGGTTTTATAAATATAAAAGAGAGGATAAATAATGAGTAAAGAAATAAGAAATAAGTATGGTGCTAAAGGTATCAAAAGATTAGGATTATTTATTGCTAAATATCTATTAGAAAAAACAGTAACTGTTTCAACAAAGATAAGTAATTGGTGTTGGGATACTAACTGGAACAAGTTAAAAATTGATGAAAGATTATATCCCGAAAGGTATGATCACTATCACAATAGATTTTTACAAGAGAAGATAAAAAAACTGTAACGTTACAAAACGTTTTAGTTATTGAAAAATTAAAACTAATATGTAATAGTAACAACGTAACAATTTCCAACTCGCAAGGTTGGTATATGGTGTGGCTGAATAACCCTAGATTTGTTAGGGGGTAAGGCACTCGGTTGTTGGGCGAAAGTGTGCGAGTAGGACAACAACAAAAACGAACGATCCGAAAGGGTTTATTAGTGAGAGGTATGAGTTATAAAATTAAGGTACTAACAATACTTAAAGGCTCATTGGGGAATCCTAATATCCCACCACCTAGAGAACGTGAGGGTTAGCTACCCTCTCTGTTCTTGCTTTAAATTTTAATTAACAGAAAGGAATCAAATGAAAATAATATATTGTTGGAGAACACACAAAAGTAACACATATTATACCGAAGAAGAAATTAGATTGGCTATTGATATTGCATCGGGAGATGACGGATATATGTCAAATAGAACTATTGGTATATTAAAATATTTAATGGAGAAAACAAATGATTGATTATAAAACAGAATTACTAATGTCTCGTGCAAAACGTAAGAAAAAAGAAAAGAAAAGAAAGCAAAGAGATTTGTATGAGAAAGGGAAGAAGCAAGGAGGAAAATACACTCACGATATTAATGCTAAAGGGAACACAGTTTCTGGAACAACTTATCGTAAAGCTAGTCCCGAATATAGAAAGCAATTAGAAGATGCAGAAAAACGTAAGCGTAAAAAGATTTTAGAAAAGATTAGAAAAATTAAATTACAAAAAAGGAGAAGTAAATGAGTTACAAAAATTACGAGGGAAACGAAACAAAACCTTTAACAGTTGGTCAGTTAAAACAATTATTAGATAGTGGTTTTAAAGATACAGACCAAGTCGTTATTCATACTACAAGTGAGCGAGGAGATGAACCACTTGTTTTAGAAAATCAAATATCAAGAGTTAAAAAAGAACAAGGATTATGGACTGTAGACGTTGCAGTTATTTATACATTAGATGAAGCTGAAGAAGAATACGATGAAGAAGAAGAAGCGAGAGCATATGAAGGTGGTAAAGAAGATTACCTTTATGATAATTATGTAGCAGAACAATTAGAAAGAGAGGATAAATAAATGACACAACATACTTACAATGTACAATGTTTATCTGTAGCTGAATTAATATCTATGGATAATGATGGATTGTTAGAGATTGATGGAGAAATAAATTACTTTGGGAGGTTGTATAACTTTCTATTGAATGATGAAAAGATAAAAAAAATATTATCAAGAGAGGGATAAATGAATAAAGAAGAGAACAGAATGAGATACAAGAATCCAAACTTATGGTTTCGAGTTATGAAAAGAAAGTACAAAGAAGACTGGGAACACATAATGAATTGGTTGGAACATGAAACTAATACAAGTTGTATGATTAAAACTGCTTGCATATTATGGTGGGATTGTTTTGAAGAGGAAGAAGATTATGACTGGAGTGCAGTCAAGTATCATGTTGATAGATATAATAGATCAATGGAGTCAGAGTATACTAAGGAACAGTTAATAAATTGTTTAACAATTTTAGGTTTCCCTAAAAAGATTGCAACTGTTAGAGCATACCCACCTAAGTGTCAAACGAAAGGTTAATATAGAACTTGACTTTTAATTAAACATTTGAAATTATATTTAAAGATAAATAAGAAAGGAAAAAAATGAGTTACGAAATCAAGATAGAAAAAGTCCCTGATGAGTTCGGTACTATGTATCGTATTATATGCCCCGACCTACTTTACTTAAAAGAACTAGGTCAACTTCATTCAGAGATCGATAAGATGTTTATCGAAAACAATAATGAATATACACAACAAGATGTATATAACGATATTTATAATGAAGAAAAAATATCTAAACATAAGGAGGGCTAATGATAGACGTAGATTATAAAGGAGATAGATTTAAGATTACAATAGGAAGTAGAACTATTTACTTAGACTATGAGGACTTCGATACCTTATGTGCAAAGTGTGATCATATGCATTATGATTATTTAATTACTAAAAATAAAGGAGAAACAAATGAGTAACAAAAAATTAAAATTCAAAGTAGAGATATATGAAACAGTAACGGAAACACATGAAATAACTGTTGATAAAGAAACTTATGATAAATTAGGAAATGATTTTTCCTTATTCGATTACATATCAAAAGATACCCTTATTGATAGAGAGGGAGGAAATAATACTGATTATCAAATCATACAACTGGAGAATATAAATGAGTGAATTAGAAGATAAAATTAAAAAGTCAATCGAAGAAGCAGAGGAAGTGTTAAGTAAACATGAATCTTTTGTGGAGGATTTTGAAGAGAGAATGGATAATGCACACCCCGATTCAATATTAGGATTGATGAAAAGCATGAAACAAAATGCAGATAATATTACTAATATATTAAATCAAAAAGGAGAAACAAATGATTCTTAAACTAGTAGGAGTTACATTCGCAAGTGACAGAGATGTCAGAATAAAAACATTACAACCCTCAGGTATGGTTAAGTTTGAAGCTGAGCCTGATAATGAGCATGATGCTAATGCAGTTAAAGTATTGTATGATTACAATGGAGAATATCTACATATAGGTTATGTACCTAAATCAGATATGGCTCAGAAGAAAGCCCTTGAGTATGGTTGTGCTAAGATAATTGATTACTGTTATTGGGATTCCGATCTTAAATTTAATACCAATAACATAGGGCAATTCCAATCTCTTACTATGGAGATAGCTGATACAGAAATAGATAATGGAAGAATTATCGGTGGCTCTTATTTAAGAGTAACTCAGTTTCTAAAATACTTTGATCCTTATGGAAGTAGTGAGGGTTTAATTAAGTGGGCATTTAATCAAGGCTCTACTTATGATGAGTATGAAGAAGAGTTAAATAATTGTGCAGAGAATGGTACATTAATGCACGACGCAATAGAAAACTCTTTCAGAAAAGAAGATTATAATAAAGACTATATACCTAATGGTTGGAATAACTTTATAGAAAAGTATAACCCAGAATTTGAATGGGGAGAAGATAGGTTTTGGGATAACGATTTAGGAGTTACAGGACAACCTGATTTTGCAGGTTGGATTACTCATAAAGGAAAACGTAAAAGAGTTTTATTGGATTGGAAGTCTAGTAAAAGACCTAGTAAAAAACATGAGATGCAGATTAGTATTTATGCTATGAATAGTAAGGTAGATAATCAAGATGTAGAGGGAGCTATGGTTGTAGCATTTGGATCAGATAACAAACAAGGATTTGCTACTAAGTGGTTAGAGCCTGATCAGATTAAATCTTATTATCAAGGTTGTATTTATATTAAGAAAGCTATGGAATGTTGTAACGCAATAGTAAAGGAGTATTATTAATGAAGAAAGATTGTCATGCGTTTAATGTAGAAGAAGCAGAAAAGTATGGTGTTGAACAAGCTATCTTGCTACAACATATACGCTTTTGGTGTATTCAAAATAAAGGTAAAGAATCACATGAACATGATGGTAAAGTGTATATGTATCAATCAGCTTCCGAAATGCAGAAGCATTATCCTTACTGGTCTAGACAAAAGATTAGTAGGATATTAAGAGATATGGAATCTGTTGGTATTATTATATCAGGTAACTTTAATAAGTTTGGATATGATCAAACCAAATGGTACACATTAAATATCGATTGTTCAGAATTAAATAATGGAAGTTTAAATATTGAACAACCTATACCAAATACTAAACCAAATACTAAATCAGATATATTATTCGAGGAGTGTTGGAAAAAGTATGAACGTAAAGGTAATAAACAAATAGCACTACGTTATTGGAATAAGTTATCAACAGATGATCAACAAGCTGTTAATAAATCTATAGCTGACTACATAAGTAGCAGAGAATATAAATATAGAAAAGATTTTCAGGGTTGGATTAATCCTTTAAATCGTATATGGGAAGATGAAATAATTAAAGAAAGAAAGGAAGTTAGAAGCATATGAGAGAAGTACCTAATGATATTAAATCAGAGAGAGCATTGATAGGCTCAATACTACTTGATCCACAGTTATCTTTTCCAAAGATTACATTGTCTAAAGATGACTTTTATGAATATAAACATAGACTTTTATTTAATGAATTAAAAGATATGTATATTAATAATAACACTATGGATACGATTACTATTCGTAATAGGTTAAATGATAAAAATGTTTTAGATGAAATAGGAGGAGAGAATTATCTTCTTAAGTTGCAAGATGTAGCAATAGTTCCTAGTCATGTTAAGCATTATGAAAAGATTGTACTAGATAAATCTAATCTTCGTAAAGAGATAAGTATATTATCAGAAGCATTAGATAAAACGTACGAAGGAGAAAGTAGTGCTGATAAAGTTATAAGTGAATTAAGTGTAGCTAATATACAAACTAATGAACCACTTGAAGTTATGGGCGATAGGTTTATTCAAGATTGCATTGATGGAAAAGTTGGCGAGTTTAATTGGTGGTGTCGAGAGTGGACAACTAAACTAGGAAAGATGAATAATGAATTAATGATTTTACACGCACCGAGATCAACTGGTAAGACTGCACTTATGCTTCAATGGATAATGAACTCACATAGAAGTAAATTAAGAACACCATTAGCTAGTATTGAAATGTTAAAGCCTGAGTTACTACCTAGATTAATTGCTTATGGCAATCAAGTTAATACTTATGTGATGAGAACTAGAGGTCATGCAACTAAAGATGAAATAAATAAATCTAAAGAAGCAGTACAAGAAATTAAAACACTTGAGTTATGTGTTAGAGATAAGGGTATGAGTATTGATGATATAAGAGCATGGGCTATATCGGAATCAAGGAATGGTGTAGACGCAATCTTTATTGATAACTTATTATCCATAAATGATGGAGGTAAAACATTTCAATCTAAAACAATTATGTATGATTACTTTATTCGCAGACTAAGAGATTTACGAGATGATTTAAGAGTACCTATAATAATACTTGCTCACCCAAATAGTGAGGGGCAAGTTGCTTGGAGTAGAGATGTAGAAAACTTTGCTGACATTATATTATATCTTGAAGAAGTAATAGATCAGATAGATGTTAGTGGTAAAAGAATAATAAAAGACCATGAGATACTAGGGGATCATGTAATTGCTAAGTTCCAAAAGAACAGACAAGGAGTGTCGCCAATAGCTAGTCTTTCATTTGATAAAACAAGACAAACATTTTCTCATATTAGATGGGAATAAAATAAATAATAAGTTGAGTTGACTATTATTGTAAGTTTAATTATATTAACAAAATAAGGAGTAAGATATGAACGCAGATATTAATTATAATCAAAGAATAAATAACTATAAAAAAGGTTATCAGGTAAAGATTAATAAACAAACAAAAGCTATTGCTGATAAGTTAAATATTAATTATCCTGAATTTAATTTATCCGATATTGATTCACAATCAAATGAAGATATAGGATATTTAGCTTTACATAATAAAATTTTAGAATATATTAATGGTAAAATAGATTTTGAAATACAAAGTATCAATAGTGAATTGGTATAATTAAAATAACATAAAATAAAAGGAGTAACAGATGGGATTAACAAACACATCAAATAGAACAAGCAAGATAGTAACAATAGTGAGAGGGAAATTCACAATCAGATTACCTGAGGGTGTAGATGACCCTAACGCAGTAGAACGCACACTTGAGAAAGGTGCTAATGCTGGTAAGGTAATTAAGGAATTACAATACACAGGCATTGAGGGTGTAATCAAAGGTGCTTATGTAGATGAGTCCGACTTCGGTACTAACTTTGTAACAGAGTTAGAAGATGATGAGGGTTCAAGATTCAAATTACAGATACCTGTAGACTCACAATTTTTTGGGCAATACGCAAAACGTATTCCTAATATAGTTAAGGATAAGGCTTTATTCTTAGGTCTCGGTTACGATCGAGAAAGAGAACGTCATTTCTTGTATGCTAAACAAGAGGGAAATAAAGTTTCTATGAAGTTCACTAAAGATGAGCCTAATGATATGCCACCACCAGTACAAAAAACTGTTAAAGGCAAAACAGTTTGGAATTGGGAAGAGCAAGAAAACTTCTTATATGAGATTGCGATTGATTTTGCAGGATCATTTGAAAGCGCAGTAGATAAAGTTATTGAAACTTTTAATGCTAAGCAGACAGAAGATATTCCTTTCTAATGCCAAAGCTTCCACATAATCGCACTTGGTATATTAAGAAATTAGTAGCTAAGGCGAAGCTATGTGTTAAAGAACGTGACAATTACACTTGTCAATATTCAGGTAAAGAATGTTCAGGCTCTGATTGTCACGCTTCTCATGTTTTAAATGTCGGAACTCATAAAGCATTTGAACTTGATCCAACTAATATGAAAGTATTATCTAGTTATTATCATTTACATTGGTGGCACAAAGATGTCCTTCATGCAACAGAATGGTTTAAAGAAAAGTTTCCTGAAAGATACAACTATCTTATGGAAGTAAGTAAACTTAAATGGAAAATACCTACACCAATCCTTGCTGAACTACACGAGAATACAAAAGCTGATGGGTCAGATTATGCAGAAAAGTATTATGAGATTATAAAAGAAGTAATTAACAGATTAGAACATTGGAGAAAATAAAAAATGAGTGATAAAACAATATTTTTAATTATATTAATATCAATGACTACAATAGTAACTAGTATTGTAATAGAATTAATGGAGTATATAAATGTATAAATATGATTTAATGTATCCAGTATTTTTAATTTTAATGGGAACAATATTATTTTGTTTACTTATGGAGTTAATACTATGATATTGCCACAAGATGATAATGAAAGAAAAAAGATAAACATCTATTCAGGTGTTATTAAATACTTTCCAAAAGCATTATGTGCAGTAGCATTACGTTCAGCAGCAGGCAGTAAACAACTACACCCTAATGAGCCTATGCATTGGGATAGAAACAAATCAAAGAATGAACTTGATTCTATGATGCGTCATATCTTAGATGAAGAATGGGACGCAGTTGCTTGGCGTGCATTAGCTAACCTTGAAAAGAAAATAGAAGATGAGGGCTAAAGATTTCAAACAAAGTTGGCAAAGAGGTCAGGACTTAGAGGACTACTTCTTTAAACTTGTTTTGAAAAGAGATAAAAATGCAAGAAGAGCTACAAGATCAGAACAATTTAAACATATAGATTTTGTTACTTCTTTTGGAACTATAGATGTTAAAGCAAAGAAAAGACTTAATAGACATAGTGGCACTTTACAATCCGAAAGGATATGGTTAGAATATAAAAACGTACAAGGCAAAGATGGTTGGCTTGTATCTGGTGTAGATATAATTGCTTTTGAAAGAGATGATGATTTTATATTAGCACATAGAAAAGATATAAAAGAATTAGCTGATAAGTTATGCGATATAACTAATTTAGTTACAGATAAAACAGATGTTTTGTATAATGGTTATACAAGAAAAGGTAGACAAGACTTATTAACAATAATAACTATGAATGATCTAATGAAGTTAAATTATAAACTTTGGAAAAAGGAGTAATTATGATTAAAATAACTATAGAAGATGAAACAGAATTAGTAGGTATAAAGGATAAACATAGTTGGACATTAGATGATACAGTTAGTGTATTTGAAACTGCTTTAAATAAATTCTTTGATACTAATGTTGAATTATCTGTTAGAGCTAAACAAAAAGCTACTATTGAAGTACCTGTGCAAGAAGCAGAGGGAATGTAAGAATTTGCTTCAATGCGATGAAGTAATGCCCAATGGTTTACTAGTTCCATGATAAAAACTAGTAAATTTAAGATGACCTCTACTATTACTTTACATGAGAAAGTCGATTATACGCAATCCTCGTAAGCCAATTTTTTACTATTTTAGTAATTTCACTTGACTATAACTATAATATACTATATATACAGTATATAACTCGTTCAACCTGTATGGTCGGAAGTAGCAGAAAGTCTGC
>CEOR01009763.1_pt1 | contig 10711 bp, 22 predicted proteins | sample 530661 | NCBI WGS metagenome assembly CEOR01 (sample SAMEA2620836, study PRJEB7988) | marine metagenome | biome: marine biome (ENVO:00000447); feature: deep chlorophyll maximum layer (ENVO:xxxxxxxx); material: "saline water (ENVO:00002010), including plankton (ENVO:xxxxxxxx)" | depth 65 m
TACTGAATCTTGGAAAGATAAAAACACAGGAGAGAAAAAAGAAAAAACAGAATGGCATAATGTAGTAGTTTTTAGTCAAGGCTTAGTAAATGTAGTAAAAAACTATGTTAAAAAAGGCACTAAGCTATATATTGAGGGACAGCTACAAACTAGAAAATGGACTGATAACAACGGAGTAGATAAATACACTACCGAGATTGTTTTACAAAATTTCAATTCTAATTTACAACTTTTAAATAAAGTTGAGAAACAAAAGAATATTGATGAGCCAAACGATTTTGAGGCTAATTTTTAACTTAAAATAAATAAACAAATGAACTATAACAATTTAAAACTGGAGGATATTAAAAAAGAGTTGTGCAGAATAGTAGATCAGCATGAGGTAATGAAACAGTTTGTTGATTTGCCTACTGTAAGAAAAGAGCTAAAAGAGGCGATTGAGTGGTTTTTAGATCCAGTAGAAAGCGAAGAGAGGAAAGATGAATCATGAGAGCATTGAATTTTTAGAAAAAGAAATACTGAAAACAAAAACACATATAAGAGTTTTAAAAAATCCTTTTATTGGTTTAGTATTCTTTTTTTGTAAGAAAAAATTAATTTCCGATATGAAAAAGCACATTGAGGCGATGGAAAATATTATAAAACAGTTAAATGCAAAAACACCATAATAGCTACGAAGAAACTAAAAAAATATACGGAAATACTATAGCATTGAGGATCAACAATGATAGTTTAGCTTTTATTGAGCGTGCAATTTTAAAAAGGAACATTGAACAAGAAAAACCTAGAGACTTTAAGTTTAGAATTAATATTTATGAAAAAGAAAAACTAGTTAATGTAATCAGAAAACTATTTTTTAAAAATAAATTAATTGACACGAGTCAGAAAAAATATAAATTGATATGATTGAATTTGACGAAGAAAAAATATTATCTGAAAAAATGAAAAACAAAAATAGAAAAGCTGAATATTATCAAAGAAATAAAGATAAATTGATATGAAAAAATGTAAGTGGAGTAGTATTGCTAAAAAAGTTTTAAGCAAAGAAGATATAGATGTTATAGGAGAAAAAGAAGCTATAAGACTTATTAACAATATACTTTCTGAATCAAGAGACGGAGTATTGTTTTTGGATGATCTGATAGGTGTTTCTAATAATTATAGAAAGATATTAAATAAACTTATAGAAAAAAATTGGCTTTTTGAAACAACAACTAATCGTGGAACAATATATCATATACATCCACTAAAGCAGTTGTGGTATTGTTCTTTTTTATTAAATCCACAACCACCAAAATTTAAATGGATAAGCCCTATTAATACTAACAATGATTAAAACAATAATAGCATTTTTACTACTACCATTAACAGCAAATGCATTTATTGGAGTTTCAAATACAGTCTTTGCTCAAGATTATAAAGAGTATAACACTCAAAAAATAGAGAATGGTTTATCGTTAAACTTAAACTACTATAAACCTATTTCTGAAAAATATATTATAGGAGTATCAACAAATAGACTAACAAGCCAATTTTTAAGGGCTGAGGGCTATTTAATAAGAAAAGATGATAAAGTAGCCATAAAAACTAAAACAAAGCTTACAACCGATTCTATAGGACTTTTCAGAGGGTTTAATAAATATTTAGTTGGGGGTAATGTTATAAATGCTAGAAAAGATAGTAACTTGTATCTAAGTAATACAAAGATCAACAATAATAAAGAAAGTGAGTTGCTTTTTGGCGTTTCCTTTGGTAAAATTCTTGATGGTGGTGTTTTGACTGCTACCTATATTTTTAAGAATGAAGATTTTGACTTAAAGAGAGGAATTAATTTTAGTTATGCTTTTAAATTCTAAAAAAAACAAAATGAAAAGAATCTTTTTTGATAAATGGAAATGCTTAAACTAGACAAAGATTATCTCACGATCATATTAATACCTTTAATAATAGGCGTTTTGGCGATTGTAAATGCCGAAACTCCAAAAGAAAAACAAGACAGATATTTTTCCTGTCTAGAAAGATATGATGAACAACAATGTCATAAAATATTTGAATAGATTAGTTATGATTTTATATTTTAAAAAAAGAAAGTTTAGAAAGTTTATAAGACAGTGCAGTATCCTTAATGACAAAGAAGTGAGAGCTAAAGCTTGGTTTAGGGATGATCTCCTTTACATAAAAAGAGGTCTAAAAGAATGGGAGCAGGAGATATTAAACGAGGAAATAAATAGAGTAGAAAGAGAAAAGAAAGAAAGAGAAATGGAAAGAGAAATGAAGAAAAGTAGAAAGGAATTTTTTGAGAAATGGGAAAAATAATTAGATCAGAAGATGATTTTCACCTACTAATAGGTAGTTATTTAAATATCAATGAACTTAATTTAAAGAAAAAGGGGTTAATATACTGGACTTACTCTCCAGCAGGAGAGTTAAGAAATAAATTAATTGCAATAAAATTAAAGAAAAAAGGCGTTAAAAAAGGAGACGCTGATTATAGGCTAGAATTTGTTAAAAACGATATACAATATACTGGTTATTTTGAAATAAAGTTTGGTAAAAATAAACTTACAAAAGAGCAGAAAGCGATATTTGAATTAAGGAGCAAAATAAAAAACACAAAATGCTATACTTGTTATTCATTTGAAGAGTTTGAAGATAGTTTGAATAATTTTTTAGGTTTTATATGCTGACAGAAAAGCAAAAAAAAGAAAGTAAAAGAGAATCAAATAGAAAATATAGACAATCTGAGAAAGGGAAAATCGCTGTAAAAAGATATAAAAAATCTGAGAAATATAAAAAAGCCTCTAAAAAATATAAACAATCTGAGAAAGGAAAAAAAACTCAGACAAGATACCTTTTGAGAAAAAAAAAAGAAAAAATAAAAATTAAATTATTGGTATTTGTGTTTCAAATGCTTAATTTAGGATATAAAATTAAAGTGAGTAAAATTATTGATTATTCAATAAATGGTTATTTGTCTAAAATTAGATTAGTCAATGAATAAACAAATATACATTAAACGTCTTCTGAGGTATACTAAAGAGGGGCAAGGGTTTTATTGCTCACAAGTCTTTAAGATCAATGAAGGGTTAGATAAGCCCATTAAGGAGCCATTGTTAAGAAATAATAAACCCCTATTTTTTTTAGAGAGACAGAAAGTAGCAATACCTAAAATGTCATATTCATTAGGAGCAGATTTTACAGGGAAGCATCAATGGGTGAAAATCTTAAATGTTCCAGAACGATTTAATATAGAAATTCACGCAGGAAATTACTTAAGAAATACTATGGGGTGTCCTTTATTAGGGCAAAACTATGATGAAAATAAAGAATATAGCAATCATGATTTAATAATTGGTGAAAGTCAAAACAGTTGCAATTGGTTTAGAAATGATTTTTTATTAAATGATAATAATAAAAAACAAACAAAGAAGGTAGATCAAGATGAGGTAATAGGTCATATAACTATTGCTTGACTTGTTAATAAGCTAATTTTATAATTGATAAACCTTCAAATTTTATCATTTCAATCTTTTGAGATTGATCTTGAAGATAACCTTTTTCTTAACGACGGGAAAAAGGTTATCTTTATTTACAAATCTCTCTATACTTCAACTCATTTTTCGTTAATTTATCTATATTAATCAAAGATAAATTAACTGTTTCTTTCTCACTAAAAATAATAGGGTTATAAACTAGACAAAAAGCACTACTATTTTTTTCCGTGCAAGATGTCAAGTTTATCATTAAGAGACATATTGCTGACCCTTTTATCAATAGTTTTAGCTTTTCCAACATCTTTTAAAGTTTGTTTATTAATTTCATTTTTTAACGTGGTTTTCCCACTTCTCTTTCCTAACTGGAATATAGCAAATATAGCTCCAAAGATTGCTAGTATTTTGTAAATTAAACTTTTCATTTTAATTTTTCTTCTATTTTCTTTTGAACTAAAGAGACTATTTTTTCACTAGCTCCCTTCACGTTGCAGATTATTATTATAGCAGATAACCACATAATAGCTTCTATGATTATTTCTTTGTTTGGTATCTCTACTGAAAATAAAGCTGTAAAGATGATTATGATTAATAATAATAAAGAAGTGATTGAAATTAATCTTCCACTACTCCAGCCTCCGTTCTCGTTTTTTAAAAAATTGTCTTCTTTATTCATTTTGATTTATCAATTTTAATGTCAGCCTTAATAGGTTTGTTTATAAGATTATTTATTGTGTCAATAACTCCATCTATGATGTGAATAGTACCAGCTGAAAAAATAACACCCAAAATAAGAAAACATACCAAACAAATTCTGCCTCTCACTTTGTGAATTGTTTGAACGCACTCTTTAAGCAGATCAACTAGATTTATTAAGGTTTTCATAATTTTTTACTTTTTTCTTATATTCGTTGATTTTTCTTAAAAAATCTAGTAAAATATCGTGTATCGTTGAATCAAAAATAATATCCGTGTCGCTGTTAAAAGCATAATAAAAATATAAAACACTTCTACCTTGTGACGCATAAGGAACAGTAATATAATATACATTATTTATTTCGTTAAAGGTTTTTTGATCGTGTCCCTCAGTTCTCCCTGTTGCGTAAAAAAAGATGTCTTTAAAATCGCATACTTGATACTCATAGCTTTCCTCCATATTTTTTAAATTTATTTGTAGAGGTCTTTTCATGCATTTTTCTGCCAAGCCACTTAAGAAGGCTTCTTTATCACGCCCTGCAAGAATTAAATCGCCTTTGAATAGTTTAGGGTTATCCTGTCTATAGCTTTCAGTATATAAAACATCATTTGAATACTTATTTTTACCAACAACGGATTTATATTGAAAATAGACTTTGTTTTGCTCTCTATCAACAGTAACGATACCAAAGGTATTAGTCAAATGAGAGTTTTCCCATGTTTTTTTTAATGGAAAATTTATTATTGTCTTATCATTTTCTAGCACTAGAAAATCTTTTATAGATCCCTTTTTAAGAACTTTTAGCAAATCTGAATATTCACGAGCTACATCTCCATTACTAACAATTTTTTTTAAATTGTCGTACTTATCAAATTTTGATCGGATTACATCTACCTCTTTTTTTACTGTAACCACCGAATAAACTACAAAAAGGGTGGAAAAAAAAGTTATTGTTATGTAATATAGCTTTTGCTGTTTTCTTAAATGCTGACATAAATTTTTTAAATGTTTCCACAATAGTTTAACTAGTTTAGAAAAAACTCCTTTGATTGTGCTTACAATTAAAGCAAGAAATATAGCCCCCAATGTTAATTCTTTTGTAAAGTCTTGAATTAGCTCCATTCTATTTTATTTTTTTTAACTTTAATAAGTTCCATAATTCCAATATTTTTTACTAAATAATAATCAATAGCTTCTGGGTGGTGGCTTCCAAATTTGCGAAAAAAATTTTCTCCAGTTGTTTTAAAATATTTGTGAAAAGGTTGGTATTTTAAAAATACAGAGCCACAATGACATTTGTTACTTTTATATCTATTTTTTTTTGAAATAAAAATATTTAAAAACCTAAAAAGTTTTAAAGAGCTTATAGCCTCTAATAAAGAATATTTTTGTTTTTCTCCATATTTGCAAAGCTTTTTAATCTCTTCATCTTCTATTGCTCCTAAATTAAAAATCCTTATTTGACCTTTTGTAATTTTTAAAAAAGTATTTGATTGTTCAATAGGACTTACTTTCCAAGAACTTTTTTTATCCATTTCTCCTACATAAAGCTCTCCGTCTTTATAAAAAATAATAAAAACATGAGCAATATATTTTGTTAAGTTGTCATAGAAAGCACCCGTGAACCACTGGATAACATTTATAATATATTGAGCAGTAAAGCCTAAAAAATTTCTAAAGCCTTTGTAATTTGATGTAGCAATTATCAAATGATCTTTAGGAAATATTTTTTTTAAGTTTTCCATATCTTTTGAAAGAATTTTTATCATGTTACGATATTTCTTTTGTTAAATCTTTTATTAGATGAATTTCTCCATTTTCATCTTGTATTTCCTTGATAGCTTTTGTTATATTTTTTTTAATGCCGTTTTTAACAGTAATTGATACTAAGCTAGGCTTAAATTTTTCTAAAATTAACTCAGCTTCATTTTTAATATTAATCATTATTCCGTTTGATATTCCTTTAAAAGAAATACTATTTAATTCTGAAATAGTCTTAGCGTTTGACACTTTATTTTTATAAATATCGTAAAATCTTTTATTTTGTGCAAAAATTAATGTTTTGCTTTCTTTATCAATAAAGAGACTACCAAAGACTTCACTCCATATTATAGAATCAGCAAAAAAGCCATAAATTTTTTTACCCTCTGATTGCCAATAACCAAGAGTACTATGTTTATAATTTCCAAAAAAAGATACTTCGTTCCAATTTGGAAGTTTTGGTAGATTTGCTATAAAATGCTCTCTCTCTGGCGTATCGTGACTGATAACTAAGGTATTACCATTTTGTATAATAATTTTTTTACTATTATTGTAAACCTCATTTAGTTCTTTTAATTTTAATTTTTTTTGCTTATCTAGCTCTTCTTGCAAAAAATATGTTGAATACTCATTTTCGCCTACTTCAAATAATTTATTGTTTAAAATTTTATAATTTTTTTCTTCGTTAAAGTTTTCACATTCAAGGGCTATCCATTTTGACATATCATTACCAAAACTTTCCATAACTTCTCTGTCTCTAAGGAAACAAAAATTTTCTACTCCCCCTTGAGAGTTTAATTTAAATAGATATTTCATAATTTTAATTTAAGTTTTAATAAGCAACAACGCAAAGATCAGATACAGTTACTATCGAAGTTACATAGGTAAAAAGAGCTGAAGATGCACTTGATGGTGTAGTTACAACAACGTAACGCGTGTCGTATTTGCCCATTTCATAAGGCGCACTAGTAGTTAAACTTAAAGTTGGTATCGCTAAAGTACTTCTGCTATAATTAGTATTAAAATCAAAAATAATAAAGTCATAATCTGCGATTATTTGTGCTAACGTTTTTGAAAGAGAAAAAGAGCTACCAGATACACTTCCATTAAATAAAGTGTCAAATGTACGCCCAGTCGGCGGAGCTTTAAAAATAACATTTCCTGTCGTTGAATCTTTTGTTAAAACTTGTCCATTGGATGCACTGCTAACATCGGATAAATTGTTTAAAGCAGTTTGCCTATTGCCAACATCAGAAAGGTTGGCACTTTTATCCATCTTACTTTCCACAGAACTCCATTGATCAACATCTTTATAATATATCTCCCTTGTGGTTGCAGACAATGCTTTAGAAACAACATCAGGAGCAGATTCAAAAGTGTAGCTTAAAAAATGAAATTGCCCTACCTTATAAATTATATCTCCCTTTTTTAAGCCTGTTAAGCCTGTTACACTAGGACTGCTAAAATTTATTAAATGTAGCCCATCTAAAGTGTTGTTAGTTGTAGCTGTGATGACATTTAAGGCGGTTTGATTGCTAACTATACTAGTTAAAGTTGAACTTCTATCAACAACAATTCCGCTATTGGTGCCTATTGCTAGAAGCGAATTAACAACATAAACAGTCCAACCTGCACCAATATTAATTGGAATAACCCCTCCAGATACATTTTCTAATATCAAAGTTCCCCCAGATCCAGTTAAATTAATTAATGAAGGTGCGGAGACTGAACCTCTAATTACTTTATATCCACCCCTGCTAAAATTAAGAGTTGCCCCACCTATATTAACATTGTTCATATAAAATGTTCCTGCGCTATCATCGTTAATGGTCGCATTGGTTTTACCGTTGTAAAACTCCATCGAGGTATTTCCATTTACCAAGTTTAATGTGCCACTAATTTTAAAGGCATCTGAAATGCTAGCCTTTATAGAATTTTGCGATGATGTGAAAGTGTGGTTAATACTTTGAGTATCAGAGCCTAAAATAACTACATTACCACTATTTGTAACTTCTGTTAAACCTTTACCAACGGTCTCAAAAGGACTAGCTAAACTTAACCCATTGTTATTATCATTACCAATTAAGGAATTAACAAAAACTGCTGAATTTGCTTTTAAGTTGTTAATCGCAACTACATCATCTGCTTGAATATTGCTATTTTCTATTTCTCCATTAGAGTTTATTTTTGCTAAATCATTAACATTTGGGTTTGTTATTTTGTCAATTTTATTAGCATCTCCACCACTATTTTTATTTAAAATTCCCATTTTTTAAGTATTTAAAAGTTTACTTATGTTTGAGCTTATATTATCTTCGGCATCGTGAAAATACTCGTCTTCTTCGTGTCCGCTCCTAGATTCAATATGTATTACTGCACCTCCCCAATTATCGCAATAAACTCTTAAATAGTTAGCTTTTTTTATAACCCCTTCTGCTTGACTTCTAATAAAAGCTTTAATGTTTGCGTTAGGCGTTCCTACAATTTTAAGTCTTAACAATAAATCTTTGTCATCATTAGATATTTCGTCTGAATAAGAACCATCAGTATTGCTATCTAGTATTTTTATAAATCTACCAGTTTTGCCATTGAGTTTGTTTTTTTGGTCTTCTGTTAAAGCTGTCATAATTTTTTAAATTTTAATTAACAATCCTACTTTTTTAAAGTTGATTTCTTTTTTTTATTAGACTTTAGTTTGTCTTTAGGTAATAAATTCCTAGACATTAAAAAATTATATTTTTTTTGACTGCTTGAAAGTTTTTTATTTTTACTAATAGTTTTTTTAGTTCTCATTTTATTATAATTTTATTTAAAGTTGTTAATGTTTTTGCATTATTAATTTTTTTCTCAACAGCCCTATAATCTAACCAAGCTTGATTATATTGTTTACTTATTGCTAACAACCATTTATCTATAATAGTTTTTGTTAATTTTATTAATTTTTCATCTTTTAAGCCATACTCAGCAAGAGTAATATTTTGATCTAGTATTTTTTTATAACCTTCTAAAATTAATACTGTTTCAGCTCTATTGTTAGTTTCTATTACCCCCTCATCAACAACAAAATTAGATATTTTTTCTTCTCTTTTTATTTTTGTTTCAAGTATTTTAGCTTTTTTTAGTTTTCCTAATTCAATATCTTTTACTTCTACCGTTGTTGCCTCTCTCCAATCTTGACTGTAAAAACTAACTCCAAGTTGACCATTGTCATTTACTTCTTGCCCTGTTTTTATATTTATTCTGTATTTTTGCATAATTTTATTTAAATTATAATTGATAATCTATCCAGCCATAACAGATTATAGTCAGCTGACAAGCAGAAGTTACTGCATTAGCTCTATATTGTATTTGTTTATTAGTACTAGATATTACAACATCAGAATTACTATCTCCTGCGCTATTACCATTATCTCTGTCAGTTGATAAAACTTGCCTACCTGTCGCTATGCCAGAATCAATAGTAAAATATTCCATATTAGTTGTTGAACTATTTGGAAAAGTTGCAATAAAGGTAACTAAAGCTCCTACATTTAATCCTGCTGGTACTGAAATTGATAAATTTGCAAAAGTAGTCGAAACAGAAGTTTGCGCTAACTCTGTTACTCCTGCGATAGTAAATCTATTGCCATCCTGTCTAAAGCTTATAATATTAGAGGAAGCATTAGTTAAGATAGAGCCAACCCTTCTTTTTTTAGTATAGCCACTCGGCAGAGTTGGTGATAATGATAATGAAAATAGAAAATCACTAGTTTGTGTTGTAGGATTATATATTGCAAAACAATGGTATGTATTGTGAGCAGATACTGAACCAGTATCTAAGCCCCCTTGACCTGTTCCTGCAGCCCAAGAAGCATCAAGTTTTTTTGTTAATGCTGTTGCTACTGCTTGACCTGTGCCATCATCAAAATTTATAACTCCTGCTGAAAAATCAATATCATGTTCGCTATCACTACTATTGTTAGCTATTGTTATTGGTTTGTTTAATATTGATAAACCTTTTTGAGTTTGACTTGCTGATAAAAAATTGCTATAAGATACTTTTTTACTATTGTTACTATCTTCACTATCAGCAATAATAAACTTGTCATTGGCAACTACTGATGTTTTTTCGGTTAATAAATTTGCCTTTTGTTCTGCTTCGGATTTACTATAAACATCTAAAGTTGTTCTTGCTTCTTCGCTTGTTTGGTCATCTATTAAAGTTTTTATAAAATCAGTTACTGCAATTGCCCCTATATCAGCAAGGTTTTTTACTTCAATATTATCTCCTGCGTTATTTACCACTAAGGCTTTATTAGCGTTTTGGCTTGATACTGGAATATTTATGTTAGATAAATCGCTACTTTCTGGCAAAGATATTGCTCTACTTTCTTTTTCTAAAAGCTGTCTAAGTAATATGGTTAGCTTATCTAAAGCTTTTTCGTGTGAATCGGCAGGAAAAGCCCCTGTTCCAATATTATTATAATCAGTTGCTTGACTTACATCTACATCAGAAACAAAAGTAATTTTCTGTGTTGCTGTTGGAGCTGTGCCAAAAGTAATAGTTCCTAGTCTTGTGTCTTCATTTAAAGTTACTGTATAATCCGTTGTTTCAGTTTTTACTGTGTCAATCGCATTTTCAGTAATAATAACTTTTATAGAGTACTGCTTATTGTCAGCTCTGTTTGACTCTTTTAAAACTGGAAAAGTAAAGTTATAAACTGTGGTTGAGCCATTGCCAGTATAATCATTTCTAGCAGGATTTGTTGAACTTGCTACTGTC
>CEOR01023443.1_pt1 | contig 10612 bp, 13 predicted proteins | sample 530661 | NCBI WGS metagenome assembly CEOR01 (sample SAMEA2620836, study PRJEB7988) | marine metagenome | biome: marine biome (ENVO:00000447); feature: deep chlorophyll maximum layer (ENVO:xxxxxxxx); material: "saline water (ENVO:00002010), including plankton (ENVO:xxxxxxxx)" | depth 65 m
TTTATAAGAAAATTAAAAAGTAAATAAAATTATGGAGATATAATGCAACCAGTAATGGCTAAATTAATTATTGAATTTTTTAAACAAGGCAATAGAAAAGCTTTAAAGTTTCTAGGAAGACAACTAGGTATGTCCAGAAATGAAATGGTAGGACTGGCAAAACACACAGTAAAAAAAGAAACAATAGCTTCAAAGCCTAAGAAGCTAACAATTGCTGAAAAGATAGAGGCTCTAGCAAATGACCCAGAAAAAGCAAAAAACTTTTTAAGCAATATGGGTAGAGTTATGGATGAGAATGTTAAAAAACATAGATAATGTACACAATAGACATACATCATAAAGGTGACGAAAAACCTACGACATATATAATATTTAAAAAAGAAGAGGCAGATAAGAAAAATTTGTCTTATAAATACTGGAGGGAAGCAGATGAAGGGGAATATGGGTTATCGGACGACAACTACGTGGCTAAAGTCATCTCCAAATCCGTTTATAAGCCTACTAGTGTTTATATTCGCTATCCATATGGCTATACTTTTTATAACCCCAATTATACTTCTGTTAGGCTTAAAGCTAGTGGTAGGAAGTCTAACACGACCATTAGTGGAAAGACTAACTGGGAAGTCTTGTCCAATGGGCAGAAGATGAAAAATTTAGCCATGGTATATGCACAAACCATGGACTATGACAAAGCAATAGAACACGTTCTAGATAATCCAACTGATAATCAAAAAATCATGTGGAAGAGAAGAATGAAGAAGGAGAAATTTAAAGATATGGTAAGAGATGAATTACAAAAGTTACTTCAAGAACACGGGCTTACTGAGGCTTATACTTTAGATTTACTTGAAGAAACTATTAAAAAAGCCAAAGATAAGGGTGATATTACTAATTTAATGAGAGCTGTAGATAATCTGCAAGATATGCACGGCATGAAAGAAAAGCATCTTGTCAAAACTACAGAACAAATTGAAGCAACTAGCAATACTAAACTTATTGATGAATTAAAAGAAACTGAAGATAAACTTATAGCTACTAAGACTACTATTACGGAGGAGTAATGGCTAAGAAAAAAAGTAAAAAAAAGAAATACAAACACAAGCAATCTGATAAAAAGAAACAAAAAGTAGACGTATCTTATTACTAAAGAAGAAGAATAGTGCGTTATTTATTGTCAATTTTAATGAAATTAATTAAAAAAAATCCTTCTAAAGCTAAAGAATATATGAAGCTATTCAGAGGAATTGAAGGGAATCTTAATGCTACAAAAGGAGGCATGATTAAAGGAGGGCGTGGTATTGGTTCTCAATTAGACCCTTCTAAGGTAAAGCCAAATTTTAGAGATTATATGCAGGCTAAAATAAACAACCCAGAAAAACTTCTTCCTAAAGAAACTTTATGGACAACTCCTAAGTGGCAAGAGTCAATTTTTTATACTAAAGGAAAAGGGGATTTACTAGAATTTAAAGTTCCATTAGATTACTTAAAAAAGCATGGCGTTAAAAAAGCAGATAATTTAGGAAAAGGAGTCCCTTCTTATTACTTTACAGAAGGTCTCCCTCAGAAATTTTTATCTAAAACTACCCCTATTGATAAAAAAACTGTAAAATCTGTAAGAAGAAAACTACTAAAAACAGATAAAGAATTTGCTGAAAAAGACCTTAGAGCTGGAATTGCATATAATCAAAAAAGAAAAAAACAAATTTTACAGAAAGCAAAAATGGCATATTTAAATAGAATATATAAAGGCGATAAACAAGCTATAGCTGAGCATTTACTAAAAGAACATTTTAATTCTTTATAATGGATTACGAAGAAAAATACGAGCAATTACAAGCTCTTAAGAAATTAAAGAACAATATGGCTTTATTTGGCAAATATTGTTTTCCTACTGCATTAAAGAAGACTACACCTCCTTTTCATACAGATATTTATAAGTATTTATCAGATGAAGAAAAAAAGAGAGTTTTAATAGCTGCTCCAAGGGGAACAGCAAAATCTACAGTTACTACACTTATATACCCTTTATGGAGAGCTGCTTTTAAAGCTACAAATGAAGAATTGTTTATAGTTATAGTATCTGAATCTCAAGCACAGTCAATTAACTTTCTTTCTAGAATAAAATATCATTTGACTTATAGCACTCAATTTAAACAAATATTTGGAGATTTAGGCCCTGAAACAGCTAGTAAATGGACTCATACAGATATTGTACTTGCTAATGGTACTAGAATGGTAGCAGTTGGTACAGGGCAAAGAGTTAGGGGTTTTCTACAAGGAGATACTCGTCCTAACTTAATTATAGTAGATGACTTTGAATCAGAGTTAAATGCATATACTCCAGAAGCAAGAGCTAAAAATAGAAAATGGTTAACAGAAGCTGTAATACCTTCTTTATCAGACGAAGGTAAAATAGCTATGATTGGAACGGTTATATCAGAAGATTGTTTTTTATGCTGGGCTAAAGAATCATCAGCCTGGAATGTACTTTGGTTTTCTATTTGGGATGATAATGAAAAAAGCATTTGGCCTGAAAGATTTCCAAAAGAAAGAATATTAAGCATAAAAGAAGAATTTAAATCAGTAGGTAATATAAATGGGTTTTTTCAAGAATATATGAATATAGCCCAATCTCCAGATGATGCACCTTTTCAACCAAATTGGATTAAAATACATCATTGGGATTATGATAGGATACAAGGGCAAAATGTTTTAATAAAAAATAAAGGGCTAGAAAATGAGGAAATTAAACCCGTTGCATTATATGCTGGAGTTGACCCTGCATCTTCTCTTAGTGCTAGGGCTGATTATTTCGTTATTGCTATTATGGCAATTGATAGTGAGAATAATAAATATATTGTTGATATTTACAGAAACAGGATTTCTCCTGCTGAACAACCTCAGCTAATTATAGATTATTATAAAAAATATAAACCAAGAAGAGTGAAGATAGAAACAGTGGGTTATCAAGAAGCTTTAAGAACTGGCGTAAGAGAGATAATGAAAGAAGAAAATCTTTATATTCCAGGATTAGAATCAGGCGTTAAGCCAAGAACATCAAAATCTGAAAGATTACTTTCTTTAGTGCCTTTATTTGCAAAAGGGCATTTCTTTTTTAGAGCAGAAGATACTCATGCACAAGGAGAGTTTTTGTCATATCCTAAAGGTAAGCACGATGATATAATGGATGCTATATGGACAGCTTTAGATGGGGCAAAACCTTGCAGAACTAGTGTTTTTGAAAAATTATCAGAGGAAGAATGGAGAAATCCAAAGAAAAGTCTTGATTGGATGACTCTTTAATTCGTAAATTAAGCAGATGGCATATACAAAAAAAGACGAAAAATCTAAAATAAATACAGTAGATGAAACTTTAGAGATATTCGATAAATACTCTAATAAAAGAGATGTTTGGGCTCAACAAGCTAAAGAAGACAAAGAGTTTAGGCTAGGCAAACAATGGACTGCAGAGCAAAGAAAAGCTTTAAAAGCAAGAGGACAAGCTCCTATTGTAATAAATAGAGTTCATCCTGCTGTTGAATCAGCAAAAGCAATGTTGACGGCAAATAGACCTTCTTTTAGGGCTGCTGCTAGAGAAGATTCAGATAACAAAATAGCCCAAGTTATGAGTGCTCTTTTGTCTTATATGTATGACGTTTCAGACGGAAGAAGCGTTGTAAGACAGGCTGTTGATGATTATTATGTTATGGGATTAGGCTTTCTTCACGTATATCAAGACCCTATGAAAGATATGGGCAAAGGTGAAGTTTGCTTTCATGATGTAGACCCATTAGATGTATATGTAGACCCTAATAGCAGAAGTAGATATTTTGATGATGCTGAAAACATAATTATATCTAAGCTGTTTACAAAAGAACAGGCTAAAAAACTTTGGCCTATGTACAAAGAAAAAATTGAAAATGCTACATCAAAAGGTGCTTATGGAAACTCTAATGATTGGAATGCTCCTAGTACTACAAGGGAAGATGATGGAGAAGTTCAATTCCCAGAAGACGTAGGCAGAGTAAATAATCAAGAATATATTAGAGGGTACGAAAGATATTATAAAAAAGATGTTCAAGAAGTAAGAATATTTGAAACATGGTCTGGAAAAGAAAAACTATTAAATAAAGAGGAATTTGGCCAATATGGTGATACTCCTATTTATAGAGTCCAAAATGAAATAATAGAAGACAAACTTCAAGCTTTAAAAATAAAAGACCAATTACAATCTAATTTTGATAATCAATATCAAACAGAAGTAGATGAATATGAAGAAGCTGGTTTGGCTGAAAGCATTCCAGACATTGAAATAAAAGAAGTTAATTTTGAAGAATTAACTAAAAAAGATTTAATAGAAGAAAAACTTATAAAAGTTGTAAAAGTTTTAAGCTGTAAAATACATCAATGCGTTATATTAGGTGATACAAAGTTGTATGAAAGAGTTTTGCCTATTGATAAATATCCAATAGTGCCTCTTATGAATATACATACAAGAACACCTTATCCAGTTTCTGATGTAAGAATGATTAAAGGTTTACAGGAGTATATAAATAAAACACGCTCTTTGATAATTGCACATGCTACAACAAGCACTAATACAAAAATATTAGTACCAGAAGGTAGTGTTGATATGAAAGAATTTGAAGAGAAGTGGGCTCAACCAGGAGTAGCTATCCCCTACGACCCCACAGACGGTGCTCCTATGCCAGTTCAGCCCACACCTCTTCCTAATGAGCTGTATCAGAATGAGCAAACAGCTAAAAATGATATTGACCATGCATTAGGATTATATGAAATGATGATGGGAAATGCGCAGCAAGCACCATCTACTTATAAAGCTACGATAAGTATAGATGAATTTGGCCAAAGAAAAATGAAGTCAAAACTTGCTGATATAGAAGCTGCATTAACTAGGGTTGGTCAAATAGCTATTCCTTTAATGCAACAGCTTTATACAAGTGAAAAAGTATTTAGAATTATACAGCCAAATAATTCTATTAATAAATACGTTATTAATAAAAGGCTATATGATGATAAAAATAACGAAATTAAGATTTTTAATGATATATCTGTGGGTAAATATGATATTATAGTAGTAACAGGTTCTACACTACCTTCTAACAGATATGCAGAATTAGAGTTTTATATGGATGCTTATCAAAAAGGTTTAATTGATAGGCAGGAAGTTCTTAAGAAAACAGAAGTGTTTGATATGCAAGGAGTTATGGAAAGAACAGATACTATAAGCAAATTGCAACAACAACTTCAAGGTGCTCAAGAACAAATTAAAAAACTTAAGGGTGATATGCAATCTAGAGATAGAGAAGCAGTCAATCTTAGAAAACGTATCGAAGTCGAGAAGTTTAAATCTGGGTTAGATGGAATAAGCAATAAAGCAAAAGCATCTACATCAGTTTATGAAAAACGCCTTGATGATACATTATCCACTATAAAAGAACAGCTTAAAAACGAAGCTAAAAAAATAGGCTCACCCTCTTCTGGTGGAAAAGAGGCAGTCAAAAGGAGAAAGAAATAAATGTCACAAGAAAATGTACAAACAGATACCCCTCAGAATCAATCTAATGAACCACAATTTGCATCTTTAGAAGAAGCAGTTTTTGGAGGAAATGATATTGTAAGCGAGGGCTCTGCAGATATTGAAAGTGCTTTTACTACTGGTAATCAAGAAGCTAATAATACAGCTCCAGAAGCAACTGGACAACCTGTTGAAAATAATCAAGTACAACCTCAGAGTAATAATGATGAAACTAGATACCAATATTGGCAATCTCAGGCAGATAAATTAAAAAATGAGAACGAGCAATTAAAACAAGCAATGCAACAGCAACCGCAACAACAAATGCAACAGCCTGTTCAGCCTGTTGAACCTGCTCAACCTGGAATTGAAGATTTTCCCCCAGCTCCTGCAAAACCAGAAAAACCTAGAACATTTAATAGAGATGAAGCATATGCTGACCCTGCTAGCGAAAGTGCTAGGTACCTAGACGAAGTGGAAGAATGGAGAGATAATATGAACGAGTATAACTCTTTAAAGACTCAATACCAAACAGCTGTAGTAGAAGAAAAGCTACAAGCTATGGAAAATGCTAAAATTGATGAAATTAAAAGGCAACAAGCCTATCAACAAAAAGCAGCTCAAGAGAGTCAAATAAGAGAGCATGTCATGGTAAATCATAATATGACTGCTAGTGAAGCTCGTGACTTTATGTCTAAAATGTCTAACCCTAAGTCTATTAATATTGATAATCTTGTTCAATTATACAGGATGCAACAAGGAGGAGCTGCAAATGCGCAAACCTCTTCTCAGCCAAGTCCTGATTTCCAGCAAGTTCAAAATGCACAACAGATACCATCTCCAATGGGAGTAATGCCTTCTGGAAGCACAAATGAAGATGGAAGAAGTTTTGAAGATAAGATTATGGATACGATGATAGGGAATTTTAATAGTAAAAACCCTTGGAAGTAATTTTAATTAATATATCCAACTGAAGGCCTACCAAGGCAGCTGAGGACGGATAAAATTATAGGAATGGAATAATGAGTGTAATGTCGAATATAGGCGGCAATGCAGGCATCGGAAGCGTTTCATTAGACGATACAAGAAGAAAGTTTAATTTTGGTGAACGTGTAGCCGAACTTGCCCCAATGCAAAGTCCATTCTTCGTATATTTATCGAAGGTGGCAAAAAAAGCAACTAATGACCCTGTTTTTAAGTTTTTAGAACAGAGACATCAGTGGCAAAGACGTAATTTTGAAGTAGAGACGACTGAGACTAAAACATTAGGTAGTACAGCTACTTATGCAGCGGCTCTTGCTGATTGGAACCCAGACAATAGTAATCCTGTGTCGCTAACTTGTAAATATGACAAATACGGCAAAATAACATCTGCTGATACTTGTCCTGAATACTTTTTAGCTGGTCAGGTTATTGTTGTTGAAGGTGAAGTAGATAAAGATGGTGGTGGCGGTGGCGCTGCTTTTGATGTTAGAGTAACAATGAGAATTACTGCTATCAAAGGTACAGACGCTACTGGTGCAGAAATTGAAGCTGATATTTTAGCGATTAATAAAGCAGCTGATGGCTCTTTATTAGCAGCTTCTGATTTAACTGCATCTACTACTACTTTTAAATTCGCTGATGGTGACAGAGGTCAGGTAATTGGAACATCATGGGCTGAAGGAAGTGACGACCCAGGTGGTTGGGAAGACTTCTTGTATGACAGAGAAGGATATTGTCAAATATTCAAAACTGGAATGAATTTATATTCTGGAACAGCTCTGGCTACTGAATACAGAGGAATTGCCAATGAATTTCAAAGAATCTGGCAAGATAAACTGATGGAACATAAAATGGATATAGAACAAGCTATGTTGTTTGGTGTAGGCGCTGCTTCTAACGAAGTAACAGGTACTCCTACAAGACAAACTTGGGGTATTTTACCTTACACAGAACAATATGGTAAAATCTATAATTTGTCTTATAGTTCATCTGGTTATGATGCGTTTTTAGATGCTATGGAAGATTTCTTCGCTCCTGAATCTGGTAACAGTGGTAATAAATTAGTTTTAGCTTCTAGAAAAGTTATTACTTACTTAAACAAATTAGGAAGCGGAAGTTTCTTAAACAATTCTGTTGGTGCATCACAATATAATTTAGATGTTTCTACAGTTCCTGGTGCTTTTGGGCATAATGTAACAATGGTAAATACTGTATTTGGTAATTTACATTTTGTTCAAGAGCCTTTACTAAGAGGACTTTGGGAAGATTATTGTGTTTGCGTTGACATGAAAAATGTAGCTTATAGACCTTTACAAGGTAATGGAGTAAGTCGTGACACTTTTATCGAAACTAACATTCAAGGAAATGCAACAGACGGCAGAAAAGACCAAATCATAACTGAGGCTGGTCTTGAAATTTCTGTACCTGAAACTCACGCTATCCTTAAATTTAGTTAGGAGGTAGGTTATGGCTAACCAAAGTAGTCTTACTATAGGTGGAATTGGAGGGGACCCTTCGGGGTCTCATCCAATAGGTGACTTAGATGTCAATTGGACAAAAACAATTGATGATGCGTCTATAAAGTATACAGCTGGCACTATAATGTCAGACCCTGGAGCTTCTTCTGCAGATGCAACAGATACTTATTATAGCGCTGAATTATGTTTAGGTACAGTTCCTTCTGGTGCTAATTTGGAAATTGGCGATACTGGTGATGCTCAAATAAAAGCATGTTGGCAATATTATGTTCAATCAAATGGTAATAATTTTAACAGTGGCAACGAAGTAGTGCCTGGTACTGCAGCTGATTTAGATGCTGGTACTTGGACAGACATCGGAACCCTTGCTCAAGATTATACATCAAACATAATAGTTCCTGCAACAGCTGATGATGAGGATATAATGTATAATGGTGTTTGTAGGTTGAGAGTTAAAATGGTAGTGACTGATGCTGGTAGCAATGGTGTTGCAGCAGGTTTAGTAACAGCAGGTGTAGCTGCAGTTAATGGTGCATATATTTACTATCCTTTAGACAAACAAGCTAAAAAGAATGATACTGTTAATAACCCAGTAACGATTGGCGGCATTGGAGCTGACCCATCGTAGTAAGCAGTTTAATTAATCGTAGAGGGGGCTTCGGCCCCTTCTACACAACTTAGGAGATATAAATGGCTTGGGATTCAATGCATAAAGTAGTTGGCAGTAATGGGCAAATAACCCATACTCCTGGCTATTATACTGAGACAATAACTCTTGGCGATAATGCAGATTCAAGTACTTCTCATATTCCTTATCCAGTAAAGTCTGATTTTACTGTTTTAGCAAAATTTAGTGCAGATTTAGCAGCTGATACTTATGTTCAAGTAGAGCATAGTGTAGATGGCTCAACATGGTTTAAACAAGGCCAGTTTGAAACAGGAACGCCTGCAACAAGTGATATAAGTAATGATATGGCTAAAATAGCAGCTATTGATGATAGTGAAGTTACAGAAGGTGATGGAATAATGATGATGTACGCAGTAGAATTGCATGGTATGTCAAAGTTTACAAGATTTACAGTTAAAGCAAATGGGCAAAATGAAAGTACTAAAACAGTTACTTTTCATATTATGCCTCACTTTTAATAAGGAGAAAAAAAATGAGTAAGGAAAGAGAATCGTATAATATAGACCTAGTGTCTTTGACTACTGTTCCAGCGACTCCAGTCAAAGGAATGGCTGGCGAAAAACAATCAGGCGGAATGGATGGAAAAGGTGCTAAGTTTGCGAAAATGGATAAAATGGACAAGTTTAAAAAAGGAGAACAGTCTAAAAGCAAGTCTCCTTCTAAAAAACCTTCTAAACCTTCAAAAGGCGGCAAAGGTTAATGGGAATTGTTTATTCAAATGGAATAGGCAACCCTTTTCATGGAGTCAAGCTTGACACAAGAAGGAAATTGAATACAGATAAAAGAAGTGTTAAAAAGATTAAAAAGGGTAAAAAATAATGGCTACTATAGCTGCAAGAATAACTGATTTAATAGGAGAGGACTATACAAGTATAGCAACTAGTAGTTCTGGTGATTTGATAGATTCTGCTATAAACGAAGTAGCTGATATGCTACCTCCTCAGTTACTGCTAAAGTATGCTGTTAACCCAAGAGATTTTAATTCTAGTAATACTTATTGGAATGCTGTTGAAGGTAAGAAAGTTCTTTTAGTTACTAGGAAGGATGGCGCTTCAGGATACTCAAGAGAGTGCACTCCTACTTCTATAGAAGATTTTGCCAAAGCTCAAGATGTAAATAGTATTTATTTGGCTACAAAATACAGTCCTGTATATTCTTACGAAACAGATGGGGGTACGACTAATTTGAATATTTTTCCTACCCCTACAGACCAAGAAACAGCAAAGGCTTACTATTTTGAATATGCATCTGGCTTTGATACTTCTGGAAGCACTATTGATGGTTTGCCTAAAGAAATTTTGCAATCTGTAGTATTAAAAGCTTGTATAAATATATTGCAAGCTTATATAAGTGATTTTGTACAAGACGAAGAAGATGTTGAAATGCAAGGAATGCTTATGAATCAAATACAATCTTTAAACGCACAATTTCAATTAGAAATGCAGAGATATTCAGAAGCTGATTTTCAGGCTAGAGGAGAGTAATGAAGACTAAAGAAATGGTAGAATTAGTACAACAGCATCACCCGCATATGGGAGAGGTTGAAATTATAAAACTATTAAATAGAGCTAAAGATGATTTTTGTGAACAAACAGAAATTGTTAAAGATTCTTATACATCTACAACTGAAGCAAATCAAAGATATTATACTATAGATAGTAAGATAATAAAAATTCTATCTGTTTGGCTTAATGATGTTATGATACCAAAATTAGTTGGAAAGCCTAAAATAGACGATGATACAGGAGAAGATGGATAATGGCTGATTATAAAGAAAGAGCTTGGTTTGTAGACAAATTACTTAAAATAGGTATAGTTGAAAAAGTTACAAATGCAATAACTAAAGATGGGGTAACAAGTGATTGGGATTCTATTTCTGAAGCAAAAGATTTAAGAATATATGCTATATCTAGAGACGCTGAT
>CEOR01004514.1_pt1 | contig 10588 bp, 19 predicted proteins | sample 530661 | NCBI WGS metagenome assembly CEOR01 (sample SAMEA2620836, study PRJEB7988) | marine metagenome | biome: marine biome (ENVO:00000447); feature: deep chlorophyll maximum layer (ENVO:xxxxxxxx); material: "saline water (ENVO:00002010), including plankton (ENVO:xxxxxxxx)" | depth 65 m
AAATGTGTAAATATTGTCAAAGATAGTAGTTTCCTCATCAATAGGCTCATTCTGTCTAGCCTCTTCCGCTTCCGCCTCTTCCGCTTCCCGAGCTAATCGTTCCCGTTCCTCTTGGATAGTTTCGCCTCTTTCGTTTCGGGATTGATACCTTTCGCCGACATCTTCAGTCGTAGCCGTTCCAGCACCTTCAAGATAATCATTGTAAGCATTCACAACTTCCGCCTTATATTCATCAGTCGCCCCTTCATCATACATAACGCCCGAACCAATTGGATAAAATGCTAAACCTAAGAGCTGATTGTTATGGTCTTGCTCTCTAGCGATTAAGAAGCCACTATTACCAGTATAAACTTCGGCACCGGATTCTAATTGAAAATTACGGGAAGGAGTTAGATAAATTAGATGATAGGGTGAAGTAACATTAACAGTATATCCTTCTTCAGTAATTCCGAAGTTTTGACGACCTCCCCTAAATGCAATTTTAACGGGTCGCCTCCCTACGGCGATAATATTAGATTTGTCTAAAGTAGCTTCAGTTATCAATCAAACTCCCCCCATGAGAGGGACTACATCAATTCCGAGAGTTAATCCGACAGCCATAAGCAAGCCCTTTGCTAGTGTTTTAATTGCACCCAATTCAGCAAGGATAGCGGATAATTCGTTTTCAACATGATTAACACGCTTTTCTAAATCCCTTATTCGGGAGTTTTGTAAATCATCAGCATCATTCGACATTTTATCACCTAATAGTATGAGTTTTCGCATATTTGCCAAATCGCCACTTTTGCTATATCAGTGGGGTTTGCACTTGCGAAGAATAACGAACCTGTAAAAGCTGCTTGAGGAAAAGTCAAAACTAAACCACTTTGATGCGAACCTGTCAAAGGTTCATATCTTGAAAGTTTGAACCTGGAAGATTTATGTTGAAGTCCTTCGATTGAAAAAGACATAAACGCATCTTTGTCCCTTGTCTGAATAATCAATGTTTGCGCCTTTGTAAATGCTAATTCTAAAGGATTATCAGAATTAGTCAAAGGTTGAGCATTACCTTTTACAATACTAGCATTCATTTCAATACCCCATCTTATTCATTGAACCGCATCCAACTTGAAGCAACGCTATTTCAGTAGGGGTCGCACTTGTGGAAGCAAAGAATAATGAACCAGTATAGGGTTTTAGAGGAAATGTTAGCGTTAAACCGGACTCTTGGGTTCCATCAGCACTAAGAAATTGTGAAAGTTTGAACCTGGCTGATTCCTGTTCTAAGCCTTCTCTTGAATATGCCATAATAGCATCTTCATTATTTGCCTGAATACAGATTAATTGAGCATCTTGAATCCGTAGCTCTAAAGCATCGGTTCCAACTTGTCCAACAGTGCCGCCCGTAATGCTTCTATTCATGGTTATCACCTATCACCTAAGCCCTAGTGTTTCCCCCGCCAACCAGCGTGACGGGGGAAACGGGAGGGGAGTTAAGTGAGTTTCACATCAAAGAGCCGTCTAGGGTAGCCTTTGCCGTGTTACCTACAACCGCTTGGGTTTGGCGCACTGGCTCATTAGACTTGCCGCTAACTGGGGCTGTCAATACTGGAATGTATCTTCTTGTAGTCGCCGACGAAGAATCAACTGCTAATACAATGTCGCCGCCGGTTAATCCTAGAGTTGGGATTAGAATCGCACCACTTAGGCGAGTAGCGTAAGTTTGTGAATCATCCGGTAGGGTTGAACCTTGATTCCACATGATACCGTTCTTAGAATCGCCGTTTTGAGCTCTGTAAAGACTGATAGGAATACCAAAGTCTGAAAGTGCATTGATTCTTAGTCCTTGAGTGCCGTATTCATCCGCTTCGGTATCATTGAAAACCGCTAGAGCTGTTACAACGCTACCTTTAGGTGTGTTTTGAGGGACTCTAACAACTACTTGCTCGATTGCGTTAGCCGCATGAACAAAAGAAGTCGCAGGGACTACGGTAGTAGTCTTTTGTGTTCCAGGGTTGGTTCTTAGCCAGTAGGACATAGAACCGCTTGAAATCGCTGAAGTGGCTGGAGTAGCCGCCCAATTAACGATAATTTCGTAACGGTTGACACCTTGAGGGGTATTGCGCCCTAGTGGAATCATAAAGTAACCTGTTCTAACTAAGTCGTTAGCTACATTCGGGTCTTCAACAACTCTTCCGCCGATGTGGTTTAGAAGGTAGTTAAATTGAGATGCGCCCGCCGTGTTACCGTTGTATGTAGCCCCACTGTTGAAGTCGAATATGACCTCTCCATTAAGCACGATGCGCATATTTGAAACTAAGTTAGAGATTTCCGCATTTGGTGATGGTGAAAGCGTATCATAAGTCAAACTGTATCTTAGAGTTAGGTTTTCAACCAATCCACCAGGGGCGTTTATCCCTTCAGACCAAGTTACTGCGCCGCTATCTGTCGGCATTTTTCCGGTATCGGAAGTTTCGTAAATCTTTGTGATACGAACCGCCATTAAAATCACGCCCTTCCTCTTCCGAACATTCCGCTAAATGAAGACTCGATGTTAGGCCATACCATAGCCGCTAGACCTGCGCCGACTGTTACGCCAACCGCTAGTCCAATCCAATCAGCTAGACCTGCGCCTGTGAAGGAATCCGGTAGTAGTCCGAATGCTGCCATCAGACAACACCCCCGCTAGGAAGTCCAGTCTTGTCTTGTATCATTGTTGTCAAAGGCTGGCCGGTAATCCATGAGCTTAGGATATTTGTGCCAGCGATTAATCCGCCTAGGGTGAAGGCAATTCCCGCACCCATTACCATGCTATTCAAAAAAGCCATGATACCGCCGTGATACCATCAGCCTATAAACACCTTCAAAGAATAGAAATATTCCCATAACTATATATGGGGGTGGCCTCTAAGCCTAAAACATGGGAGTAACAAACAACCAACCAGCCAAGACCAACCGAAAGACTTTGAGTCAAGTTATCTTTTTGAAAAGCATGAACCGAGTTTTGGATGAAGGAGATAAAGACGCCTTTGCTATGTATCTAGCCGTTGCTATGTTTTACGGGGAGGCTTGAAGATGAAAATGCCAAAGACTATTGAAACCGCATACAGACAAATAGACCGCCGAGCTAAGTGGTATGGTATGACCCGAAAGGAATATCTTGAAGCATTCTTTACAAGGTTTAACCGCCATGATGATTTGAAAACCGAATTAGCCGTTAAGCGTTTGATGATTGAAGAGCGAAAAACTGTATCATTTTTGGAGGCTTGAATATGAATAAACTACAATTATACCGCTTGAGATTAGCTACCGACAGACTATTGAAAGGCACAAAATCATATGATGACTTGTATTTTGGTATTCAAGAATTGGCCGAATTGCATGAGAAAATATACCAGGAGGGGGAGTGAAGATGTATAACACTCATGTTCAACAGGTTTTCAAGTGTCGCCGATGTGGTAAAGAATGGTTAGGGTATGCGTGGCAAAAATGCCCGCATTGTAGGTGATATTATGTTGAAGATTTGTGAAATATGTAAAGTAAATACAGCCACTTTTAGAGCTAATCTTTTCAAAAAAGATAATACAATTTATCGCAAAATATGGATGTGTGAGCCTTGTTATTATGAGGTGAAAGAATGAAAAAGACATTAGAGGCCTTAATAGCCGTCCTAGAGCTAAGTGCTGAAAACTTGAACCTAGATAGAGAACATGATTTCGCTATTGAAAATGAGCGATACTATGACAATTTCATAGCCGACATAGGTATTCTTAGAATGAGAGCTAAATCAATTCATCAAGAAGTAAAATACAAGAAGGTGAAAGAATGCAAGGAATAAATGTTCTAAGTTTGTTTGATGGTATGTCTTGCGCTATGTTAGCTCTTGAAAAGTTAGGTATTCCAGTAAAGAATTATTACGCCAGTGAAATTGATAAGTTTGCTATCAAAGTTTCAAAAAAGAATTATCCTAACATCATCCAGTTAGGTGATGTTACTAACTGGCGTGAATGGGACTTGCCTGGTATTGATTTAATTATTGGAGGTTCACCGTGTCAAGGATTCTCAAACGCTGGTAAGCGATTAAACTTTGATGACCCCCGTAGCAAACTATTTTTTGAGTTTGTTGATATTGTTAATCATTACAATCCTAAATATTTCCTCTTGGAAAATGTTAGAATGAAAGAAGAACATAGAAAAGTCATAACTGATTATATGAAAGTCGAACCGATTATGATTAACAGTGCGTTAGTATCGGCTCAAAATCGAGTTAGATATTATTGGACTAACATACCAGCTGTCAAACAACCAAAAGACAAAGGCATAGCTTTGAGCGATATAATTGAAATAAATCCTGAAAATTATACTATAATGTCGGATAATTTTACAAAGCGAAACAAAAATGTAGGTTGTTTAATTGATTCAAGTAAAAAGAAGGCTAGCAATTTATCGGCTCTTGAATATGTCAAAAATGGTCGACAAGGCGATTATTTGTTGTGTGATGTAAAGGGGGCGGCATTAAGGAATCAAGTAACTAAAAGAGGAATTGAAGCGCAATTAAACATTAGAAAAGATACTAAATCGAATTGCGTAGTCCCATCCTGGCCGCATAAATTGAACGGGTGTGTCGAATACTTTAGAGCATTTGAAGAACCAAAATATAGAAAATTAACTCCTATCGAATGCGAAAGACTTCAAACAGTGCCGGATAATTATACTGATAGCGTGAGTAACACACAACGGTATAAAATGCTAGGCAACGGGTTCACTGTTGATGTAATAGCGCATATCTTATCCTATGGATATTACAGTTTGAGGGATTAAATGACTGATTTTATTTGCATTCATTGTAATGGGGTTATTGATAACCACTCATCAAAGAGCCTGGATAGATTTAGACAAAATCCGAAGGGTCAAAAATGTGGAGCTTGCTATCTAAAATGGAGAGCCGAAATAAGGAAGGCTAAGGGATTATTATAAAAACGGTTTAGATGCTAGTAGGGACTACGGTGAGTCACAAAGGGTGGCTCAACGGAGGGGAAAAAAATGGAATTAGAACATAAAATGATGGCCGGTTTCGATATAAGGTTAGAAGGAACATATGAAGGTAAAAGAGGGAATGTATATCTAGCAAAGGTGAAAAACAAAAGGAAATACAAATTAATTTTTATTCCGCATCCTTATCACTTTTGGAATGTCGAAGATAATTATGAAACACTGTATGTTTCAACTAAGAGCTATGAAGATACACTTAGCGATATTTTACACGCATTGATTCAACACGCTACATTTTATGCGCCAAAACAAAACCAATTTACAAAGGTCATTTTTGAATGGGAAACGCTTAGGTCTAAACACATAAATTAACTGAAAACGCCGAAACGCTTTGACTTCTTCTTAGGTTTAGGTTTGTATTCAACCGGCTCAATCGGGTTATACTTGTGAATTGATTCGTCTAGTAAATCAACATAAGCCCACCTAAACTCGCCTAATCCATCAACAATTGATTCAAAGTCAATCCCGAATATCTTCCTGGCATATTCGTTATCCATCGGATTGATATTCATAATTACTAAGCTCGATAAATTGCCATTCATAATTCGGGGGAGATTTCCTAAGCGATGGGTGATGAACATTCCTCTAATTCTTTTACTTCTTCCAGCGATAGCTAACTTCTTCACCATTGGGGAAGGTTGTCCCCTGGAGTCGAAGCCCTTCAAAATATTCGCATCATCAATAATAATGACAAATGAAGGTATAGGGTCTTTTTTCTTCCTCTTTTGACCCGCTATCTTGAAAACTCCTTCAATGATTGAATCGACATCAGTTTCATAATATTCGGAGTCAATCGGATAGAAAACAGTCAAACGGTTTTCAGTCATAGATTTGAGAGCTTCACCAATATCCGCAGTTGGTTCAACATCACCGCCAAAAAGATGTTCTTCTTTGACTGATATGTAAATGAACCTAGTTTCCTTAAACTTAGGATTCGTTCTTGAGTCGTGAATCAATCGTGTGAGTAAAGTGGTCTTGCCGCTTCCACTCCTGGCCGCCATAGCACTAGATAGAGCATAAGCTGAACCATCGGGCAAAAATAATTTTTCAATCAATTCTTTACTCATCATAACCAAACCATTCTTTGAACCATTCAATAAGCTGAAACTTTTTGCCGCCTTGACTCATACCCTTGATTGAAACTGCCGCCCAATCGCCGTAGTCGTTAGGCGATTTGAATATGTCACCTATTTTCATTTTACCTTTGAAAACTTCATATTCACCCTTGCGGATTTTACTTCTTTTTGATGTAATTTTAGCCATTACTCTCCAACCTGGTCACGCATCACGCTATCGGGAACGGTGGCCTTCCTTCTGAAAAACCTACCTATAAATGGTATTCTTTGAAAGAATCCGGCAATCCTTCCCGCACCTTTGAACAGTCTAACCTTTGACTTCTTGCGAATCTTTAGCACTGGTGGCACGATATAGTAGCCCGTCATAGCCGCCGCTATTGTGCCGGTTGAAACAAATGCCGAAGGATTGATGCCCTTCTCTAGTAACCAATTGTATTGAGCATGAGCTACCATTTCCTTATCCGCCGATGAATGTTTTACGACTAGCTCCTTATCTAATGTGACCGCCCTTCCATATGTCTGAATAAGCAAATCAACACCGCCCAATCCGCCGATTAAGATTTGAAGGTTAGTTTGGTGCATAGCCTCAATTTGTGCCTTTGTTGGATTCTTGCCTAAATCGCCGCCAGCACCAGCCGCCCATTTTAGAGCCGTAGGAATATGCTCGGTTACTCCTTCTTCCTCTTCAACCTGGAAGTCGAACCAATCCGGTCTTTCATCATCATAATTTTCATCGGTATCAATGTCGGTTTCAACATGGATAGGTTCAGACTCTTCACTAAATTGAACCGTTTCTTCGATAGGTTCAACTTCTTGAGGCTCTTGGTTGTGAGTTTCTAACTCTTTGATTTGAATGTAGGCTTCACACTTTTTCCTATGTTTATAGTAGCCGCTTTTTGAGAGCTTCTTGCCGCAACCTTCACACTCATGAGTTTTATTCTTCTTCGCCATGAGAGTCCACCCCTAGAAACTTCTTGAAAAAATCTGTAATCCATGTCATGCGCCCACCGCCCCATTAGCCGCATTTTGAGCCAACTTTGCGAATAGTGTTCTAGTGGACTCTTCTTCCATGAGCGTGTTCATGGTTCGATGAAGCGAGAGAGCTAAGTCCTCATGCGGGTTACGCTTTCGATGATTAGCGTATAGATGGGAAAACTTGCCGAAGGTGTAAAACAAAAGAACCGAGTCATTGATTCCAAGATTCGGTTGAACCTTTCGTATGAAGTCCCCTAAATTAGAAGACCCTTCAGTTATCCATTTATCAAACGCTATGAGGCTAGGTAAATCCTTAGTCCACTCCATGAGTCGGTGACGGTGGACTCTCCTATATCAATTCATAGGTGTGGACAGGAGAACCCGTAGGTTTAGACTGGCGGATTATACCTTTAGCTACCAGTGGACGCATAACCTGTTGAACACTAGAAACCGATGCACGATAACGGGTAGTGGATTCCACTTGAAAGGAAATGTCTTTTCCCGTTAGGGGAGATTCGACAGTCGAAAGTATGTCTATTATGATAGCTCGTAAATTGTTACTTCGCTTTCGTCCTCTAACCATTATCGAGCCTCCAGGGGTTCATTGTAGCGGTAGTAACGACTTGACCGCTTTGGGACTACATTTTCATAACCACTTTGGATATTTCGCCTCATGGCTGTTCTAGGTTGAATCACTGAAATGTTGAATTGCTCTTTAGTCAAATCACCATCGGATTCACTAACTCCCTTATGCTTAATCTTCAACTTCTTGCCTTCTGAATTAGACCACACATACGCTTTTCTCTCCCAATAAATAGCCGCCGGAATAATTCCTTCATGGTCTTTAGCAAACTCATAATCCCATTGGCCTAAGCCTTTACCTATGTCAAGAGGAATATTTTCTAACTTGTCTATATTGTGAATGTGGACTGAATCGGTATCACAATAGACCACTTCATAACCAGCCTTGCGACATTTGGAAATCGCTTTTTGTAACTCGACTCTTGCGTAGCTCGTTACACTAGCCGCCCAAGGGAAAAATGTATTTTTTGAAATCAAAGAAGCTTCTCTCTCCACTAAGTAAAACTTAGGAGATACCGCATTCCAGTGTTTAATTTCATAATGCTCTTGCCATCCATCCTCTTCAATTATTTTATTGATTCCCCTAACATCTTCAATTCGGTCTATTTTGTCCCTTTGTCCAAACTTCCCATATAGGGCGTTAAGACAAGCCACCTTGATGAAATACTCTCTAGGGTCATTCATGGCCTTCAAGCGTAGTCTTTGCTCGTAAAAGTAGCCTATATGGTCTTCAAAATGGTTACACGGTGGACTAACCCATAATTCCTTGACTCCTTTCAAAGTCCACCCATGTTCCAGGGCGTAATTGATTTCGGGGAACATAAGATAACCGTCATATGTTGTTTGATTATAGTCAGCTTTTTTGTCTATGATAGTCGGCAAAAACAATTCAGCACCTTCACCGGCCTCCATGACTACATGACCCCAATAACACCAGCCCTTAGCTCGTGCTTGTTGAAGTCCTTGAATAGACGGATGCCTTCGGTATATCTTGTTTGGATTAGGGAACGCTTTAGAATACATTACACTAGGAAACATACTGTTCGCATCTAATGACATTACATCATTAACTTCAATTCCAGCGAAGCCGTCAAACACTTGCACTCTTCCACCATAATATGCGAGTCTTCCCGCATCATTAGCCGCATGGGGGAAGGTTACAGAATAGTATTTTTTGCCGCTTTTGCCGGTATAAGACCAGTTTTCCGGCCATGACTTAGCGCACCATACACGATAAGCCAGGGAAGCCGCCGTTAGTGGTAAATCGGCGTTATCTTTACCTGTCCATTCTTGAAAAGCGCCCCTCATTGTGACTATGGCCTCTCTAAGAATATCAACATCTAGTCGACAATAATCTAAGTCGACATCAGTTATTGAGAGGATATTGCCGAAGTCCTTATCATCTTCATCAATAAACTTCGCTGGCGTTATTCCTTTTGCGCCATATGCTCTAAGTGGAGCTACAAGGATATGCTTTGAATCCCGAAACTCTAAGTGTTTCTCCGGTTGTAATGTGTAAATAGTCGAACCGGCCATGCACTTAGGCGAGTCTATGATTTCTTGAGCCGTGTATATTGCTAATGTGTCAAACTTGTGCGAATTGTGAGCGTAAAATATGTGATTGAAACCTTTAGGTAGGGAGTCAATCCAGGCACGCATATGTTCATGGCTATGAAAAAGCCATTCTTCGGGCATAGCCTTAGTGTATTGCCTTTCGGGTTTTACTACGATAAAGGCAACATTACGGGGGTTTAAGCCCCATGTTTCAATATCCCAGTAATAATAGCGGTTCTTCTTAGCTATCTTCTTAGGATTGAGCCTTTTCATGGTTCTATATTCAGTCATTTGAAGCCCACCTTAGTATAACTTGACTCATCCTTGCTAGTTTCAATTTTTGGTAGTTTTTGGTTCTATCAATGTATTCTAGGAGAGCCGCTTCTAATTGACCCTCTCCAGTATCACCTAAACTCATACTTTCAGATTCTCTAAATGTCGAGCTAAGTATTTGGTCGGGATAATTGACTTCACCTATTCCGTCAATGTCAAGAATCCAATCGCTAAATGTGGCTACTATGCTAATCGGGGCGTTAGTAGGCCATGAGTATGTAGGTAGGGGTTCAATGGCTAGTGGTAAAATCGGTTCACCATCTTTAACCCATATCCGGCGAAAGAAGCTAGTCAAATTAACAGTGCCACCTTGACCGATGACCTTTTGGGTTCGCTTCCATAAAAGGGTCAAGTTTCGCCCCTTACCGCCTTTGCGGGGCGAAGTTTCACCTTTTTTATATCGGGTTATTTGAGAACGGTTCACCCCGATTTGTCGGGCGATTTCAGCATTAGACAAGCCAGCCGCATTCAAGTCACGGATTTGGCGTCTTGCTTTATCGCCACGACTCTCCCTTGCCATACTAACCTACTCCAGGGATGAAGTAAATTAAGTTAGGCCTCAAAGAGCTTCGATAACTAGGCGATTGTAGGTTCTTCCGTCATTCGACTTAGATTCTTGTTGAACCCTAGCCAGTTTGACCTTTAGAGGAAGCTCCTGTCCTTCGATGAATGAATTGAAGTGTGTGACTTCAAAGCCGCCTAAGTATGTCTTAGCCTTGCCATTTTCATTCTCGTAGGTTATCACAGTAGCCAAACCAAACTTACCGTCAAATGTGTGGTGTCCGTGTATGGTTACAGTGTGAAGCTGGTCACGCTCTAAATTGACCGTTTCCAATTCCTCAAACTCTTGTGCCTGTCCTTCATGCTTGCTTAGGAAGTCTTTCAACTCCCCTCCTTTTCCTTTTGCCATATTCATGTGCCTCCGGTAATTAGACTCTCGTAGTCGGTAGTATATGAATTAATGGGTATATTTCCATTTTTACACCAGTAAAGTAGCCAGGAACCCTCCAGGATAAGCGTTAGGGCTAGCTAGACAC
>CEOR01037518.1_pt1 | contig 10567 bp, 19 predicted proteins | sample 530661 | NCBI WGS metagenome assembly CEOR01 (sample SAMEA2620836, study PRJEB7988) | marine metagenome | biome: marine biome (ENVO:00000447); feature: deep chlorophyll maximum layer (ENVO:xxxxxxxx); material: "saline water (ENVO:00002010), including plankton (ENVO:xxxxxxxx)" | depth 65 m
CCGTTATTTAGAAAATCGTAACCGAATTAGCTTTACAGACCGTTCCCTTTTAATTAAGGGTGCAGTTGGCTCGGTTTCCGCAGGTACTTCGTATTCATTTACTGTTGACACTGCTGGCGGAGCCGCTGTAGAATACCTTGTAAAAGGTATGGTTTTAGCTGTTGGTACGGTTGATGATACAAATGGATATGGTCAGGCATTAGTGAGAGTAGAATCAGGAGTAAGTCATGGAAGCAATCAATCTACATTTACTGGTAAGGTAATTGATACTTCTGCGGCAAGCGGAAGCGATAGTATCGCTGACAATGACGTAGCTCAAATCATAGGTACTTCCTATGAAGAAGGTTCTGGTGCACCTGACGTATTTTCTTCTGAAATAGAAGATGATTTTGGGTACACTCAGATCTTTAAAACAGCGGCAGAAATGACCAACACTGCTTACGCAACTCGCTATCGTGGGTATGCCGAGGAGTGGAATCGTATTTGGGCAACCAAACTACGTGAGCACAAGATTGACATTGAAAGAGCTATGCTCTTCGGTCAAAGGGCTCGTGTAGGCGGTGTTCAGTACACGGAAGGTCTAGTAGGTCACATTGTAAAAAATGTATCACCAGTAACTGACGATTCTGCGTTTTCCTATTCTTCTGGAAATGCATATCATCGTAGTGTAGCTCAGGCTGAATTAACTTATGATAGGTTGCTTAGTGACCTTGAAGTTATTTTTGACCCAGCTAGAGGTGGAATGGCAGAGAAGCTGGTACTATGCAGTTTGCCAGTAATTACATTCTTTAATAAGTTAGGTGACGGTGCATTTCTTGATGCTTCTATTGGCTCATCAAGCAATATGCCTTTTAGATTAAACTTTGACTCAAGAGAAGGTGCTTTTGGGCATTCTGTTATGGTGATTGACACCATTCATGGAAAGCTAAACCTTGTCAAAGAGCCACTGTTCAGAGGTATTGCATCCGGCTTTATGCTCATGGCTGACATGACACAACTTGCCTATCGTCCATTAATCGGTAACGGTATCAATCGTGACACTCAGGTTATGACTAATATTCAAGCGGCTGATGAGGATTTAAGGAAAGATATGATCTTGACCGAAGCTGGTCTAGAGATCACTCTTCCTGAATCACATGCACTATTTAACTTAGAAGGAGTCTAAGATGAGAAGTGATTTTCTTAATGAAAGTAGCGGTTCAACTTTTGGTTTAAAGAAAAAAGTTGAGAAGTTAGTTGCCGCAGTAACTCTTACTAATGAAGATAGTGGTAAGGTTTTCATGTGTGATTCTGCTGGTGGAGCATACCAAATTACTCTACCAACAGCATCTACAGGTGAGGAGGGTGTTCACTACAAGTTTATTGTAGATGAAGAAACTCCAACTGGAGATATCACAATAGCGGCTGGAAGTGCTATAATCAGTTTGGTGCAAAAAGATGCAGGCGGAAATGCGGCTAATTCAACAGCAGGAACTCAGGTTTCTAATGTTATTTTAGACACAACTGCACAGAAGGGCGATTACGTAGAGCTTATGTTTGTAGGCGGTGAATACGTAGGTAGCTCAATGTCTGGTATCGACAACGGCATCCAAACATCATAATCCGAATACATAAGGATAACAGTATTAGGTACTGTGAGGGCTGTCAATAAAAGGTGGCCCTCAAAACCTAAAAGGATTACTTATGAAGAAATGCATGCATTGCAATAAAGAAAACAAAGGTGGTTGGTTTTACTGCAAATCTTGCGGTAAACAAGCATCTGAAAGTAAGTTCACTACGAATATGTGGATGACCTCTGATTTAGGAAAGAGAACAGATATTGAGTTTTCTGCTCAAAGCATGAGTGACAATGTAAAGAGTATGAGAAAGAATTTAGGATATGTCAGCTAAAAAGAAAAAAGACCCTAAGCTTGTAAAGGCCGGAGTAAGTTCGTATAATAAGCCAAAACGCACTCCAAGCCATCCTAAGAAGTCGCATGTGGTGGTGGCGAAAGTGGGTAAGAAGACAAAGTTAATTCGCTTTGGACAGCAGGGGGTCAAAGGTGCTGGCAAGAACCCAAAAAGTAAAAAGGATAAAGCTAGGCGTAAGAGTTATTACGCTAGGCATAACGCACAAGACCCAAACCCTAGCAAGTTATCAGCAAGGTATTGGAGTCATAAGGTAAAATGGTAATGAATAAAAAAGTAAAAGCTCCGAAAGGATATCACTGGATGAAGTCTGGTAGTAGTTATAAATTAATGAAGAACCCTAGAGGCGGTTACAAGTCTCACAAAGGTTCTAGTCTAATGGCAAGCTTTAAAGTGCAAATGGTTCACTCTAACGCAAAGAAAAAAGGAAAGTAATATGAAGCATAGTAAATCTGGATATGGTGGTAAAAAGATGATGAAGAAGAAGAAAAAGAAAAAGATGAGCAAGAAAAAGAAGAAATAATGGCAAAGACTGTCAGTTGGATGTGGGGTGGAAAAAGACATTATGGCACATTGATAAGAGAGACTAAAACTCATAAGTTTGCTAGAACAAAAAACGGAAAGGTCAAGAAAATAAAGAAGTAATGGCTAGGAAAAAAAAAGACCCAAAAGTTGGAACTGGTAAGAAGCCTAAAGGTAGCGGTCGAAGATTGTATACGGATGAGAATCCAAAAGATACTGTAAGGATTAAGTATGCAACTCCTGCTGATGCTAGAGCAACGGTGGCGAAGGTAAAGCGAATTAGGAAGCCATTTGCTAGAAAAATACAAATTTTAACAGTTGGAGAGCAAAGGTCAAAAGTAGCTGGAAAAAGAACGCAAGTACAAATATTTAAAAAAGGCAAAGAGGCAATAAGGCGTGCTAATAAAAAAAAGAAAAAGTAATGGCTAGAAAATTTAAAAAAGTACCAAAGACTAAAAGAGGCGTGCCTAAAAAATATGTAAAAGGTTCAAAGAATAAAAAGAAAACACAGGATGAGATATTAAGAACTAGAAAGATGTATAGAGAAGGTGCATTGACACCTGCGATGATGGACATGATCTCTAAACAAAGGAGTAAAAGTGGCAAAAAAAGCAACAAAAAGAAAAGCAAAGCCAAAAAGAAAAGCAGGCGGAAGTAAAGCCGCAGTGCTTGCTAAATATTCTAAGAGTTCTGGTATATCCAAAGGTACTCTTTCTAAAGTATATTCTAGGGGTCTGGGTGCTTATTATTCTAGCGGTTCTAGGCCCGGAGTCAGTGCTCATCAGTGGGCGGCTGGCAGAGTAAGAAGTTTTGCCACGGGTAAAGGTGGTGCAAGAAAAGCAGATGCAGACCTTTTACGTGGCGGTAAAAAGAAAACAACTAAAAAGAAAACAACTAGAAGAAAGAAGAAGTAGATGGCAACATTTGAAGCACAGGTAGAAGCATTAACAAGTTTAAGTATAGATGGTAGTAGTGCACCGACACAATCAGAGCTTTCTCAGTTTTTAACGGACGGAGCTAAAGAAGTATTAAATTCTTTGCCTAGGTCAAAGCAATCTTTATTTACTACTTCAAATGATTTGAATGCTAGCAGTCCAAGCTTTACAGTTTTAGGCTCAGAAATATTTAGCGTAACAAGAGACGATGGAACTATTAATCAACCATGTAGGGTTGTGAACCCGGCTTTGCAAGGCAGAATTAGGGATGCGGATGATATGATGGCCGCTACTACTACAGACCCCGCTTACTATGTCACAAATAATATTCTAGTTGTTGTTCCTACACCTACTAACGCTCAAAACGCTCACGTACAAACATTGAACTATCCTACGGTTGCCTTTGGCGATAGTGCTATTGCAAAATTCCCAGACGACGGTGAGTATCTTGTTGTCCTTTATGGTGCAATAAAGTCATTGCAAAATCTATTAGCCAGTAAGTCAAGTAATAGCGATGTTGGGGTTGCTTTAACAGCTATAAACACAGAATTAGATGAAACTCAAGCTATATGCGATTTAATTAATACTCAAGTTGATGATGCTGTTACACAGCTTGGAGAATCGGCAACTCAAGTTGATGCTGGTGTAGATACAGCATTAACGGCTATTAATACTGCGGCTGATAGAATCAATGCGGCTGTGGCTTTGGCCAATTCGGAATTTGATTTAGCTGTGATATCAGCGAACTCTACAAATGAAGACACAGAGTTAGCGGCTAGTCACGTTCAGGTAGGAAATAGTTTTTTATCTGAGGCTAATGCATCTGCAAATGAAGCACAGGCTTTTTCTGGGGAAGTGAGTGCTAGGATATCTCAGGTTGGGGGGTATGGACAAGTAGTGAATGGCTTATTAAGTGCGGCTCAAGGGTACGTTAATGAAATACAAACTAAAATAAATATAGCTCAGGCGTATGGAAATGAGGTTCAGGTTAGGTTGGCGGCTGATGCAAGTGAGTATGGTAAATATGAGAAACAACAAGCTAAATTACAGGCAGATTATGAAAAAGGAATACAGGCTTTAAGATAATGGCAATACATTCTTTAACAGTAAAACAAATTATTAGTAGGGTTCGTCAGGTTTTTCCAAATGCTCCAGAAACGTATATTATATCTTTGATAAACGATGCATTAAATGAACTTGGTCAATATTCACAAAAGGCTATGTCTGCTAAAATTAATATAACTGCAAACCAAATGTTCTATGACATATCAGATAGTGCTACAGACTCCTCTAGCAACGCTATGGGTATTAATAAAATATATAGAGTAGACGTTATTGATAATGATGGTGACTATATACAAATACCTAGAGTCGTAGATGGGGAACCTCTTATGTTTGACATGGGTTCAGAAACAGCTATTAAGGAGCCTCAATAATGTCATTCGTTAAAGAAGTTACAAGTATTATTGCTGTTGCAGATTCTAGTTCAAGTTTGCGTGGAAAGTATTTTTTTATTAATGCAATAAGTTCAGATAGTAGCGTTAATGTCGGATTTAAAACAACTGAGTATTATGTATGGATAAAAGTTGCAGGAAGTGGAAGCGACCCCTCTATTTCTGGAAAAACAGGCATAGAAGTTTCTATTTCTGAAAACGATGATAAAAACACAGTAGCATCTGCGGTAGGAACTGCTTTAAACAATTTATCTGATTTTTCTACATCTGTTGATTCTTCTACGATTACGGTAACGAATGCAAATAATGGTTCGGTTGCAGATGCATCAGATAATAATACGGGCTTTACAATTTCAACAACAACTCAAGGATCTGGTGCTTTAGCTACCAATGTAAAGTTTCCAGAGGACAAAATATTGTATTTTGTTAGAGGTGATCAATTAGGTTTAATAACAAGTTTTTCTTCAACAAATGAATCTAGAACAGATAGGAAAGCGTATCAAGCTTTTGACCATTCAGTATCCAATGGCCTATTATTACATTACTATGGTAATCCAAATAAGGTCACAGCTATTACCAATACCCCCGATGTTGATAATTTATTCCATTCGGCAATTGTTGACTTTGTTAAAAAGTGTCTTTATATGGACAGGGCAGGTTCTGAGTCAGATGCAGGAAGGTCTCAGGTTGCTATGAATTTAATGTTGCAACACGAAAGAAGATTTGACATGGCAATTAAAAAATATGGAACCAAGAAACGTAGCAAGACTGGAGGTACTAGAGCTGTTGTACCTGCTAGCTTTATGTAATCTATTCCATTGATTGTTTGCTTGTCGATGCGTTAAGTTATCACAGTAGATTTTATAACTATATAAATGCTTTTAAGCGGTGGTGGAGGAATATAGGATAGATCATGGCAAACCCCAATAAATTCACTTCAAAAGAAGTTCTAAATAAAGTATTATTAGACTCTTCTGGTAATGCAGTCACAGCAAACTCAGTAACATCACAAGAAGCACTAAACAGTGTTTTGGATACCACAAACAATAGATTGAATATGTCTCTAGCTGGAGGTACCATTTCGGGGGACGTTACCATAAGTGGAGACTTGACCGTTAGCGGTAGTAACACCTATACCTATGATGAACAAATTGATGGTCAGTTGTGGTTAAAGGACTCAACAGCAAGCAGTGCAACTCAAGGTGGGCATTTAAGGCTATTTAGTGACGATGGTGCGGCTATGGCGGCTGGACATAGATTGGGTGTGATAGAATTTGCCGGTGCAGAAGATGCTTCTTCTACTATAACAGTCGGGGCTAGGATTGAAGCCTTAGCAGAATCTACATACACGTCATCTGAAAACGGTTCTCAATTATCATTTTACACTACAGATGCTGATGCCTCTCAATCTGAAGTTCTTACATTGGGATCAAATAAAGCCGCTACTTTTGCGGCAGAGGTTATATCAAAGGCAAGCTTGCAAGTTCAGACTGGTGGTGGCACTGCAATTGGAAGCATTACTTCATCGGCTGGCTTATTAAGCATTCAAGGAGATAGTGATAGGGATGTAGTTATTGGTTCATCAAACAATGTAAATAGACTTTATGTAGATACTTCTACTGGATTTGTACAACTGGGTAATTCGGTTGATAAAGCCGCTGACTCTCCACTTCATTTAAGAGTTGAAGGTGGAGGAAATGATGTTTTGACTAATGGTATAAAAATGGAAGATCCAGCTATAAGCGGTACTGAACATTTAGGTATTCTATTTAGTGGAAGAACTGATAATCCCGGTGGTAAAGCATATATGGGGGCAGTTAGAGCTGATAACTATGGAGTAATGGATTTAGTTTTTTATACAGACTCAGCGGCAGATGATGCTTCTGTCACACCAAGTGACAATGTAATGACTTTTACACATGATGGATTGCTGGGCATAGGTGAAACAAGTCCTGCAAGTTATGACAGTGCTGGAAATAATTTGGTTATCAGTAACTCTGGTGGCAATGCTGGGATGACAATAAGGTCATCGACTAGTGGAACTACAGCTATACACTTTGCTGACGGCACTAGTGGGAGCGAATCTTATCGAGGAATTATTAGGTATAGCCATTCAAACGACAATTTACAGTTTGGAGTCGAAGGGACTAATTACAGATTTAAACTTGATAATGACTCTAGAATCTCACTATCTAATAATGACTCTGGCACATCCAACACTATTTTTGGCAAAAATGCTGGTGACTCTGATGGTGCTGGAGATTACAACGTATTCGTAGGTGAGTTAGCCGGTGGCTCTGGAACTCAAACAGATGATGCAGACAATAATGTTGGATTAGGTTACAATGCCCTTAATGCTCTGACTACTGGCGATTCTAACACTGCGGTAGGAGCATATGCACTGACTGATAATTTAACTGGTGAATACAATATAGCCATAGGGGTTGAAGCTTTAAAAAACCCTCAAGCCCCATCGAAGAACATAATGATCGGTTATCAAGCTGGCTTGGCTACCACACTTAACGTTCCAACTGCAAACATTGGTGTAGGTTATCAAGCATTAAAAAGTTTGAGTAACGGAAATTTTAATGTTGCATTAGGAACAAATGCTGGCGATGTTATTAGTACAGGCGATAATTGTGTGGTTCTAGGTCATGGAGCTGACCCAAGTGGTGCAGATGCTCAAAATCAAATTGTAATTGGTGCTAGTACTACAGGGACTGGAGACAATGAAATTGCATTAGGAAATACAAGTATATCAGCTATTAAAGCACAGGTAACAAGCATAACAGCATACTCGTCTGATGAAAGAACTAAAAAAGATGTAGCTGATTATGATTTGAAAGGTGTTGATTTTATAAAAGAATTAAACCTAAAAACATATATCTACAAAAATCCAGCAGACTTTCCAGATGAAATAAGAAGTTCAAAATGGGATGAAGAGGGTGTAGAAAGACCAAAAGATCCAACAGAAACACAAGTTGGTTTGATTGCACAAGAAGTTGAAGCGGCACTCGCAAAGCATGGTGTCGGCAACGTAGAAACGTATGCACTAACTCAAGACTCCGGTATTAAAACCTTAACTTATGGAAATCTTATTTTTCCTTTAATAAAGGCTGTACAAGAATTATCTGCAAGAGTAGAAGAATTAGAAGGTAAATAAAATGTGCGATTGTAAATGCTGTAATTGCAAGAATTGTAATTGTTAAACAAATAGGGAAAAGTAAATGGCTAAAAAAGAAAATAAAAAGTCAAACATACTTACACTTAGTGACAAGCAGTATGAGATTGATAAAATGTCAGATGAGCAAAAAATGATGGTTGCTCATTTGCGAGATATACAAAACAAACAAGCATCAAACAGATTTATTGCTGATCAATTGCAAGTTGGTCATGATGGTTTTGTGGCAATGCTTAAAAAATCGTTAGAAGAAACAAAGGAAGATTAATGCTTATTAGGAAAAGTTCTCAGGGCCATTATTTAAGACTGTACAAAAATACAACACCCGGTGCTGTACGGACAAAAACATATTCTGATGGTACGAAAGAGGCCCTGACTTATCCTTCTAGCTATACTTATTTTTTAGTAAAAGATGGTGAAGTGATACAAAGAAGCAATAGTTGGGCAACAATAGAACAGGCTTATGTTGACCAGTGCGATGATAATCATGGAGGTGGTCACGGAAGGATAATGGCAGGAAAGCATCATATTATAAACGGAGTTGTTACCAGTCAATCAGATTACCCTACAGACAGCAATACAAAAGCAGAAATAAAAGATTTTTATGATAAAAGAGGTATAACTTACTCTAGCTCTGAAACAAAGTCAGAGTTGCTATCAAGAATAGTTCCTATGATGGCTGGAGACAATGAAGTATCAAAACATTTAAAAGTATAGTTGTCCTTTGTTTAAAAAATGGGTAACAAGATTAAAAATAAATTAAAAAAGTGGATACGTAAGTATCCCAATGATTTCGAACTAGGTCAAAAGGTAAGGGCGTATGTCTATAAAAAAAGTGAATGTAAATGCAACTATTAGCACGAGTTATAATATTTCTGTTGTTTATTTCTACAGGTCTTAATTGCAGTTCTGGATGGTCTGTATCTGGATATGAATTGTCACCAATGGATACTAGTATGAATACTGTTTTTATTGAGGTTTTATCGCACGACAGTACAGAGCACTGGTATGCTCACAGGGTATATCATGGTGATAATTGGTGCCATCTTCACGATAAATGGGAATATGTAGAGGTGAAATGAGTGGAAAACCAAAGACTGCAAGGAGTTATAGAGGTTCTATTATTGATGATAATGCTGTTCTATCCATTAATATTAAGTTTCTTGCAAATGTATTTATTGTCATTGGTGGTTTAGTGTATGGTTATTGGAAAATTGAAACAAGGATTACAGATCTGGAAAATAAAATGGTTGATGCAAATGAACAGATTGGGGGTTTACTTGATAGACATATCGTGGAGGAAAGGACTGAAAGGCAACAGTTGGCAGAGAAAGTAGCATTTTATGAAAAAGAATTTAATATAAACCCATTTAGTTGGAAGAAGAAAAAGAGGAAATAATGGATTTTATGGCTTTATATGGTGAAGCGGGAATGATTGGGGTAGTAGGGGCAATGTTTGTCTATCTAGTCGTTTCTCTGTCTAATAAGTCAGCCCAACAACAAGAAACCCTTGAAAATCTAAAAACAGAGAATAGAGGACAATCAGAAACATTAGAAAATATGGAAGGAATGATAATTAAACTGATTGAACGTTGGAATAAATCCGATGACAAGCTTGATCGTAAGTTTGATGCTATAACCAAAGAGGTCAACGACCTAGACAATCAAATCAGTAGAGTAGAAGGTAGCCTGTCTAGGATAAATGGAAAGCACTAATGGATAGTTTAAAAGTATCTGGTCTATCGTTTGTTAATTACGGTATCCACTTAGCAAATATAAATTTAATATTACAATGCATCATTGGAGTAATGACCATTGTATACCTTACATATAAAATAAAAACAATAAAAGATAGGAGTTAACATGTTAGCAAAATTAATTGCAGACGATCTGTTGTCAGATGAAAATGGTAAAGAGGTGATTGCTGAAATAAATAAATCTGTAGATATACCAATACTTTCAGAGGCTACTGAAGCAAAAATACTTGAGGCACTTTGGAAGGTGATTAAGTCTGTCTTGCTTAAAAAAATAGGTGTCTAATGCCTAAACAGCATTTGGTTTTAAATGATTTCTCTGGAGGTCTTAATACTTATCAAGAGTATCGAGATCTTCAGGCCAATGAACTTTCTGAGTGTTATAATTTTACATTTCAAAAAGGTAGAACTGTAAGAGTTAGAGGTTCTTTTGAGACTCATGGGACTGTTCCTTCACATGCGGCTACTATTGCTGGTGGGTACGGACTTGCATCTTTTGAATCTGACTATTCTTCTACAGAATATGAAGCTGTAGATACCAGCCAGTCTACTAATTTAGTGTTTACTGACGATTCTGGAGAAGGTGGCGTAGCTGGCTCTGGGACTTTAGTAGGTAGGTTTGTTGAGGCAGGAGACCTAGTTAGCAGTTCTCATACCAATTCAGGCTTGAAAGATACGATTGATACAAGCTTGGTTGTTGGTAGTCAAATATGCATTAAGGGAACCACAAAAAATAATGGAATTTATACTATTGCTGGCATTGGAGACAGTATATCAATAGACGGTGTATCTAATTTAAACGCTATTGAGATA
>CEOR01058420.1_pt1 | contig 10536 bp, 14 predicted proteins | sample 530661 | NCBI WGS metagenome assembly CEOR01 (sample SAMEA2620836, study PRJEB7988) | marine metagenome | biome: marine biome (ENVO:00000447); feature: deep chlorophyll maximum layer (ENVO:xxxxxxxx); material: "saline water (ENVO:00002010), including plankton (ENVO:xxxxxxxx)" | depth 65 m
ACAAGAAAAACAAGTTGCTAAGCAAAATTATGCAAAGCAGGAAAAACTTAATGAGGCACAAGAGTTTATGAAAAAAAACAACATGTCTGAAGAAGATTTTTCTGAGATGATTAAAATTGCACAAGGTAAAAAGTTTACTTATGATGATATGTATTACTTATTGAATCGTGATAAGGTTGCACAAAATGTAGCTTCTTCTACTAAAAATGAGATGCTTGGTCAAATGAAGAATGCAAGACAAATACCTACATCTCAAGGTGGAACGAATAGTAGTCCTAAGCCAACTAAAACAGCCGATGACAGTATTTTTGATGCCTTGATGGATGCAGATGGAGGTCTTTCAGATTTATTTAGCTAAGTAATCTTACAAATTAAATTGTAAAGGAGATTACAAATGGCTGATAATTTTAAATTATCCGATTTAAGTGTTGGGACTGCTCCAAATGCGAGTAACCCTGGTACTGGGTCTTCATTAAATACAGGCGATTTACGAAGAAGGTATAACTTTGGCGATAGAGTTTCAGAACTAAATATTGCTCAAGACCCTTTTTTCCGTTTTGTATCGTTGGCTGCTAAGAAACCAACAGATGACCCAAAATTCAAATTCACAGAACGTAGAGGTTCATGGCATAAACGTTATGCTTATGTTACTGCACATGGTGCAAGCTCTTCTGTTTCAACAACTGAGGCTTCAGTAGCTGATGGTTTATTAGATACAGGAGACACTTACTACTTCAAAATGGCTGCAGATTACATGATGGCTGGTAACAGACAAAATGTATATGGTCAATCAACTAACGCTATTGCTGTTGGTGCATCAGGAACACAACCTAATTTCTTTTTACCAGGACAAGTGGTAAAAATTAATATTGGTGCAGATGGAGTACCTGGAACAGTAACTGGGTATCTTTTAGTAAAAATCGTTTCAGTAGATAGTGATACTCATAGTAATCACGTTGTTCTTCAAACTAAAGTAGTTAAAGGAACATCTGGTGCTGCTATTGATTTATGTTCTTTTGCTGATGCTACAACAGCTGAGTCTCAAGTATATGATGAAACTATTTCTGGAACACTAGAAAATAAAAGATGTTATATAGTTGGTTCTGCTTTTGGAGAAGGTACTGGTTATCCTGAAACATGGAAAGACCAACCTTTCAGTACTGGTTATGGACAAACACAAATTTTTAAAACAACTTGTGCTATGACTAATACTGCTAGAGCAACTGTTATGAAACATGAAGGTAACGAATGGGCTAGAATCTGGAGAGAAAAACTAATTGAACATAAATATGATATTGAGCAATCTTTATTATTTGGTTCTCAGTATGAAGATTCTGACGGTGTACTATATACACAAGGTGCTTTAGATTTTGTAAGCAACTATGGTAATGTATTTAGTTGGTCAGTTAATCACTCTCAAGATGATTTCTTAAATGATATGTCTCGTTACTATGACCCAAGATATAACAACAATGGTGCTACTGTATTTTTCTGTAGTACTGAAGTTTATAACTGGTTCCATAAATTAAATGGTTATACTAATGCAAATCTAGAGCAAGCAGGCGAATATAGAGCTGATATACATATCACTTCTAAAAAAGTTGCTGGTGGTGTAGATGTTGCACAAGTAAACACTGTTTATGGTGACATGAATCTTGTAAGAAATATTCACTTAGATGGTACAAATGTTAATATATTAGCAATTGATATGTCTAAATGTGCTTACAGACCATTAGTTGGTAATGGTATTAATAGAGATACATCAGTCTACGTAGGTGTTCAAACACTAGAAAATTCTGGAGTCGACAGAAGAGTAGACCAAATAATCACAGAAGCTGGTATGGAATGGTCAATGCCTGAATGCCACGCTGTATGGTTATAAGGAGATAAACTATGGCAAACTTAATGTATGGTCAAAATAAACTTGACAATTCCATAGGTGAGAAATTATTCTCTGAAGCAGGTACACTTCGTGAACACGAAAATAGTACTGATGCTGCAGATTTATTTTCTTATACTATCCCAGCTAATAAGTTAGAAATTGGTGATATTGTTAGAGTAAAAGTTTTTTGTACTGTTGTTGATACTAATAGTACTGATACTTTAACTCCAATTCTAAATTTTGCTGGAACTGCTATTGCATCTGGTGCTGCTTTAGATGTTGCTGATGATGACATTGTATATGCTTGGGCAGATATACATGTTACAAGTGCTACAACTATGACAGCTATTTCTGAAATAAGAACAGATGCTAATGGTGGTACTTCTGTTACAGCTGCAACTAATTTAACATCTAAAGATATTACAGCAGGTATAGCTGTTGCTTTAAATGTTGATTGGTCTGTTGCTCATGCAGATAACGAAGTTAGAATAGATGCAGTAAGTGTTGAGCTTGTATAGTCAATATTAACTGTTAGTTTAGTCCTGCCTGACCACGAGAGCTTCCCTCCCTGTGGTTGGGTAGGACGACTTTAATAGTATACTCACGCTCAGCCAAGAGCTTAAAATACACTCAAAAAGGAGGATAAAATGGCAAGTGAAAAATTACATAAAGGTTTATATAATTATACTGTTTCAGAAAGCAATAACCTTAAAATAGGTCAAAATGGTTTTAAAGAATTAGCATCAGCAGGAAATACAGGTGATGGACAATTTATTGCTTTTTATGTTATAGGTGCAGAAGCTGGTGATACCTGTGTTATAGAAGCAACATGTCATCAAGGTGATGATTTAACTTCTACTACATTTATGGCAGGTGAGTTAGTTTATGGTGCTTTTAAAAAAATTACAATGAGCAGCCCTACTGATGGAGATGTTCATGTTTTATGTTACTATGGATAAATAAACAAAAGGAGATAGATATGCCATACGGTAAAGGTACATATGGAAAAATGCGAGGAAGACCTAGCAAAAAGAAAAAAGCTGCTATGAAAAAGAAAATGAGTCCAGCGATGAAAAAGAAAATGATGATGAAAAAGAAAAAGAGATAGTATGCCAAAAAAGAAAACAACAACTCGTAAAAAAAAGTCTACTGTTAATAAAGCAGGTAACTATACTAAACCTACGATGAGAAAAAGGTTGTTTAACAGAATCAAAGCAGGTTCTAAAGGTGGACCTGCTGGGGTTTGGAGTGCAAGAAAAGCACAAATGTTAGCAAGAGCTTATAAAAAAGCAGGAGGAGGATATAGATAATGCCATTAAAAAAGTCACAAAAGTCATTAAAAAAGTGGACTAAACAAAAATGGGGTTATATAAATCCAAAAGATAAAAAGAAACCTAAATCTAAACGAGGTAGATATTTACCTAAATCTGTTAGACAAAGTTTAACACCTGCACAAAAAGCTGCAGAAAATAGAAAAAAACGTAAAGCAACTAAAAGAGGTAAAGTAAAAGCTAAATATTCTAAAAAAGTTGCTAGAAAAGTAAGGAATGCATAATGGCTAAAACTCCAGCATGGCAAAGAAAAGCAGGGAAAAGCAAATCAGGTGGATTAAATAAAAAAGGTGTAGCTTCATATAGAGCTGCTAATCCTGGTTCTAAGTTAAAGATGGCTGTTACTACAAAACCTTCTAAATTAAAAAAAGGTAGCAAAGCTGCTAAAAGACGTAAATCATTTTGTGCTAGAATGAAGGGTATGAAAAAAAGGCTTACAGGAGCTAAAAAACGTAGAGACCCTAATAGTAGAATAAATAAATCACTTAGAAAGTGGAATTGTTAATGAAAAAGCATAGATGAGCAAAAAACAAAAAACTTCATCCAGTTAGGGTAAAGCATAAAAAGAGAAAGAGAAAAAGAAAAAAATGATTTTAGATACACTAGAAACAACTAAAGTAACCTTTGCTGGTATGAGTGCTTTTTGGATTGGTATAACTGATATAGTTCCTGAATTTATTAGTATGTGTGTTGGTTGTGCTACTTTAGTTTATTTAATAATAAAGATAGTAAAAGAGTTAAAAAGTTTTTAAATTATATTATGAACATTGCAGAACATATAGCTTATCTTATCGGTGATTCAAAAAGAATCGTAATACCTATTTATTCAGAAGATTTACCAGATGATATAAATGATGATATAAATGATGATATAACTGATGATACAGATGATACTATAATTGACCCTACAGACCCTATTGTAGTACCAGAAGATAACCCTGTTATTCCAACTTTACTTAGTCAAGAAAAAGGTACAGGATTAGATTATATTCTAACTCCAGAAAATGATGAAGAAGAAGGTGGTGAAACAGAAGAAAACATTATACTTTATCTTAAAAATAATGCTAATATAAATGATATACCTCATCCTCAAGATATTACAGGTATTATAGAAGTAAATCCTGATGGTAGTTTTGGTGATTCTGCTAGAAGACCTTATCTTCCATATACTCCAGGTGATGCATTAAATCTTTTTGATGCTACAGAGTTACCTGATTTAATAAAAGGTAAGTACTATAAGTTTGAATATGAAGGAGATTCAGATTTAGACGTATCTGATTTATATAGTGATAAACCATATACTCCTCAATCTGTAGATTATATTACTAGATATACTTTAGAAAAATGGTTAAAAGATTCTGTAATTAAAGTTTCTAAATTAATGCCTTCAAATTTAAAATTACATATGAATAAAAATCAATCTTTTACAGCAGGGTTATGGCAAGATAATGTAGGTACAGGGATAGGGATAAGTTTAGATAATTTAGGTAGTAGTGATATAATATCAGTGTATAGATTTGATGGGGAGATAGCATATGAAGCTAGGTTAATACCATTTCATATGAGAAGTAAAGCAAGATTTGGTAGTGGATTTTTAGAAGAATGCTCTGAAACAGACCCTATATATTATGTAAATGATAGAAAAATATTTGTAGAACCAAGTCCACAAGAAACTAACTTAGAAGCTATAGATGGATTTTGTTCTATTGATTTTATAGGTTACCCTGACTTAAAAGCAAGTGATACAAAAATGGATGGTATACCTTTAGATGTTCAGCAAATAGTTTTAATAGCAACAGCTATAAGATGTAAAAAGTATCAAATAGACAGTTTAGCAGTACCTGTAATACCTGTATTAAATAGTAACTTTTCTGTTGCTAAATTAGATAATCCTGATATTATAGATGCTATAGATAAAGCAAAACAATTATTAGATAATTATGATGAAAATGATTTTAAAGACTTTTTAGAAACAGAAGACATAGATATGGCTCAACTTGCATTACAAGGAGCAAAGTCACATTTAGAAATAGCTTCTGTTGAATTATCAGAACAAGATAAAAGAGCTGCACAATATCTCTCGGAATATTCACAAAATATTAGTAAATTTGCACAACAAATAGCTAGATACAATTCTGCAGCTAAAAAATTGAGTGCTGATTATTCAAATTTACAGTCAGAGTATCAAGAATTAATTTATTCTTTAAGAGGTCAATTGCCTAATAAAAAACAATTAAAAAGAGATGAGCAAACATTAGCTCAAATAAAACAGTTAGTAGGTAGATAATGGAAGTAAAAGATATTATATCACAAGTTGAATCTTTATTTGGAAGAAAACCTAATAAATATTTAATGAGATTAATTAATGATGGATTAATGGATATTGCATCAAAAAGGTTAGTTAATGAAGATACTGCTGTAACTGATTTAATAGCAGGACAAAGATATTATGATATGCCACCTGGTTTATTAAAGGTTGTTGGTGTAGAAATAAAACAAGAAAATACAGATGGTGGATTAGAATTTGCACCATGTAGAAAAATAAGTAGAACAGTACTAACTATTGGAGATGAATCGTAATGCTAAAAGAAACTGCAAAAACATTATTATGGTTTATTGATGAAGAAAGACTAGGTATTGTACAAAAAAATGAATCAGAAGATTCAACTGGGAAGGTATTAACAGAATTTAAAAGCCCAACTATTAGTATAGGTATGGGTATAAGAATTAGATATAAAGCTAATCATAGGCCAGTAGACTCTATTGACCAAGATTTAGATGCACATTCTAATTTACATGAAAGTTTACATCCTGCACTTGTTTGTTATGTAAAATCAAGATTATATGAAGATGCAGGTGATTTAAAAACAGCACAATACTTTAGACAAATGTATGAAGTTAAAATAAGAAAATTTCCAGATAGTCGAGACCCTGGAGGAATAGTAAGACAATACTTTAAGTTTTAGGAGAAAACATGAGCAAGAATAAAAATTGGTTTATAGAAAGTACGGTTGAGGCTGGAGAGGTTATCATAAATGATGGTGGCTCTGCAGTTGATTTTCGTATAGAAGGAGATGAAGATAGTAATCTATTTGTTACAGATGGTAGTGAAGATAAAGTAGGTATTGGTACTAATAAACCTAGTGCCAAATTAGAAGTTACCTCAGATACTATAGGTAGCTTGTTACAAGCATCTAATCATAATGTTTCATCTACAATGCCATCAGAAATGATTTTACAAAAAAGTAGGGGAAATAAACTTTCACCTTCTACATTAAATGACAGTGATGAAATAGGAAAAATAACATTTAAAGGATATGATGGAAGTAGCTATGATGAACTTGCTCACATTAAAGTTTCTTCTATTTCTGTTGCTTCTGATACTTCTTCTATGACATTTCATTCAGATAAATTTATTCTTGACACTGGAGGTTTGCAGTTTGGAACTACTGGTGCTAATGTAACAGGCATTGCTGCATATAGTGTAAGTAGTGCAGCTCTTGATTCAAGTGCAAGTGATACAGATTTAGTTACTGCAAAACAAGTATATGAATCTTTAACTTATGCTGGAATATCTAGTTTAAGTTGGTCAGGAACTCCTGTAGCAAATCAAGTACCAAGAGCTAATAACTCAACAACTTTAACTCCATCTAATATATATTCTGGAGGTGCATCAGGTAAAGTATCTATAGGTTCTGATACAACAGGTTCTGGAAGTGGTAAATTTCAAGTTACAGGTAATAGTGACTTTATTGGAACACTTACAGTAGGTGTAGATGATACAGGACACGATGTTAAGTTATTTGGTGCTACATCTGGTAAATTTTTACTATGGGATGAATCTGCTGATTTATTACAACTTGGAGCTTCAGGTGGTAGTGCAGGTGTAGATTTTATAGCCTATGGTGCAACTAATACTAAACTTTTACAATGGGACGAATCTGCAGATAAACTTTTTGTTTATGGGCATGCTCATTTTGGTAAGTTAGCTTCAGATGAATTAGCAGTAAAAGGTAAATTTAAATTAGCTGAATCTGGAGACACATTTAAATTTTATGGTTCTGGTACTGCTCAATCAGGTAGTGAAGATATTTTTCAAATATACAATGATACAGATGTTAAGAGTGTTTGGGTAGAACATACAGGTGAATTAAATATTGAAAGTAAAATTAAAATTAATACTCATGTATTTGATTCTTTAAAAATAGGGTCTTTAGGAATTGGAGTTGGAGGCAGTACTAGTCAGATAAACTTTGATATAGATTCTGCTGGCAGTAAAAGTATGGCTATTCTAAATGGAAGTGATACTTTAGTTTCCATTATGGCAAATAATGCTATAACTATTGATACTACTGTTTTTACAGTAATTCCAACTAGTGAAACAAAATTTAAAACTCCTGCATTTAAAATAAATGATGTAGCAGATAGTTCATCAGCAGGTGTACTTGAAGTAGCTAAAGTAACAACAAGTAGTGGAGGTTTGACTTTAGACTCTCAATCAGGAACAATAACTGCAGATGATAATTTAACTGTAACAGGTAACTTAACTGTTTCAGGCTCTGCTAATTTTAGTGGAACAACAAACTCTAGCTTTAATGTAGATACAGGTGGAAATAACCTAGGGTGGAAAGCAATATCACTTACAGACCATGCAGATAATACAACTCCTGGATTAGCAATAACTAAATATTTACATGCTGTTGATAGTACAGGTAATGCAGGAACAGCAGGTATTGCAGTAAATAATATACATTCAGAGTCAAATATGACTATATCAACCAAAGATGCTGCAGATATACTTATTCTTGCTCCAGGCTATAATCATGATGATGGTACTGTTTTTATTGGAACAAGTACGTCTAAACAATCAAATTTAGTATGTTATGGTAATGCAAGTATATCTGGAAACTTAACAGTAAGTGGTACATTAAGTGGTAGTTTTGATATAGATGGTACAGCTTCTACAGATTTTCAATTTGATAGTGGAGGTAGTGGACCAAAAATTAACATTGGTAGTGATGATTTAATTCAAACTGTAGCATCTAATGGAAGCACAACTAATATGATTCATACAAAAGGTATTTTATTAGATAGTGTATATGGTGGAGGAGATGTACTTACATTACAATCTTATAATCAAGAAATTCAATTAACACCTGGTTCAAATGCAAATACTGAAAGATTTGTTAAAATAAGTGGTTCTCTAAATGTAGATGGTTCTACAGCTTTAACATATAATTATTTATCAGGAGCAGGAACTAAAATAGGTGCTTCTGCTAATAGTAATTTTTCTTCTACATCTGATTTAGCTAGTGGTGATACAGTTTTATATACAGATTCTGGTAAACTAGAATTAGATGCTAGTTCTAATGATGTTAGTATAACTGGTGCAGATTTTATTTTTGGGGCTGAAGATACTTCAGCTAATAATTCTACTGATGGTAACAGGATTAGATTTTATGGAAATAATACTGGTAGCTATGTTGACTATTCGCAAGCTGCAGGTACTTTAACATGTAGAACAAACAGTACTGCTGGTACAGCATTAAGTGTACCTGTAGGAAAAATGACAGTAGGTATGAATGCAAATGCTTATGCTGATTTTATATTCTACAATGAAGATGGTGAACAAGTTAACTTTGATTCTAGTCTTAAAACTTCTACATTTAATCAAGGTGTAATAACACCACCAGCTGTTGCAAGTAATGAAACTATTAATTTAGAATTAAGTTCATCAAGCTATCAGTTTGCTAACTTAGCTTCAGGTCATGTAGTTTATAATCTACCAGTAGTTGCTACATCAGGGCAAAGATATAAAATAATGGTAGCAGACTTTACTAATAATTTAACTATAAATTGTGATGGTTCTGAAACTATGGTAGGAGGTGTAGTTCATTTAAATGGTAGCAGTACTACTAGTACAGTTGATTCTGGAGGTGATGGAGATTGTGCATCTACTTCTAGTACATCAGTTGTAATAACTGCTCCTTATGAAGGAACTTGGATTGAACTTATTTCAAATGGAACAAATTGGTATGTATCAGGGCAAGTAGTATCTGATACTGGACCAACATTCAACTAAACAAAAAAACAAACAGGGAGGCTATAATGGCTGAAAAAATAAACAAAGACGAAAAGTCTAAAAAGTTAACTACAAAAGAAAAAATAGAAGCTTTAAAAAATCAACAAGAACAGTTGAGAGAAGCATATTTAAAAGCACAAGGTGCTATAGAAATTCTTGAGGCTATTGAGAATGAGGATAAATAATGATATGTCCACACTGCAATTCTAAAAAAGTACAAAGTAGAGGAACAAGAATAAGAAACAGTGGCATTAAAGTAAGAGAGTTTTCTTGCAAAGAATGTAAAAAATGGTTTACTGTTCATCTTAATCCTCCTCAAGTTCAAGAAGATATAGAGCCAGGTCAAGTTCTTCAATTATCTTATGACAAACCTATAAAACTACACTGTGCTACGGATGTACATCATGGAGCAGTAGAACATCATTATGAAAAGTTTGATGATTTTATTGCTGAGGTAGATTCAGACCCAAATGCTAGATGGTTTATGAATGGTGATAATATAGAGCTTATACCACCTAATTATAAAATAAGTCAAAGAGGTCAGGATATGGAACCTGATGACCAGCATATTACTTTTATGAAAAGAATAGAAAAGATTGCTGATAAACTTATTTTTATTAGAGGTGGCAATCATGATATGATTCGTTCTATTAACTTACTTGGCGTAGATATATCAAGAGTAATGGCTGATAGTCTTAAAGTACCATACTTTAGAATGCCAGGATATGCCCAAATAAGCATAAATGGCGTTAATTGGAACTTAGTATCAGGTCATGGAAAAGGTGGTGGTAAAAACGGAGATTTAGAGCTTGATAAAATGGCTGCAATATATACTGATGGTGATGTATTTATATTAGGACATAATCATCAATTATATGCAAAGCCAGTTGATAGTCTAAAAATAGAAGATGGAGAAGAACGATTAAGACGTAGATGGTATTGTCGTGGTGGTTCTTTTCTTAAATATGCAGAATATGCAAGATACAGTTTCTATGGTGTTGCTCGTACTGGATGGGTAACTATGGAATTTAGTGAAAATGGCATTAAAGCATACGAAAACTAACAAACAACGCTACCGATGGTGGCTAGATAAACTAGGAGATGAGTTATATGAAATTACAAGAGATGTTCATAGAGTATTTGTTCAACGAAGAAACAAAACAAAAAATAATAAAGGAATTAAACGATAATATTAACATTCCTATTATTAGTGAAAAAACTGAAGGTAAGATTATTGAAGC
>CEOR01057519.1_pt1 | contig 10517 bp, 22 predicted proteins | sample 530661 | NCBI WGS metagenome assembly CEOR01 (sample SAMEA2620836, study PRJEB7988) | marine metagenome | biome: marine biome (ENVO:00000447); feature: deep chlorophyll maximum layer (ENVO:xxxxxxxx); material: "saline water (ENVO:00002010), including plankton (ENVO:xxxxxxxx)" | depth 65 m
TATGTGAAGCTATAGGATCAAAATCCACCAGTCAACATGCAAAGGGAGAAGCCGCAGATTTTGAAGTGCCAGGTGTTGATAATTATACATTAGCAAAATGGATTGAAGAAAACCTTGAGTTTGACCAGTTAATATTAGAGTATTATACTGGAGGAAATAGTGGGTGGATTCATTGTAGTTACATTCCTAACGGAAGAAAACAAACACTTACTATAGATAATGATAATGGAACTAGAATAGGTTTGATTAGTGGTAGCTAAAAGATTTCAAAATCCAAAGGGTGGTTTAAATGCAGCTGGGCGTGCTTTTTTTAAAAGAACAACAGGTGCAAATTTGAAAGCTCCAGTAAAATCAGGCGATAATCCAAGACGAGCAAGTTTCTTGGCTCGTATGGGAAACATGAAAGGAAGAGAAAGAGATGATAAGGGTAAACCTACTAGGCTTCTTTTATCGCTTAGGGCGTGGGGTGCTTCGTCTAAAGCGGATGCTAGGGCAAAAGCTAGAGCAATTAGCCGAAGGAATAAAGCAAAAAAAACTAAGAAATAAATTAGATCAACTAGAAAAGGAGAGAACTATGCCAGGACATTCAGGAAAAAAAGGAAAAGGCAAAACAGCTAAGATGAAGAAGCAAGCTGCCACTGCCATTTCCATGAAAAAAGCTGGTAAGAAACCAAAGAAAAGAATGAGTTACTAATCTTCTTTACTTTCTAAGGTTTTTGCTAACTCTTGCATTGCTTCTTGTGAGGGAGCATCAGATATTTTATCAAACTCTACGTTTTCATAAGGGTCTATTACCTTGCTTATGGTAACGTTGTATGATTTGCCATCATCATTTTCAAACAAAGATACTTGATATTTTTGATCTGATTTAAGCAAAATGTCATTCGCTGATCCGTTGACAAATGGTGTCCATCCATTGTTTCCTGCAATCCGTTTGCCTCCGTCATTTTTCCACATGTTTAACGTAGCAACTTTAAGATATTGTTTCGCCATTATTTTCTCCTAACTAAATTAATTTGATTTTGAATATCCTGAGATTTATTAAGTATTGCTTTTCTTTGTTCTTCTGGAAGATTTTTTATATCTTCAATGTTTTCAGTTATGATTGTATTGATATCTGCCTCCTGTCTTTTTTCTCTTTCAGCATTATATCTTTTCTGTAAAACATTGCCTAATTTAAACATTACTCTTTCATAAACATCATTGTGTGTTTCTTCCTCATTTTTATCTGGTACAGGAGCAGGTGGTACAGAGGAAGTGCTTGCCTGCTCCTGTTCTTTTACCTCAACTTGAGGTGTTTCGTTTATAAATTGTTTCTTCCTAACACCCGCATCCATTTCATTAGCTGAGGCATACTCTCCACCGCTTAAACCTAGTGAAGCAAGAGCTCGACCTATCGAGCTTGTTTCTCCATTTTCCAAAGCTGATGTTGTGTTAACAACACCTTGACCTCGTATCTCTTCAGCCATACCAGAGCCTATTATGCGACCATCTTTGTCAGTAATTACAGCTTTTACAACGACTCTTTTACCATCATCTACTAATATTTTAGTGTCAATACCAAAATCTGTGCCATGTATTTTTCTAAAAGCTTCCATTCTATGGACAACTTGTGTATAAAGTTTGCCACCTTTTTGTTTAACACCATGCGATCTATGCAGTTCTGCAACTGCATCCATAGTTTTATTTAAATCAACCATGATTACCCCCTGTTACTAATTTAACTAAAGATAGAGCATCTTCTAATTGATGTTTTGCGACTCTAAGTTTTTTAATTTCTGCATCAATCTTGTCTAACTCAAGTTGTAACATGTCAATTCTTTGTTCTATTTCATGCTCACTTGCATTAAGTTCCTGTTGTTTATTATCCATCTTATACCCCTAATGATCCCTGTTGTTTTTCTTCCTCAGTTATATCCTCCAAATCATAATAGCGTTTAGACATCATATAACGCTGTCTACGACCTGATTTAGCAACTTTAGTGGTATCACACCTAACAATCATTCCCTTGTTCTCTAACCCTTTAAATCGTGCTGTAACACCATAACCATATTGCGGTAGCATCTCAAGCACATCATCTTGTATGCAACCAGATTTACCAAAACTGTCAATACATTCAAAAACAATTTTTTCCATTTTGTTTATATCGACACTTTCTGCAGCTTCAATACTCGTAATATCTGCATCATTTCTATATAATTTTATCATGTTATACTCCATAGTTGTTTTGATTTTTGAGCAATTTCAATTCCATATCTTTGAAGTATATCTGAGTAATTAAGTTTTACCCTACTCGTAATATGTTTCCAATCTCCATTGCTATCTTTAAGTAAGTTCATAAACACTATCCAGCTATGAACTATCTCATCATAAGCATTTTGCAAATAATCATCTTGCATCTGCTCACAATTCTTTTCATCAATTATATTGTAATCCGTTGCTGTAACCGAAAGTAACGCTGGTTTTTGTCCTGTTGCTTTCCAATATACAGCTTGTTGTTTAACCCAACTATCTAAAGGTTCTGTCTTAACTTTAGGCACTCTCCAAGTAAATGTTCCATCTTTTTTGGGCGGATTTTTTATCGGTGCATGACATTTTAAATCAAGTTGTTTTCCGCCTCCTGAATAATCTTGATAAAATAAAACAGGTACATCTATTTTAGGTTCATTAAAATACTGCGGAAACTCACCGCTTATTTGATTTACATCTTTAAAATGTTCTTTAATAGCTTCCGAAGCACATCTAACCATATCGGGAATGTAATCTTGAAAAGCACCATAATCTATTTTATCTTTACCATCATCAAAAGTTCTAGGCTCGTAATCTTGATATTCACTTATCGCTTCTCTTACCGCCTGATTAATTTCTAATGATTCTTGTTGACCCTCTAAAACAGAATAGTCATGTAACCCTAATGTAAAGTTAACACCAGTTTGTACAACTCTACCAAGTAACATTCTAGCTGCATCTGGTAAGTCAATGTTATTATTTCTTAACCATAATTTTAATATCGCCTGGTCTGTTGGTAAGTTTCCATTACTTGCTGATTCGTGAAAACTCTTTAACTTCAAACGATAGTCTGGAATATCCATAAGCACCTCCGAAAATAAATATGACATACTGTTGCTTTTTTGTCAACCCTATGATAAAAATAATTATGTTTCTTAAAGATTATTTAAAAACTAATAACATTTCACAAAATAGATTTGCTAAAAAATGTGGTGTTGATAAATCCTCTATGTCAAGAATTGTGCAAGGTAAAAGGTTTCCAAGGCCAGAGATATTAAATAGAATTGAGTTAGCAACTGATGGAGAAGTAAAGGCAAATGACTTTATGAAAGAAGCACAACTTAATATGGTAGGCAAATGAAATGGTTATGCGTTTGCTTGATCTCTTTAGTGGCATTGGTGGTTTTAGTTACGCAGCAGAAAAACTTGTTGGTGGATATGAAACAGTTGCCTTTTGTGAACAGGATAAATTCTGTCAGCAGGTACTTCGCAAACATTGGAAAGATGTGCCGATATATGATGATGTTAGGACAATAGATGCAGCTAGACTTGGAAGAATTGATATTGTTGCAGGAGGATTTCCCTGCCAAGCAGTTAGTCAAGCTGGACTACAAAAAGCAACAGAAGATGATCGGTGGCTCTGGGATGAAATGCTTAGAATTATTAAGGATTGTAAACCGAAATGGGTCATTGGAGAAAATGTTGTTGGTCTTATTAACATCAACGAAGGGGTTTTATTCGAACAAGTGCAAACTGATTTGGAAAACGAAGGTTACTCGGTTCAATCGGTTGTTATTCCAGCTGCAAGTAAAAATGCTCCACACAGACGAGACAGAGTTTGGATTATTGCACACTCCAACATCAGCAGCCAACCAAATGAGTCCGAGTATTTCGCAAAGAGACAAGGGGAGTGGGGGTCTGTGGCCGACTCCAAGAGCATCATCAAGAATGGCATACGCAGAGAAACCAACGAAGTCGCAGATAGAGGGAACACATGGTTGGAACTTGAACGCCGCAGTGACAGACAGCTTATCGAGAAAACCAAAAAGAATGTGGCCAACACCATCAACAAGAGATCACAAGGGGGGTTACGAAAGGGGAAGGATAAGAAATGGAAAAATCAGTTACGACACACTAGATGTAGCAGTTCAGTATTTGAGCAACAAAGAAAAGAAACCACAACAACTGAACGCAGAATGGGTTACATGGCTGATGGGTTATCCGAAGCATTATCTGGACATTTCTCCGAAGAACCAAAAGACATCCCAAGAGTTGCCCAAAACCAAAAAGACAGGACAAAAAAGTTGATGGCGTTAGGGAATAGTATTGTGCCACAGGTTGCAGCAGAATTATTTTATGCGATTAAGATTACAGAGTATGGCGAATAGTAGAGATAAAGGTGCAGCTTTTGAGAGAAAGATTTGCTCTCTCATCAAAGATGCTCTTGGTTATGATGCTAGGAGAAACTTAGATCAGTATCAAGTTGGCGGTGCTGATATAGAAATACCTGGTTGGAGTATCGAATGTAAAGCCTATCAAAAAGGTACGATATTTAAAAGTAGCTGGTGGGAACAATGCAAAAACAATGCTAACGATAAAAGACCAGTATTGATTTATAAATTTAATAATCATCCAATAAAATGTGTTATACAATTAGAAGTTATTAAAAAAGATTTTTCTGCGAGTAAAGACTTAATTTGCGAAGTAGATTTTGATACTTGGTGTTATATTGTAAGAGAAACTATATGAAAAATAAACCTCTAACTGATAGGAAATTATTAGAAAAATACGCAAAACTTTATAATACCAAAGAAAAATATCTGGAAGCTGTATCTAACTTGCCTACTATCAGTAGCATTTTAAAATCAAATTCTAAAATGGCAAAACTTACTTTAGAGGGTTACTGGGTTTACTTTAATGATTTAAGTTATGGCGAGAAAATGGGAAACAATGCTGAAACTTTTGTGCAAGGTTACGTTATTAGGAACATGAGAAAATGAATAGAAAAGAATTATTATCAGAAGCTACAAAAATAGTTGCCAGTCGAGGCAAGGATTATGGCGATATCAAAACAAATCATAAACGTATAGCTGATTTATGGTCTGTTATACTGGAAAAAGAAATAAAACCTACTGATGTTGCTATGTGTATGATAGCCGTAAAGATGGCAAGATTGATTGAAACTCCTGAACATCAAGATTCATGGGTAGATATCGCTGGGTACGCAGCTACAGGAAGTGAATGTAAAAAAACTTGATTTTGCTTTCTCATTATGGCAGTATTAATTTACAGAGTGATTACTCCACTTTGTTGTTGTGATGAAATATGAGAGAGATATTTTTCTCTCTCATTTTTTTTTAATCCTCTGTTTTTTTAGTCCTCTTTTTCAACAACACTACGGCACAATGGACACATAAAAACATTTTTTAATTCAGTTTTTATTAAGGCTATTTTACAGCGTATACATAAAATCATTTTCTTTCATCCAACATATTGTATAATATATACTGTATAATATATATTATATAATATATACTGTATAATATATATTATAATATATATATTACTATAATATTATAAGATACTTAATTTATTTAAAAGATATTACTTGAGTATATTATAGTAATATATATTACAATATATGTTTATTTCTCGTCCTGGTAGATTCTATTGATAAGAATGGAAAGAGTTTTACTTATTTCTCTCTCTCCTCTTTCATGCCTAGATACAGATATTTTATTTATACCTAGCATTTTTCCAAACTCTTCTTGCGAATATTGCAAATATTTTCTTATTTGTTTGTACTGCTCTTTGGTTAGTGTTTTATCAATAATCATTTTTTCTCCTGGTATTATTTTTATTAAAGTAAATTCATTATTATACAGGCCGAAACTATTATATGTTGTTTAATAACGATTTAAGCACCCTGTAGGGGTGTATTTAGGTAGTATTGGTATGATACTACCTAAAATTAGTTAAAGCCTGTTGTTAGGCAATTATTAGAAAATATAAAATTGTGATAATAAAGACACACAAAAAAGTAATTTCTATTATTAAATTAAACATATTTCTTTTATGTAATTCTTTACTTGCATTATCTATATGTAATTTTAAAAATCTATTCATTTAAATCTCTTTCTTTTTAGTTAAATTCTTATCGTTTTCTCATGTTACCAATAATATAATCAACCTCTTTGTCTTTGGTTTCAATTTTCATAAAATCTTCCCCAAAAGCATAATTAAAAACTTTTATTGCAGTTTCTTCATTAACAAAACTTATTAATTTATTATCTAATATTGCAATTATTTGTTTCTCACTAATTTTTTTATTCATAATATTCTCCGATTATTGTTTGTTGTTGTTATTCCGCATTTCTTACAAGCTCAACCATTTCATCAAATGAGTTAGTTAAACCTATATCTTTTAAATATTCTCCATGTTTGTTTAATTTCACTATTGAATACTTGTAATCAATGCTTTCAATCTTGATGCTTTCATCTTCAAGATCAAAAAAGAATATTTGAATATTACCTTTTTTATTTTTGTAAGATGGTGCAAGGTCATTGTTGTATGTTGAATTAACAAAACCTAACTTTGTAAGATCTTTAATATCACAATTCATGTTATAGTTGTCATTCCATACAAACTTGATTTTAGATTGTTTCATTGTTAAAGTCCTTCCGATACTTCATTTAAATAATAAAAGTTTTTATTGTCTCTTGGATAAAAATTGTCTTTTCTAATTGTTTGAAAATTAATTTTTATTTTTTTACTTTTTAAAAGTTTAACTAATTTGTTAGCGTCGCAATCTTCTTCAAGATATACACATGCATTACTTGGATTATAAAAACTAAAATTAGAAAATTCATTTAATTTAATATTAAAGCCTTTTAAGTCATAATAAGATATTTTTATATAACCATGGCCAGCCGTAACTATGTAAGGTATAGTTATTGTCTTAATATAATCGTTTGTTGTTTGCATTGTTTAAACTCCTTTGTTGTTGTTGTGATTTACTCAAGTAAATCTCAAAAGCTTGGCATTGATCCAAGCTTTCAAGGCTTACTAGAATTGTTGTATTATAAAGCTTTCTTTATCTATTTTTATAACTGTTGTTACTTTCTCTATATCTTCAATGGTTTCAAATTCTTCTCCGTAATCAATTTGAAATTGCTCTAAATTTTGATATTCTGAATACTCACAACAAAATGCTATATAATCCATCTCAACATCTTCTCCAACATCTTCGCTATATTGCCATAAATAATTATAAAGTTTCTCTAACCCTTTGTAGGAAAAAGCATTATTGTATTGATCTGATTTATAAAAGTAATCTCTAAACTTAGATAACGATATTGTGCTTGTGATTGCCATTTTTTATTTCTCCTGAAAATTAACAGTTTCTAAAATCTCTTTTGCCTTTTGGAAAGTATTAGAAAATTTATTTATGTCATTCATGTAAAAACCTCCTTTGACACCATTTCCTTTATCAAAGTATTTTCTTTCATGTTTTGATATTCCAATAAGTTTATTTCCATTATATCTTCCAACATAATCAAGATAATAATCCCAAGAAAAATCTGAATGTTCTAAAGTTCTTTTTTCTTCTTTTATTCTTATTCTTTTAAATTTTAACATTTTTTATATCTCCTATTTGTTGTTGTTGGTTTCTTTATATACCAATGGTTTATACATGTCAACAAATAATTATATTTTTTTTAAAATAGTTTGTAATTTTATATTTTTATATGTACATATTGATACAATACATACAGCAATATAAGGTAAGATGAGAATATACACCTCTTGATTAAATCTACCAGGATGAGAAATAAAAATATGATGGACATAAAACAAAATAAAATAAATATTAATTACAAAAATATTGTGTTGTTTGTGTGCAACAAATATATTTGGGTGGGCGGGCGTTTGCCAGGCGGGCACCCCCCCACGCACGCCTGCCCAGACTATATATGTATTAATAACACCATAGAAACACACACATGCCACTAAGCAAATATAAAAAGAATAAGATAGTAACAAAGATCACAGACGGATATAGTTTATATCAAGCATGTAAAGACGAGAAGGTGAGTCGTGCCACTTTTTATCGTCATATGGACAAAGACGAAGTTTTAAAGGGTGTAGTACGCACAGCACAGAAACAGGCTGCTGAGAAAGCATTAGAAGAGTTAGAAGGCATGTTTCAAGATACATTACACAAAAGAAAGATGTATGACCCTAACTTGTTAAGAGATTATGCAACACATATAAGGTGGAAAGTGCAAAAGGTTTTACCTGAGAGATTTGGTGAGGCAAAGCAACGTGCTGGTGTTGAGGTAAGTGATGGTACTTTGAGAGTAGTATGGGAAACAACAGATGCAAATAAAGATACCATATAAACCGAGAAATTTACAGGCTGAGATGCACAGAGATTTAAAGCGTTGGAATGTGCTTGTGATGCACCGAAGGTTTGGCAAGACTGTGTTTGCGGTCAATCACATGATAAAACATGCTTTAACTTGCCCTTTACCACGGCCGAGAGTTGCTTTAGTTGCTCCTACTTTCAGTCAAGCGAAGAGAATTAGTTGGGATTATGTTAAATATTATGCTGGTGTTATACCTGGCGTAAGGTTTAACGAAACGGAACTTAGGGCAGACTTTCCTAATGGTGGTCGTATTATGTTATTGTCGGGGGAGAATCCGGATGCTCTTAGGGGGATTTATTTAGACTTGTGTGTGTTTGACGAGTATGGGATGCAGAATCCTAGAGTATGGGGGGAGGTTGTAAGGCCTGCCCTATCCGATAGAGAGGGTGCTGCTATATTTTTAGGTACGCCTAATGGGCATAATCATTTTTATGAAATATTAACACAAGCTAAAAGTGAAACTCAGGAAAGTTCTGATTATTGGTATTGGAAGATAGCAAAGGCAAGTGAAACTGGATTAGTTAAGGACACAGAATTATCAGCAGCAAAATCTCAAATGACACAAGAGCAGTATGAACAAGAGTATGAATGTTCTTTCACCGCAGCGATAATCGGTTCTTACTATGGTCGTTTATTAGTGGAGGCTGAAGATGGTGGTCGTTTAACTAGAGTTCCTTATGACCCTGCGTTGCCTGTAGACACTGCATGGGATTTAGGAATAAATGATTCAACTGCTATTTGGTTTGCACAAACTTACAGAGGAGGAGCTGTTAATGTTATTGACTATTATGAAAATACAGGTTTTGGGCTTAACCATTATGCGGAGGTACTTCGTAAAAAAGATTATCACTATGGAACTCATCATGCTCCACATGATATTGAGATTAGAGAATTGGGCTCAGGAAAATCCAGGTTGGAAACAGCATTTAGTTTGGGTATTCGTTTTAAAGTGGTTTCGAAAATGAAAGTTGCTGATGGTATCAACGCTGCTAGATTACTTATGCCGAAATGTTATTTTGACAAAGATAAATGCCATGAGGGTTTAGAGATGTTAAAACAATATCGACAGGAATATGATGATAAGAAAAAAAGATTTAGAGATCAACCAAGACATGATTATACATCTCATGCAGCAGATGCTTTTCGTTATCTTGCGATTGGGATTGAAAACAGGAAAACTTATATTAAACCACCTCAATCAATAGCGAATAACGATTACAATATTTTTGCATGAATGAGTTAAATGACATTATGTATTTAATAAATACTAGCGAGTTGCATAAAACATGGCGTATGGAAGAGATAAAAAGATGTGTGATGACACCTATGCTGTTAGATCAATATAAAATTTTAAAAGATAATAACGATCCAGTTATGTTTGTTACATGGGGATTTCCTAATCACGAACAGGTAAATACATACATTAGCACTAAACATTTTCCACAAGAGGGATATGATGGCAAAGGAGAAAATGTTTGGGTTGTTGATTTTATTTCAAAAAAAGATTATACCTTAAAAGGTATGAAGTTTTTAAAATATTATTTTAGAAATCAAGGCTACAAATGTGGGTATTGGTTAAGACAAACAAAACCTAAAATTGGTTTTCATTTTCTAAAGGAGAGATAAATTGGGTGGTAGTCCAGCAAATAATAATGGTTCATCAACTTCAACCAAGAAAACCGAATCTGGAGATCAAATGCCAGAGGATTTTACAAGACTTGCAGAAAACCTACAAGCTAGAAAACTAGAACGAGAAGCAGAAACTCAAAATTTTTTAAATCAAAAAAGAGGCGAAACTATTAAAATAGGAGATACTGACACAGGCATACCTAAAACAGTTGGTGGCACTATAGGGATAGGGTTGACAATGGTAAGAGAGCTTGCACTCAAACAGCAAGCAAGAGAACTTAGAAGAGGTGGTACGATTGTTAGAGATCAGGGCGGTGATTATGTAGGTGTTTTTAGAGAGGGAAGATTTAGTGGCAAGCCAGAGGTTGCACTAGGTCAACCTGCTGAGGATAATAATTCTGACCCACAAAGTCCTCAAGTTGGTTCAGTTACACCAGAAGTAACACCA
>CEOR01003662.1_pt1 | contig 10510 bp, 12 predicted proteins | sample 530661 | NCBI WGS metagenome assembly CEOR01 (sample SAMEA2620836, study PRJEB7988) | marine metagenome | biome: marine biome (ENVO:00000447); feature: deep chlorophyll maximum layer (ENVO:xxxxxxxx); material: "saline water (ENVO:00002010), including plankton (ENVO:xxxxxxxx)" | depth 65 m
GGAGACTTTATTCAGTTCAAGATAACAGAGTTTTCTGACGACTACGCAAACTCAGCACACCAGATGAAACTGATTGCCCGTATAAGCACCGGGGCAAACACTGAAATAACGCTAACTGCAAGCGCGTTAGATGACGACTACCTGTTTTCCGTAGCGTCATCGTCTAGCGCAAGCTTCACGGCTGGGAACTACCATTACCAGTTAGAGATCAGACAGAACAGTGATGGCAGTCGAATTATTGTTGATCGAGGTCAGATCAAAGTTTCGACAGACTATGATAACAATGTCGATCCGCGCGCCCATGCTGAAATCATGCTTCAAAAAATCGAGACAATTCTGGAGGGCAAAGCCGATAGCGATGTCAGCAGCTATTCTATCAATGGGCGATCACTGAATAAATTTACACCATCAGAGCTGCTAGAGTGGCGCGACTACTATCGGCGGGAAGTAAACGAAATAAAAAGGCAAGAACGGATCACGCATGGTCGCAAAACAAAGTCCACTATTTTGGGAAGGTTTTAGATCATGGGCATGTTTGATTTTTTAAGCCGGACTGAAAAGCCAAAACAAAAGAGGTTTAAAAACCTGTTTCGTAATTATGCGGGTGCAAACGGTGGCAGACTTTTTGGCGATTTTATTGCGTCCAGTTTTTCCGCAGACAGTGAACTCAAAGCATCGCTGCCAGTGCTAAGAAATCGAAGCCGCGATCTGGCGCGCAACAATGAATATGCCAAAAGATATTTGAACCTAATAAAAACCAATGTTGTTGGGGAGCGCGGTTTCTCCGTTCAGGTTCGCGCGCGCAACGATGATCGTTCATTGGACGCGGCTGGCAATGCAATTATTGAAAACGCCTTCTCAAGCTGGGGACGTATGGGCAACGCAGATGTCACCGGGCGACTAAGCTGGCTCGACTGTCAGCGCGTTGCGGCAGAGACATTAGCGCGCGATGGCGAAGTGTTTATCAAAAAGATACGCAACAGAAAATACGCAGACAACTTTACTTTGCAGTTCATCGAAGCTGACTTGGTGGACGATCAGGAAAATGGTCGCAATGAAACCAACGGCAACGAAGTCCGCATGGGCGTTGAATTGGATGAGTTCCATCGGCCTGTTGCTTATCATGTTCTGACCAGCCACCCGAATGACAGCTTTTTCAGATCGCCCAAAAAGCGTGAGCATGTCCGCGTCCCGGCAGACGAAATGATACATCTGTTCATGCCAGCAAGAACGCACCAAACCCGTGGCGAACCATTCATGGCTCCGGCGATAGCGTCAATCAAGATGTTGCACGGATACCGCGAAGCTGAATTGGTAGCAGCGCGCGCGGCTGCATCAAAGTTTGCTGTTCTCACATCGCCTAGCGGCGAAGATTTTGTGGGCGACGATGAAACTGAGGAAGATCGTCCGTTAATAGACTTTGAACCAGCCAGCATTTTTCAACTTCCGGAAGGTCAGGACTTGAAGTTGATCGACCCGACCCATCCGACATCGGCGTTTGATGATTTCGAGAAAGCCGTGTTGCGTGGAATATCGTCTGGACTTAACGTCAGTTATACCAGCCTGTCAAATGATCTTACGGGGGTGTCATATTCTAGCATCCGGCAAGGCACTATCGAGGAGCGCGACCATTACAAGGCGTTGCATTCTTTCTTCATTCAGCACTTTTGCGAACCAGTGTTTCGCGCATGGCTGGAGAGCGCGATGACTGCTGGCAACATTCCACTGCCGATGGCGAAGTTCGACAAGTTTTCAGACAATGTGTTTTTCCGTGGGCGCGGCTTTGCATGGGTCGATCCGCAACGGGAAATAAACGCAAACATCACCGCACTGCAAAATGGCATTGTAAGCCTGTCGGATATTGCGGCGAATTATGGACGCGATGTGGAAGATGTGTTTTCGCAAATCCAGTCGGACGAAGAACTTGCCGCGCGTTATGGCATCAATCTGGCCTTCCAGCCGTTTGGCACAAAACTGCCAGTCGAAGCTGAAGTGACCGGGGGCAGTGATGGCGACTGATTTCCCCACCAAAGGCGACGATAAAAAGATCAGCTTGCGGAATAGCAATTATCCGCAGTTTGACTATGAGTTTTCGCTTAGCGTTAAGGAAAACAACAAAGAGATTTGGGACACGGGCGGCAATATTCGTGGCAATGAAGCGTTCAACTTTTGGACAAAAGCGCGCGACGGAGTTGAAACGCAAGGCACACTGGATTGGATCAAAGAGCGCGAGGCATGGGCAGCGCGTCACTTTGAAGATGGCAAACAGTTTGCCGATGGCGACAAGCCAGCCAGACCATCTAACATTGCCGGTGTGACAGCTCAATTAAAATGGGGGGTCATCGGCGTGTTAGGTGAACAGGGGATGAAGGACGTTATTCTCGAAGCCATAAAATATCTTGAGCAAAAAGAATATGGGTCGGCCTCTGAGGCGCAAAAAGATCGACAGGTTTCAGATCGCGTTGAGACAGCTTTGCGAAATAAAGTCAAAGAACATAATGAAGAAGTGAACAATGCCGCCACAAAACGAACAACTTACAGAACTTTGTTGTCTGTGTTTGAGCGCGGCATCGGTGCTTATAAAAATTCACCAGGAAGCGTTAGACCGAATGTAACATCTCCTGAGATGTGGGCATTTGCCAGAACCAATAGTTTTCTTTTTGCATTGCGAAACGGGCGGTTTCAGGGTGGAAAGCATGACACTGATTTGCTACCCTTAGGACATCCGCTATCAACGAAGGAACGTGACATGGCTGATTTTGAAGAGAGGCACATTTTGAACGTCGAGGAAACCGACGAGGCGTACACCATCACTTTTGCAAAACCGATGCAAGGGATGGAAGGTGAAGAAGCGCGTCCGTATCACGACGAGGATGAGGAGGACAAAGAAAACAAGGGCGACAAAGACAAAGATATGGAACGTCTTGATCGCTTGAATATGTCCAAGCGTTATCATCACTTTGACGATGATCGTGCCATTGATGAAGAAACGCGCACAGTTCGTGTTGGGGTATCCAGCGAAGAACCAGTTGAGCGCGACTTTGGCATGGAAGTGATCGACCACAGTAGAGAAAGCATGAAGCTTGAGTTTTTAAACTCTGGTCGCGCGCCATTGCTGTTGGATCACGATATGACTAAGCAGATTGGCGTGGTTCAAGAAGTTGAGATGGATGAAGATGAGCGCAGATTGCGCGCCATAGTTCGTTTTGGAAAAGGTGAACTTGCTTCTGAAGTCTTTAACGATGTTCGGGATGGTATCCGTCAGAACATCAGTGTTGGCTATCGAATAGATGGTCGAGTTGAGCGTGACAGCGATCCCGACGAAGTTGTTAGGGTTGCGACAACGCCTATGGAAATATCGATTACCAGCATCCCGGCTGATCAGTCAAATCAGGTCGGTGTTGGTCGGTCAGTTTCCGGTCTGAAAACATCAGTTAAAACGGAGATTGCTATGACTGATACAACTGAAACCCAAGTCGTTGACTTGGATGCGGCTAAAGCAGAAGCTGTTAGAGCCGCAAGAAAAAATGATAGCGAAATTCTTGCTATCGCTGCAAAACACAACAAGCGTGATCTTGGCGATGCTGCCATCCGTGATGGTTTGAGCGTTGACGCTTTTCGCGGTCAACTGCTTGATGTCATCGGTGATGACAAGCCACTTGATACGCCGCCAAGTGTGGTGGACGCACCTGTAAAGGAAAAGCGTTCATATTCTCTTGGTCGCATGATCAAGGCTCAGATCACAGGCGACTGGCGTCAAGCTGGCTTTGAGCGTGAAATGAACGATGAAATCACACGCTCTGTCGGTAAAGAAGCGCAGGGCATTTACGTCCCTGATTTTGCATGGCAACAGCGTGGCGCGCTTGCTACTGCCGCGACAGGTGCGACAGGATCGGAAGTCGTGTTCGATGATTTTGTTCCAACAGAGCATCGCGGAGATATGTTTATCGAAGCACTGCGCGCTCGTCAGGTTCTTGGAAACCTTGGAGCGACATATATGTCGGGTCTGACAAGTCGCATCAAAATGCCTAAACTGGCGACAGGTGCAACTGCCGGGTTTGTTGAGGAACTTGGTGACGTTTCTGACGGAGCGGGAACTGATGGCTCTCTCGATTTGCAGCCCCGCACAATGGGCGCGTTCGTGGAATTCAGCAGAAATCTCGCACTCGAGTCAGTCCCAAGCATCGAGCAAATCATACGCGATGATCTGCTTGCTTCTGCTGCCGATGCCATTGAGAAACACGCTATTCAAGGCAGTGGTTCATCAGGCCAGCCGACAGGCATCCTGAACACATCCGGCATCAATGACTTGGACATTTCAGCCGATACCGATGTTGCTGCCTTAACTTGGCAAGACATCGTGGATCTTGTGAAATTGGTTGAGGAGGACAATGGGATTGTTAATGGAAATGCTGCTGGTTTCTTGTCCAATGCCAAGGTCAAAAGCAAGTTGGCAACCACTGTCAAAGTCGGTTCAACAGATAGCGTGATGCTGTTAAATGATCCGTGGAATAACCTTTATGGTTATCCTGTCGAGTTCACTGCTAACGTGCCATCTAACCTGAACCCCGGTGATGGTGGGACGGACGCCTCTGCGCTTATCTTTGGTGATTTCAGCCAGTTGATGATTGCTCAGTTCGGTGCGCCAAGCATTTTGGTCGATCCATTTAGCAACTCGAAAAGCGGAGCGATACGCTTAGTGCTTCATGGCGAGGTCGATGTTGGCATCAGAAATGCTGTCAGCTTTGCTGTAACTAACGAGGTCAGCACTGCTTAGTGGTTTGGGGGGCAGCTTGGGAGACTAAGCTGTCCCACTTTCCCGTGGAGGAACTATGAAAGTTAAGATATTAGAAAAAACATTCATCGGTGCTGGCGGCAATCTACACGCCGGGACTGAGCATGAAATCGATGACAATGTAGCAGAGCGATTAATTGCGCGAGGCGTTGCTGTGAAAGCAAAGAAGGCTGCGCCTAAAAAGACTAATCGCGCTGTCAAAAAAGTCGCCACGCCAGAAGATGAATAATGGCTGTCGAAACCGCCACAGAGCGCGCGATATTTTTTGAGGCAGACGATTTTGCCGTAACTGCCAGCTATACGCCGCAGGGCGGTTCAGCCACAAATATCAACGGCATTTTTGACAATGAATATTTCGAGGCCGATGCTGGTGGCACAATAGGCATCGCAATCCAGCAACCGCGCTTTGTTTGCCAGACATCCGATGTCTCATCTGCGCGCGAAGGCGATGCAATCACAATCAATTCAGTGGCGCACACTATTCGCATAGTGCAAGACGATGGCACGGGCGTGACGACTTTGGTTCTGGAGCAGAACTAATGGCTCACGTCAGGAAGCTAATTCGTGACCATATAACGACCACATTAACCGGGCTGACCACCACAGGCAGCAATGTTTTTCAAACGCGATTTTTTCCGCTTGAAGATACAAAACTTCCCGCGCTTTGCATTTACACAAAGTCCGAAGATACGGAATATTCCACAATGACTGTGCCGCGCACACAGATGCGCGTTTTAGAAGTCAGTGTTGAGGCGTATGTCAAAGGGACTGCAAATCTGGATAACACGCTGGACACGATTGCGGTTGAGGTTGAAGAAGCGTTGCAGACTGATCTGACGCGAGGTGGCAGGGCAAAGGACACACAAGTAACCGCCTTTGAAGCAGACTTCCAGCCGGATGGTGAGCAGACTGTGAGCGTTGGAAAGTTTACAGTTTCAGTCCAGTTTGCTACTATTGAAAACGATGTTGAAACGGCGGTTTAAGATGAAGCGTGTTACAGTATATGATAGTGATGGAAACGCAGTAAACTGCTGGCCTGATACTGCTAAAAAGCTGATCGGGATGGGTTACACTGAAGATGAACCGAAAAAGGCGAGAGGTCGGAAGCCTAAAAAATCCGACGAAGTTGCAACCGAAGTTGAGGACTAGATCATGGCAACACATGCGGGAAGCGAGGGAACTGTCAAAGTTGGTGGCGCATCCCTTGGAGAGGTAAGGTCTTTTTCGCTTGAGATAAGCGGCGAAGTCATCGAGGACACAAGCATGGGCGACAGCTTTCGTAGCTTTAAACCCGGTCTGCAAGTGTTCACTGCATCAGTCGAATGTTTTTTCGATGAGACTGACACGGCGCAAAACGCCTTGGACGTAGGTTCGCAGCTTACGCTAGAACTTTATCCAGAAGGCGCGGCATCTGGTGACACATATTTTAGTGGCACAGTGATTGTGACGGGTAAAACAGTGACATCTAGTTTTGATGGAATGGTCGAAGTCGCATTTTCAGCGCAAGGAACTGGCGGCGTTACCGAAACAACAGTTTAACTTAGGCAGACAGAGGTGGCACGATGTCTAAACTTGGCGAACAAATCAGGGCTAAAACGTCCACTGAACGAACACGCATAGAAGTGGCAGAATGGGGCGAGGACGAACCGCTTGTCCTATTTGCTGGCGAACTGCTTTGCGGTGAGTTCAACAAGCTGCAAAAAAAGCATCCTGACTTTTTGAATAATCAGACGATCGAAGCACTGGTTGATTTGATAATTATGAAGGCCGAAACCGACCAGGGCGACAAGGCTTTTGATGTTGGTGACAAGCCCATCCTGATGCGCCAGCCTCTTACAATCGTGGGTGATGTGGCAAGCAAGTTGATGGGTACTCTTAATAACGTCGAGGACGCAGAAAAAAACTAAGAAGCGATCAGTTTTTGTTTGTTATGTACGGCCTAGCTGATCGCTTAAACAAAACAATCGCGGAGATCGAATGTTTGCCATATAATGAACTTGTAAGCTGGCTGGCATACCTGGAGATCGTTGATGGCGCAAGAAAATCTTAATATTCGCATAAGAGCGTTTGACAAGACGCGCGCCGCTTTCCGGACTGTAAATGCTGGCCTTGGGGCTATCAGAAAAACTGTTTTTAACACCAAAACAGCAATCACTGGTTTGGCTGGTGCGGCTGGTTTTGGGTTGTTGGTTAAATCAACGATTGAAACAAATAGGCAGTTTCAATCACTTGAAGCCACGCTTAAAACTTTTCTAGGCTCGTCTGAAAGGGCGGCGGGTGCTTTTGATGTTCTCAAACAGTTTGCAGCCCAGACACCATTCAGTGTTCAGGAAGTCACAAAAAGTTTCAACATTCTTATAGCGCAAGGCATCCAGCCATCCATCACTGCGCTCGATGCCTTTGGTAATATTGCAAGCGGCTCTGGCAAATCTCTGCAACAATTCTCAGAAGCAGTCACAGATGCCGTGCAAGGCGAATTTGAAAGACTAAAAGAGTTTGGCATAAAGGCTAGCAAAGAGGGTGAACGGATCACGTTCACTTTTGGCGGTGTTCAGACAGAAGTGAAAAATACTGCGGAAGAAATACAGGGCTTTCTTGTTAGTCTTGGTCAGACGGAGTTTGCTGGGGCAACGGCAGAACAGGCCAAAACTTTGAGTGGTGCATTTAGTAATCTGGGTGATGCGTTTGACGCTTTCAAAACAGCGATTGGTGATGCTGGATTTAATAAATCAATAAATGATTTCTCGCGCGCTCTATCAACATTATTAAGAAACAGCCCCGATGTTGCAGAGGCAATCGGCAGAAAATTAGCTGGCGCAGTGAACTTTTTAACAGAAATATTGCAACAGGGATCAGGCGGCATAACGGCTTTCGCGGCTGATTTGTCGTCTAAAATAGTTGGCGCGGCGACTAATGCCGTTCTTGCGTTGCAATCGTTCACAGACGCGCTTGCAAAGTTGCCGGGCGTTGCAGAGATCGATTTTAGCGACACAATTTTTAGCCTTGCTGAATTAAGTGAACGACTGAAGGCAACTGCACAATCGGCTGGAAAGCAGGGTGGCGGCGCGGCTAAAACAATTGAAGAACTGAACACCGAACTGAATAGAGTTTTGGAAGGCATTGGAAAAGTGACCGATAAACTTTCCGAAGGGCAACAGGCTTTGAAAGATTACGCAAAAGCTGCAAAAGATGTAGAGGCCAATACAGAAAACGCCGCACTCAAAGGTGTGAAGACCCTTGAAGACAGTCTTGTGAATATTGTGACAGGCGCGCAAAGTGCAAAGGAAGCGTTTAGATCAATGGCGCAATCAATTCTCGCTGATATTGCTAGGATTGTTATCCAACAACAAGTCAGCGCGCCGATAGCTGAAGCATTGGGTGGCTTTTTCTCGCGTGGCTCAACAGGGGGCGCAGCCCCACCTAAAGTCACTGCAATAGGTGGATCAGTTCAACGTGGCGTTCCAAGGGTCGTCGGGGAAATGGGAAAAGAACTTTTCGTGCCTTCGTCATCAGGCTCAATCATTAGCAATAAAGCGTTGGCGGCTGCTGGTGTTGGCGGCGGTGGTGTAACTGTTAACCAGACCATCAACGTCACCACGGGCGTTCAGCAAACAGTCCGTTCTGAAATAGTGAACCTAATGCCACAAATTGCCAATGCAACAAAAGCGGCGGTGGCTGATAGTAGACTGCGTGGCGGTTCGTTTAGCAAAGCGTTTGGGGGCTGATTGTGTCTATATCTTATCCGCTATCAACGCCAACTAATAAAACTGTCGCAGAGATCACATTGATCGCGCGCAACGTGGTCGGTGTTTCCACATCGCCTTTTACATTCAAACAGCAAACTTATCAGTTCAGTGGTCAGCGATGGGAAGCAGATATAAAACTGCCACCCATGCAACGCGAAGACGCGGAAGAATGGGTGGCGTTTCTGACAAGCCTGTACGGGCAAAAAGGCACTTTCCTACTGGGCGATCCCTTGGCAACTACTCCGCAAGGTTCAGCATCAAGCGCGGCTGGCACACCACTTGTGAACGGCGCAAGTCAGACCGGAGACAGCTTGGCGATAGATGGGCTTCCGGCAAGTGCTACAAACTATCTTAAAGCTGGCGATTACATACAGCTAGGATCGGGCGCAACTGCTCAATTCTATAAAGTCCTGACAAACGCCAGCAGTAATGGTTCGGGCGAAGCCACGCTGGATATCTGGCCTAATCTGCGGTCATCACCGACTAACAATTCAACTGTTGTTGTGTCAGGTGCGAAGGGCGTGTTCCGATTAAATGACAACGCAAGCAGTTGGAACATCAATAATATGGGGCTGTATGGTATTGCTTTCGGCGCGGTGGAAAGTCTATGAGCCGGAACCTTACCACGGCAGTTCAGAACCAGCTTGCAGCATCGGAACTGGAACCCTTCTTTGCTATCAAGCTGGCTTTTGACAGTGGTGATGTGCGGATATGGACTGGCTACACAGACATCACAGTAGCATCAGAAACATACATAGGGGGCGGTCAGTTGCTTTCTATATCTCCCATAGAAGAAACCGTTGAGGTGGCTGCTAGGGGCGTAAATCTGGCGTTAAACGGCATTGATAGCAGTCTGGTGTCTGTTGCACTGACGGAAAGCTATCAGGGGCGCGCAGCCCAAGTTTATCTGGGCGTTATCTCGTCAGGCGCAGTCGTGGCAGACCCATATCTTGTATTTGACGGGCGCATGGATGTTATGACCATTGAGGACGCTGGGGAAACAGCAAGCATTAGTCTTTCAGCCGAAAGCCGCCTAATTGATCTTGAACGTGCCAGAGTGCGCCGCTTTACAGACAACGACCAGCAAAACCAGTTTCCGGGCGACACAAGTTTGCGGTTCGTTGCGGATTTGCAGGATAAAGAGATAGCTTGGGGATCAGGTAAAGATGACAGCAGTTTTGCACTCCCTCCCGGCTTTGGGAACATGCCACTTTTCTAGGGTTGCTGGCTGGGAAGCTAACCTTATCGAAACGATTGAGATTTATCGTCACGAACCATTTGCGTGGGCGACCAATGATTGCTTCACATTTGCGGTTCGATGCGAAGAAGCAGTTTGCGGCAAGACACGATTTCCAGAATTGTACAAAGCCGAATACACAAACCAATTTGGTTCGATGCGCGCCTTTATGCGTGAAGGGTATTATGGCATGATTGATTGCATGGATCAGCGTTTGGACGAGATAGATATGCGCGTTGCCCGGCGGGGTGATTGGTCAGTGGTGGGAACGCCAGACGGTTTGGCTGTTGGGGTTCTTACAGGTGACAAGATTGCGGTCACGGGTGAAAAAGGCTTGCTGTTTTTTGACTACAGCCAAGGCGTGAAAGCGTGGAGAGTATAGGATGGCACCGCAAGCCGTAGCAGCCGCAGTTGTAGCAACGGGGGCAACTTTTGTTGCCAATGCCGTGGGCGCGGCCTTGGTTACGGGTTTTGTCGCAGCAAGTCTTTCAACAGTTTTTGTAACAACTTTGGTTCTTTCTGGCCTATCGATGGCTTTGCAAAAAAAGCCAAAGATCAATCCGCAAGGAAGCATGGCTGCAAGAAGCCAGATGGTGAAGCAGCCGTTGATTAGCCGCAAGATTGTCTATGGTCGTCAAAAGGTGTCCGGCGGCATCGTGTATATGCGAACCACGGGCAAGTCTGAGTTCTTGCACATGATCGTGGCGATAGCGTCGAACGAGTTGAACAGCA
>CEOR01013156.1_pt1 | contig 10502 bp, 10 predicted proteins | sample 530661 | NCBI WGS metagenome assembly CEOR01 (sample SAMEA2620836, study PRJEB7988) | marine metagenome | biome: marine biome (ENVO:00000447); feature: deep chlorophyll maximum layer (ENVO:xxxxxxxx); material: "saline water (ENVO:00002010), including plankton (ENVO:xxxxxxxx)" | depth 65 m
CAAAATTGCAGGAATGGATGAATTGAGTCACAGACTCAAAAGACTTCAAGACAAAGTTGGAAGGAAAGAGGTGGTGAGGATACTCAAGAAAGGTGCACCGCCTATCAAAAAGGAGATGAAGAAACTTGCACCAAAAAGAACTGGAAACCTTCAAAAGTCCATTGTCACAAGACGTGGAAAGAAGAACAGAAGTCTTGGAGAGACTGTTCTTGTAGGTCCAAAACTTGGGAAGAAAGGTGTCAACTATGCACACATCCAAGAATTGGGTGCAAGGGGTGGTGTGTATCAAGCAAAGAAGGGAAGACACTTTGCATTCTTCTCAATGGGAGGACACGTCATCAAAACAAAAGAAATAAACAGAGCACCCACACCAGCAATCAAATTCATTGAGAAGGCATATCAAGCAAAGGCATCAGATGCAACCTCAAGGATTCAAAAAGAAATCATCAAAGTTGTTCAGAAATGATTGGAGAAATTATTGACATACTGGAGGCAGAATCAAGTGTGATGTTCTATTTGAACAATGACACTGCAAACATTCATGCAATACAAAGGAGACAAGAAACTTCAGTCCCTTGTGTTGTTGTTGACTTGACTGACTTCCAACCTCAAGAGACAAAATCTCATTCATCATTCCTTGACTTTGTCACCATTCAAATTGCTGCCTATGCAGACAACCCCAAAGACTCATTTGATATGTCAATGGCAATCAGAGATGAGTTGGACAAATACATTGGAACAGTAAATGGAAAGTCTTTGGACATCAGGTTTGAAGACTTAGACATTGGAATTGTTGCAGAAGATGAATCATTTGTCACAGTGACAACCTTTGTGGTGACTCAAGAGAGAACTGGTCAAGCTGCACACACATGATAGTTGATCAGGACAAGAAAAAACAGATTGACAGACTACTGCATCTGAATGCATCCTATCAGGCCCAAGAGACTTGTGTGACAAATACAAGAGAGAAGAGGCAACAAATCAACAACCATTGCAAAGTGAATTTCATTGATCCAATCAAAGAGATTGATGAAGACTTCTGGAATGCTCTGAAATAGGATTCAAGAACTTGACACCGTCAACCTTTACTTATCAGAGAGGGTGGACTTTTGGTTCATGAAATTGGAAATCATTGCCCCAGTTGAAGGAAAGTCTTGGAAGGTAGGTCACACAGTCTTGGTTGATGATGCAAAGGTTGCATCAAAGTTGATCAATGATGGATTTGCCATTCACCATCCAACAGTCACAGATCCACCACCAACTCATGAATGCCCCTGCAAGGAGAAAGATGAACCATGTGATGAACCATGTGATGACTGCAAGGATGATGAACAATCCAATGATCCGAAACCTTCAAAGAAGGCCCCAAAAAAAAAGAAAAAAAATAACCCTCTAAAAAATTAAAAGATGGCAACTACTGGAACAGTAAAAGGAAACCTCGTTGGAGTGTACATCCTTGACGGTGATGGAGATGGAGATACTCTTTATGACCTGATCGCATGTGGGACCAATGCATCCCTCAGCTTATCAAATGAAATGATTGAAACAGTCTGCAAAGACAATGATGGTGCAAGGACTGCATTGCCTGGCCAACAAACAGTGAACATGTCAGTTGATGGATTGACTGCATATGACAACATTGGACGTGCACAATTATTTGCAGCAGCAAAAGACAAGACAAAATTGACTCTGAGATACGGTTCAGGAGTCAGTGGTGATCCATATGTGCAAGTTGATGCATACATCACTTCATTTGAGGAGACTGCACCATTGAATGATTCAACTTCATTCTCAGTGTCTTTTGACTGTGAGAACATGACAACTGGTAACTTCTCATAAAACATAAAACATGAACGAACTCAGAGGACAACTTTCAGTGGAATTGGGCAAGGAGACTCATGAGGTTCTTTTGAATCTCAATGCCTTCAGACTACTCTGCAAAGACAAGAACATTGAATTGACTGGTCTGGATGAGTTTGTCAACTCTGATCCACTTGACTTCATTCCCACAGTGATATTCTGGGGAATGATCAATGCTTGTGATTTCAAGGGTGAACCACGCCCAGAAATCAACTTCAATCACATGTCTGCAATCATTTGTAGTGACATTGAGAAGTTTCAAGAACTGTCTGAGGCAGTTGCAAGTGCATTGGGGACGAGTATGGGAGGAGGTAAAGAGGGAAACTAAAAAGAGGGGGTGGAGATGAAGACTCTGCCCCCTCTCATCTCTCAACTTGGGCAGACTTGTATTCACATGGTCTGTCTCTTGGGTTACTTCCAGACCAGTTCTGGTCACTGACATTCTTTGAACTTGCCTCAATCAGCAAAGGCAAAGTCAATCAAGACAAAATCTTGTGGAATCACACATCCACAGTGATGTCTTTGATGGCTAATGCAAACAGAAATCCAAAGAAGAAACCTACTCCATACAAACCACAAGACTTCAACCCTTACCATGAGGAGTTGGAAGACAACACACCGAATGAAATAACACAAGACCAAATTGAACAGATTGCATCATGGCAGGTAAACAGTCACTCCTCTCCATAATTATGGGACTGGACTCAAAGAGATTTGAGTCTGGACTTAGCAGAGCACAAAAGAGGATGAAGAAATTTTCTGCTGGTTTGAAGAGAACTGGCAGAGCAATGACAATGGGTGTGACTGCTCCATTGGCTGCCATTGCTGCATCATCATTCAAAGTTGCAGCAGACTTTGAACTGGCAATGAAGAAAGTCAAGGCCATCAGTGGTGCAACTGGCAATGACTTCAAACTTCTTGAGACTGATGCAAAGAAACTTGGTGCATCAACAGTCTTCAGTGCATCACAAGTTGCAGAACTTCAACTTGAGATGGCCAAATTGGGACTCAGTGCCCAAGAAATAAAAAATGCTACAAAGGACACTCTGTCTCTTGCACAAGCATTTGGAACAGAACTTGGACCAACTGCGGAGACAGTGGTCAAGACACTCAATCAGTTTGGACTGAGTGCAGATGATTCTGGAAAGGTTGCTGATGTAATGGCAACCGCTTTTGCAAACTCTGCTCTTGATCTTGAGAAGTTCTCTGGTTCAATGGCAAATGCTGGACCAGTTGCAAAGAATTTTGGTTTTTCAATGGAAGAAACCACTGCCCTCTTGGGTGTTCTTGCAAACAATGGAATTGAGGGAGCAGATGCAGGAACCAAACTCAAGATGGCATTCTCTAAACTCGCAGCAGAGGGAGTTGATGTCAAAGAAACATTTGGAGCAATTATCAATGGATCACTTGACTACAAAGACGCCATTGATGTTCTTGGTAAAAGAGCAGCAATTCTCAGTCCAATCTTTGGAGAGAATCTTGAAGACTTAGCAAAACTCAATCAGAAATTTGCAGAGTCTGAAGGGGCTGCCAATAGTATGGCAGCAGAGATGGACAATTCTGCAAGTGGTGGTGTTGCTGCAATGAGATCTGCCATTGAGGGTGCACAAATCACACTTGGAACTGCACTGGCACCAACCATCATGAGGGTGGTGAGATTTGTTGCAGACCTTGCACAAAAATTCTCAGCACTTTCCACAGAAACTCAAAACATGATTCTGGTTGCTGGTGGACTTGCAATGGCACTTGGACCAGCGTTGACAGTTATTGGAGCACTTGCATCACCTCTTGGACTGGCAGCAGCAGCAATGGGAGCACTTGCCATTGGAATTGCAAAGGTTGTCATAAAGGCAAACTCTTTCCAAGAGAAGTCTCAGACACTACAAGGGACAATCAATGCCCTGAACAAAGAAATTGCAGGAGAGTCTGCGGAGGCAAGAGTTCTCTTTGCCAGACTAAAGGATGTGAACCTTGCAGAGGATGATCGTGCAAAAGCAATAGAAACTCTCCAAAATAAATATCCAGAACTTCTCAAGAATCTTGACAAGAATGCAACCAACCTTGATGCAATAGAGGCAGCAGAGAGGAGAGTTATCACTGCAATAGAGGACAGAGTCAGAGCACAAGTTCTTGCAGATGCACAAACTGCAAGACTCGATGCAGAGACTGCACTTCAATTAAGAATCACAAATGCTGAATTTGACATTGCAGAGGCAAGACCAGACATTGACCAATCTCAAGTTCGAGAAATAACAAAATTCATCAGAAAAGAGATTGAAAAATTCATCAAGGGTGACATCACATCTTTTGAATTGGGTGACAGTCTGGGTTCTTTAAGTTCTGGTAGTGGTAGTGAGATTGTTCAACTTGTTGCGGATGAATTAGACTTAGGAGATTTCAACCTTCCTATTGGTGGTGTTTTTTCTGGTATTGTTGCAGAAACCAATGAACTTGCATCATCTACAATAGCACTCAGAAACATTGAGAAAGTTCTTGATGATATTGCAAAGAGTGAGAAAGTCAGAGTTGTTGATTCTGACTCACCAGATCAAGTTGAGGACTTACTTGCAAAACTGATGGAATATGGAACAACCGCAGAGGTTGTCAAGAAAGGGAATGAAGTCATTGAAGATTCAAGTGAGAGTGCTGGTGATGGTTTAGATGAACTTCTTGGTCCTGCAAGAACATTTGCAGATGTCTCTGGTGATCTTGCAGCAGCATTTGAGCACATTGGAGAGAAGTCAGAAGTCCTCAACAACTTTGATGAAAAAGCAGCAAAAATTGCTGCAATCACTGCTGCAATCACAGAACTGATTGACAGTGATATTGAAACACCAACTGGTGAACTTGAAAAACTTGCGGAGCAACTTGCAAACCTTGGTGGATCAGAAGATGACACTGAGTTGACTCCAATGGAGAAACTCAAGGAACAGATGCAAGAGATTCAAACTCTGCAAGGACTTCCATTCATCACAGACCTACAAACTGCAACTCAGGCAGTCATGGTTCTTGAGGAGGCCATGAGAGCATCTGCACTTGCAGATCCAAACTTCATCAACTCAGACCAATTTGTTGTCATGGCAGAACAGTTGGACATCTTGAGAGAGAAGATGGAAGGACTCAAAGAAACACAATCACAAGTCAATGATGAACTTGATCATGGTGCATTGCTTGGTGATGCGATGGGGCAAATGGTTGGGGCTGCATTCAGTTCTGCCCAAGGTGATGGAGAAAGTTTTGCAGAGGCAACCAAGAGGATATTCTTGAACTTAATTTCAAGAGCACTTTCAACTGCCATTGCAAATGCTATTGCAGCAGCATTTTCACCTGCATCTCCTGACAACTATGTGACTGGTGGTGCCGCTGCCCCTGCAAAAGCTGCTGGACTGACTGCAATCATTCAAGGTCTGTTCAGTTCAATTCCAAAAATGCATTCTGGTGGAATGACACTGGGACCAACACTTGCATTGATCGGTGACAATGCATCTGGAAGAGAGGCAGTGATTCCATTTGAAAGAATGGGTGACTTTCTTGGACAAGTTGCAGGAAACAATCAGAACATGAATGTGACTGGAAAAATAAATGGACAGAACATCATTCTGTCTCATGAACGTGCACTCAGACAAAGGGGAAGATAAATGCCAAACCAAGCAACAAACACCGTCTCTGGTAATTGGAGAGCAAGACTCCAGTCTGAGTTTTATGACCTCAGAGGGAGACAATGGAGAATCGAATTGATTGACAACAAACTTGATGGATCAAGTGGGTTTGGTGTTTCTCAAAGTACAGTCATTGAAACCAAGACAACTGGTGATGGTTTCAAACTGACATGGGATGGACCAACAGACACTTGTGGTGCAGCAATCATTCCATCAACTTGTCAAGTCACATGGATCATTGATTCAAGTGATTTGGAGAATCTGAAATCACAAATCAGACTGGCAGATGACTCAAGGTTTGGACTTGCATTGTATTATGACAATGGTGGATCAGAGTGGGAACCTTACTGGGTGGGAATTCTCAATCATGAGGCAATAGAATATGAGACACAAGATCAACCCTACATGGTCACACTCACTGCAAACTGTGGCCTGAATAGACTTGGCATCACTGAATACAAACATCCAACTGATGGAACATATCTGGATGAGGTAAGTCTGGCAGAAACTATTGCACGTTGCATCAATAAAATTCCAACTGCAAATTTTTGGTTGGATACAGACAACCAACTCAGTGAAGTTGTTGATCTGTTTGAAGAAAGACATCATGACTACTCAACCCAGACTTATCAAACATGGGCCTCAAGTGCTGGTGATCCTTATCCAATCTCAATGATTGAGAGGACTGTCTGTTCATCTGCAACTTTTAGCACTGGAGGAGAACAGAAAGAGGATCAATATGGAAGGAGAATCAAGATGCCTCCAAACTACACATCATGTCTTGATGTTCTTGAAAACATTGCATCTGCATTCAGTGCAAGAATAACTCTTGCAAGATTCTCATTCTGGTTCTTTCCACCAAATGCATTGAACTGGAGTCATTCCCTTAATGTTCAGAGATGGACAAGGGCACTTGTTGCAGCAGAAAACATTGACACCGTTCAGGATGGAAGTGATGACAACAAAGACACTTCCACTGTCTCATTGACCAACTTCAGATTTGACATTGACTCAACTCATGCTCTTGGAGGTGGTTGGTCCAATTCGTATTTGTTGCCAGTCAAGAGATGTGTTCTGACGTTTAAGAATGCAGGACTCAGAACTGTTTTTGGTTCACCAAAGAATTTTTATTTAGAGAAAGGATCTACTGGACCAGACCATTGTTTTGCCTATGCCAACAATGGAATCAATGTCACTCAAGGAGATGTTCTCAGAATTAAAGGAACCTACTCCGCAGAATTGCAGAAAGAATATGACAGTGCAGTCAATGGTGCACCAGAGCATGGTGAAGACAGAATTGGAGCAAAAATCATTCTGAGGTTCAAAATAATGATCAACACTGAAGTTGATCCATCTACTGGAAACCCTGCTGGTACTGTTTATTATTATGGATCAGAGTATTCTGGTGGTTCATCTTCCGCAACCATCAACATGCCTACTGGATGGAACAGTGAGGGGGTTAATGTGACAAGAACATACCACAATGTTGATCTTGAGGATGCAGAGTGGACAACCACAGAGAAGTTCTTTGATGTCATTGTCCCTTGGACAAATTCTGATCCTGCTGCAAATGCAACCTCAAGTGGTGACTACATAGTTGGAGGACTTCACATTCAGTCAGATGCACTCAACACATTCAAATATGACATTGGAACATGGTTGAGTCCTGATTCAACTCAGCAAGACAACGTCACACACACATTTGACTTCTCAACTGTTCCATTGCCAGATGCAGAATCAACCTTCACTGGAATCACTGTTGAAGTGGAAAGACTTGTGTTGACAAGAAACAACACTGTCAAACGAACTTTCCCAGAACTTGAAAACATCTTCAAAGCAGTTTATGTGAATCAATCCTACAACTGGGATGGTTCAAACAATTCAAACAATGATTCTTCAATTCCCAAAGACAGATTTGATGACTTCTTGGTGATCGTTGGTGAAGAGTCTGAAGATGCAGATTGGGACTACTATGTTGAGCAAGATGACAACAGTGAATTTTTGGACATTGGAGAGACAACTATTGGGAGCAATTACACATCAGATGGTGCAGGATCAGATGGTGCATTGAAAATCATCACTCATGATTGGAGCACTGCAACACCATATCTTCACTCATCTGACAAGTGGAACACCATCAATGATGAGATTGACAATGCATGTACACCCCAAGAGTTGCAATATGCAAACCTCAGAGAAAATCTATACAAGAGGGGGAAACCAGTTGACACTCAAAGGGGATTGATAGTCCCACAAGTGTCCACTGCAACAAACTACAATAGACCAGCAGACATCTTGAGTGTCTTTCATCACAACTGTTCATCACCAGCAGATCTTGAGGACTACATCTTCCCATTCAACCTTTCTCACATTGGTTCATCTGCAAACTATGAATTGGATGGATTTGTGGTTGGAAGAGAAAGTGTATCCTTTGAATTTGATGAAATAAAAGTCCCAAAGGGGCCAAGTGGGAATGGAGGTGTTGGAGGCAATGGGGGTGGTGTTGCACCAAGCGGAACAGACTCAACAATTCCAAATGGTGGAAACGCTGGAGGAGGCAAAGGAGATGTCATTGCAGAAAATGTTGCACAAGTCAAAAGTTTCTTGAGTGATTCTCAAACCAATCCACCAGCAGCAGGACAAACCAAACTCCTTGTCCTTGATGAAAATGGACAGTTGAGTCAACTCTCAGATGGTTCTGCTGGACAAGTCCTCACAAGCAATGGTTCAGGTGTTTATTCATTTGTAACTCCAACAACACTCTCTCAAACTGCAACTCCAACTGGTGCAGTTGATGATGACACACCAAATCAAGGTGCAACAGTCACATGGACTGCAACCAATTATGATGGAGTCACCACATACATTCCAGTCTTGAGTCTGACATCTAATGGATCAACTGTTCTGTCTGGCACTGACTTCACTCAGAATGGTGCAGTTGTGACATTTACTGCCCCATCAAACACCAATGCACACACTCTCTCAATCACTGCGGTATCTGCTGGAAAATCAGAGTCTGTTGCATGGACTGATTCAATTACTCCAGTTGCAAACATCTCTTCTTATTCTTATTACAGATTTTTGATTGTGGACTCTTCTGGCAATGTTCCACAATCTGCAAGACCTGCAAAAATTGATGAGATTCAAATCTTCTCTCAATCAAACTACTCTGGAACAGACAATCCAACAACTGCTGCAACTGGAGGGAATCAAAACAATTCGGGACTGTCAGACTTTAGCATAACTCACGGTTTTGAATCTACAAGCAGTCAAAGTGATGGACGTTCGTGGAATGCGTTTGACAATTCCAATTCAACTGGTTGGAGTTCATTGGGCATTGCAAAGGCATCAGGAGCAGACAACTGGTTGCAAATTCAATTCACTGCATCTGCCAAACCAGCAGGATCAATCAAAGTGACTGTTGATGAAACCGCATGTCATTCATCACAATACATCAAAGTCATGGCATCAAACACTGGTTCATTCAGTGGTGAAGAAACAACACTGACAACATTTGGTCCGCTAAGTTCAAACACTGACAACACAGTCCACAGTTGGACAACCTAAACTTGACAACGTCAACAAAAAGAATCAACCACTCAACTGATATTCACACAATCATGGAACACCTTTCTCACTTTGAATTTTTAACTGTTGCAGGAGCACTCATTGGAGTGTGGGTGAAATTTCAATCAGACTTTGGAAGATTGAATGCAAGAGTCCATGCACTTGAATCAGACAATCAGGAGTTCAAAGATGATGTCAAGCAACTATTGAAAGACATCCAAGAAATCAAGTTGCTCCTTGCAAAGAACAAAGTGGAATGAAATTCAACAGACTCATTCTTCATTGCTCTGCAACTGACAAGTCAAAGGACATTTCAACAGAAACAATCAAGAGATGGCATACATCATCACCAAGAAATTGGTCAGATATTGGATACCACTTTGTCATTCTAAATGATGGATGTGGGACCGTTGAAAGAGGCAGACCGATCTGGAAGAGTGGTGCACACACAAGAGGACACAATCAGTCCATTGGTGTCTGTTATGTTGGAGGGATGGAAGATGGTCAACCAAAGGACACAATGACTGGAATCCAAGAATGTGCATTCTTTGAACTGGTGGACAAACTCAGGGACATCTTTGGTGAGGTGTCCATTTATGGTCACAATGAGTTCAGTCACAAAGCATGTCCATCATTTGATGTGGTTGAAAAATGGGGCCAAACATTCACTCAAAGATTTGAGGAGAGGTCGGAACAATAGACATGGAATGGGCAGTGAATATGATGCCCAAAAGAGACTCACTGAATACATTGATGAAGTCCATCCTGATGTGTTGTGGAGTGCATCCGCAGGAGGTGCAAGGACATCCATCTCAGAGGCAAAAAGACTCAAAGCAACTGGATACAAAAGAGGATTCCCAGATGTGTTCATCTACGAACCCAGAGGAGGTCATCATGGCCTCTCTATTGAGATGAAGAAAGACAAGGGTGGGAGAGTGTCCAAACATCAAAAAGAATGGAAGGAAAGACTCTCAGAAAGAGGATACAAGGCAACAGTTGCAAGAGGATATGATGCAGCAGTTGAAATCCTTGAAGACTACCTCAACCCAAAGGATGGAGGTGTCCTTTAAGAATCACCAGTGAGTGGTGTCCTTGTGCTCTGGGGCACCTTTTTTTGGATTGGTCAATGTCATCAGATCATCACACTTCTCACAGAACTCTGCAACACAGAATCCATGTCCTTCAACATATTTTGTTGTCACTGTGTGTTTTGATCTTTCATGACCACAAGAAGGGCATTTGAAGTTAAACACTATTGAGAACGTCTGTCAGCAACTATTGAGTTGATGAAGGTGTCCAACCATCCAAAGACTTTGTTGTCTTTCTCTGTTGGTGTCAAGTTCACAATGACTTTTGCAAGGGCCATGATTGCAATCAATAATTCTGCCCAGTTTTGAATGATAAAATCCATCTTTT
>CEOR01060140.1_pt1 | contig 10473 bp, 9 predicted proteins | sample 530661 | NCBI WGS metagenome assembly CEOR01 (sample SAMEA2620836, study PRJEB7988) | marine metagenome | biome: marine biome (ENVO:00000447); feature: deep chlorophyll maximum layer (ENVO:xxxxxxxx); material: "saline water (ENVO:00002010), including plankton (ENVO:xxxxxxxx)" | depth 65 m
TATCTTCTTACAAGGATACTATTGGTTTTAGCATGGGTCATATGGCTAGCAGAACTAATATGAAACAAGAATCTAAGAAGCTTGTTATTATTAAAAAGAAGTCGCGTGAGTGGATGAAAAAAGATGCAGAGTTTTGGTCTCAATATTTGATCAGTAAAAAGACTTTGACTATCTTTGACGTTTCCCCTATATCTTACTACTGGATTAATGCTAACAGGTTTAGCTGTGACCTTAGTTATGCATATAGGATTGGGAATAAATACAAAATTTACTCACCCTATGAAGATATTAAGTGGATTAGCAACACTACTAAAAAGCATATACAAGGCTACAGTCAGCTCCCTAAAGAGGGATCGCTCTGTGTCATCACCTCAAGCCTCAAGGACGTCATGTGTTTGTACGAATTGGGAATCTCAGCAATTGCGCTCCAGTCGGAGATGCAAATGCCAGAAGAAAGCCTTATTCAAGAACTCCAAGAAAGATTTGACGAGGTAGTTGTTTTTTACGATAATGACTTTGCTAACCCTAATAATCCTGGGCAAGCTATGGCTAACAAAATCATTGAGAAATATTTTCCTATGAGCAACATTGTTATCCCTAGTAAATTTGGAACTAAAGATTTATCTGACTATATAGCAAAATATAAATCTCTAGACCTAGCAAGGAAACTTATAGAATATCAAACACTATGGCAAAAAGAAAAGACGGACAACTTAAGTACGACGTTGATAAGGGAGTTAGACAAAAAATAGATGACATACTGCGACAGTGTGCCAGTATTTTTGCTAACTTAGGCATGAAGAATAAATACGATCTTGGAACGCGTGAAGCTGCACGAGCAGAAGAACGCAGGTTGATAGACAAAATAAAAGACATTGACGAAGATTTTTACCACGATTGCTTATATATCCCGCGCAGTGAAGAGAAGAACGAGAAAACCACAGAACAAGAAAGTTAGAAACGCAACTGCCAAAGTTTATAAAGGCATAAAGTTTCGCTCTAAGCTTGAGCTGTTTACATACAGAAAACTAGAAGATGCAGGCATAGATGCTTTGTATGAAAAGAAGAAGTATGTATTGCAGGAAGGCTTTCGTTACTCTGCTACTGTGTATGAGCCCCACAAAACCAAGGGCTACATACCTACTACTACTAAGATAAGAGATATAACATACACTCCTGATTTTGTAGATCCTCATGGAAGATGGATCATTGAAGTCAAAGGGTTCGCTAATGACGTGTTCCCTATAAAGTGGAAAATGTTTAAGAATTATCTTATGCAACAGGACGACCCTCCTGTACTGTTTCTACCCAGAAACCAAAAACAAGTTCTAGAAACTATAGAGCTTATCAAAGAGTTATAACACTTTAATTAAAATTTTATGAATTATTCAGATGATCTCGTCCAACAACTGGACGGGCTTGGGATTGATATGTCTATTAGTCCCGATAACACGCGTCAGCAAATAGAAGATTACTATGACTACACAAAAGATAATGTCTTTGGGTACATAGAAGATCTTACAGAGTTCAACAAGGTATTTGAGCCAGTATACGGCGTGGAGTATTTTATACTAGTGAAGGAGGTTTACAGCAGGTTTATGGAAGAGTATAATAGATATTTAGATCGTGAACAATTAAAAACCGCTTTAAATGAAATCAGACAAAATAGAAAAATGGCAAGAGAATCTCAAGCCAGGGACACCTATACGAGTCCTATATCAAAATGTTGAGGCTTATGGTGTATTTGTATCCTGGAAAGATTACGGCTATGGAAAAGGATGCTTGTACATGAGTATTCCTATATGGGCAGACGACAAGGGTAAACTTGCGTGGCTAGAAAGGAGGTCATGGTCACATTTAGATAGAGTTCAGACTAATGCTGAAGACCGTGTTAAGCCTGTTGATATGCAATGGCTTAGCGAGGTAGATAAAACATGTTTAGAAACATTAAAAAATCAAATTTATGAGTATAAAAACAATTGACAAGCAGATCAAGGGATCTGAAGGCGTTGCTAAAAAGATTAACAAAGGCGCCGAAAGAATGGTTTTTGATATTTTGCAGTCTACGCAATACTCTACACCTATACCATCTACAGTGCGTGAGCTTGCAACAAATGGTTGTGATGCACAGCGTGAGAAGGAGATAGCGATAGAGATATTGACAGGCGAGGCAAAAGAAGAAGACTACTATATTAAGCGTGATGGCGCTCAATATGCAGACAGTAATTTTGACATAGGATACTATGACATTAACCACCTGGATGCAATAAACAATGATGTAACTGTTACATACAAAGAGAACGAAGGAACGGGTTTTTGTGACACAGTTACTATTCAGGACCACGGCGTAGGCATAGGTCAACGTAGATTAGAGGGTGTACTAGAGCTAGGTTATTCTACCAAGCGTAATACATCAGAAAACTTCGGTGCGTTTGGCTTGGGTGCTAAAGCTGCATTGTCTACTGGTGTAGATTTCTATACTATAGAGACTGTACACAACGGTAAAAAGTTTAAGTGTAATTGCTACAACTACAAGACTGATTTTATTGTACCGTCGTTTACACCAAATGGTCCTAACCCACACATCTTGCTAAGTGACGGCACAAAGGTGCACTACGAAGAAACAGATGAGCTTAACGGCACTAAAGTTTCTTTCCAGGTAAAGCGTCACCACAGACGTGAGTATCGTGATGCGGTAGAAGAGCAGCTTATGTATCTTACAAATGTTAGATTTATTAGAATTGCAGAAGATGGGCATGAAAGAGAAGAAAAGATTCAGCCTAATATTTTATACAACTCTGATAATCTAATTATTTCTGATACGTATGTGTTCAGTAAACCTCACATAGTATTGACTAAAGGTGATGGCGCTGCTACAGGTGTTAACTACGGCTTTGTAGATTTTAGAGAGCTGGAGATGCAACAGATGTGGGGCCCTATCGCTTTCAAGTGTCCTGCTAGACAGGTTATACATGACCCTGACAACGGCAGTGAGATAGTATTACAAGAGGGTGTAGATGTTACGCCGTCCCGCGAGAAGGTAATCTGGAATGAGAACACTAAGAAATACATTTTATCTGTAATAGAGAAGGCAGCACTAGAGGCTACAGACCTAGTACAGAAAGAGCTAGAGCAAGAGGATTTTATTTCTTGGTTGCTAGCTTGTAAGGATGTTCTTAGTAATGCTGACAGCGGTAGTGTAATAGGTAGAATAGCTAATATTATAGACAAGGAGTCTATTAAGCCTAAGTTTAAGCCTGATCCTAGGATTAAGAACGAGTCTGTAAAGAAACTTTTTGCAGGTTTTAAGGCTGAGCTTATTTCTGTTACTCGTAATCACCGAGAAGGTAAAGATGAGATAAGCAGAGACAAGCTAGAAAATTACAGTGCTCTTAGAGAGAATAATATATTTATTATGGGAGAAGAATCTCACAGTAAATACAAAGATTTGTATCTACAGAGTACATGTGATGGTCCTATTATTTGTCTTAAGTCTATAGATGTAACTCCGGAGCTTAATACTCCAGCGTCTGTTAAGCTAGCGCATAAAACTGCAGCTAAGCGTGATAGAGTTCTTGAGCTTCTTACTGAGTCTTCTCATGTTCGTAATTACGATGACATAGAGATTGACGAAGAGTGGCTAGAAGAATACAAAGATGAAGCGGCGGCTGCAGAAGAGGTAGCTAAGTTTGAGAACATTAGTCCTAGTGAGCGTCGTAAGTTAGAATCACGTATGGTAGCATACAGTTTTCGTTTTAACCATAATCATTGGCGTGGTAATGATCGTAAGAGATACATTCTTGATAAGGTTGAGCCTAAGATTAAGGACTTAATGAAGACTCAGCGTACTACCTACTATGGTACTAAGGAGGACGAAGATAAGCTTATGGCTGCATGTGGTATTTTACATGCTTATGCTCCTAAGTTCAGAGAGGTTTATACTAATTTTCCGCGATCTTATGACGAGGAAGCTAGTCATCCTGTATTTTTCTTTGATACTCCACCTGTTCGTAACAGAAAAGGTTGGGGTAGCGAGAAAGGTCAATGGGAGGCATGGTCAGAGCCTGGAGCTGACAGCATAAATCTTGACTGGACTACGCCGCAGATTATTAGGGTTGCGCAGAATAATATTAGACATATTTCTATGAACCCTAACGTTAAGCATATTGACGATTTCTTTTTACAATTAACCCCTAATGGAGGATATACAATGGACGAACACTTAATTAAATGGTACACTGCAGATAAAATGAAGGATATGAAAAACAAGACATATTTATATTGTCTAAAAGAGATTAATCCTGACCTTTATGAAAAGTACAAAGATGTTTATACCGCAGTAGATCGTGATTTACAACGAAGTGCCTGGGTAAAAGATACCGATGTATTTCCTGCTATAGAGAAGCTTGTAACATTCCATAAGTTTTGTAATGAAACTGACGATGCTGAAGCTATTAAGCAGAAGAGTCGTGAGTTGTTTGTACTAGATGTACCAGAAGCAATTGGTCAAGACCAAGAGATGATGGACAAGTACAATGAACTTACAGAATGGACAGAAAGTGTACATGTATTACTTAATGCAATTGATGAGATTAAGTTTGAGCCCACAGCTGAGCGAGTGCACTTAGACGACGACCTTATTAAGGAGATTAAGACATATCTAGATGCAAAAGGCAGACTAGATTGGTGACGTATTGCAAACGGCCTGGGGATAACTTCCCTGGGCATTGTTTGCCTATAAAAAGTTTTTTTATTATCTTTAACTTATTAATTATTAAACAGTTATGATTACAATTAATGTAATAGAGGGCCGCATATCAGGCTCTTATGGGGACACTCCATTTAGTGTCAACTATGATGAAGTTACCTATAACAAAATGGTAACTCTGCAAAGTAAAGCAGAGGAGGTAACAACTATGGACGAGTACAATGCACTCATGGAAGAGTTTGCTAAGCTTACCGTTCAAGATTACAAAACTACTATTGAAACAGATTGTCCGTGGATTCATGTTAACGAAGCTACAGGGCAGTTCTTCTTAACTTATGGTGGAGTAGTTTCTAGTATTCCAATGCCTCAAGCACTAGTAGATCGTATCCTAGCATCTATGGACAAGGAAGCAGAGTACTTACCACTTATAAAAATGTGGATTAGATTCTTGCGTAATCCTATTCTTAGAAAGAAGATGGATAACGGCAACGGTGAAAACTTTGCAGACAGGTTCTTTAACTTTGTTAACCTAGAGTATGTGCACCCTAAGCTTAAGAAAGAGCTTATGGAGGACCACGGCCTTAGTGAAGAAGTTGCTGAGCGTAGAGCTACTATGTACCAGATGAAGATTACCAAGGAGGGTTTGCTTAACGGTTACAAAGTATCAGAAGAAGTTCTTACTAAGTATGACACTGAAACTGGTGAAGAAGTAGATCGTTACAAGCGTATGTTTGATCCTGACACAGGTGAGATTTCTGGCGACGGACTTCCTGAGCACGTAGAAGACAGGTTATTTCAGCCTGCTATTATGGGGACTAGCGGTGATGCATTTTACTGCGAAGGTCCTAATGGCTACGCTAAGCCAGGACACTTTATTAAGGTTGGCTGTACGCACAGACTACCAGATTGGTCGTATGTAAATACTAACGATAATCAGTTTTGTGTTAAGGGCTTGCACTTTGGTGGTCTTAAGTACATAGCATGTTATCGCGGAGAAATACACAATATTTTTGTGGACCCAATGCATGTTGGCGCTGTGCCTGATGATCATGATGGCGCTATTCGCTGTCTACAGTATTTTGTACACTCTAGTCTTGCAGGTGTGAACGGTAGTATTTACCACAGTTCTACTTACGCCGCTAAGACAGACGAAGAGTGGGAAGAAATGCGTAAGGAAGCAGTAGAAGCGTATGCTGAGTCAAAAGTAGACGCAGATAAAAGCATTGCAGAGTTAAATGCTTTAGGCTAATGTAATGGGGGAGGCAACTCCCCCTTTATTTTTAATTTTTAAATATAGAAGAATGAGTAAAATTGCACTAATAGACGCCGATAGTCTTATGTACTATGAGATGGGCGCAGCAACTTTAGAAGAGGCGATAGCTGGAATAGATTTAAGAATAAATACTATACTTAGCGAAACAGAAGCAGATGAGTATATGGGATTCCTTACCCTTGGTAGGTGTTTTAGATACAAAGTAGCAAAGACTAAAGGTTACAAATACAATAGGTCTGGAGCTATGAAACCTCCTATCTTTTATGCACTGCGTGCGTACTTGCAACAAGATCCGTACAACTTCATCTCTGTAGATGGGCTAGAAGCAGATGACTGTGTTTCTGTATATGCTTCGCAAATAGCAGAGACAGAGGGAGATTCTTATGTTGTATGTAGTCCTGACAAGGATGTGCTTAAGCAGGTGCCTGGCTCTCACTACAACTATCAAAAGATGGAGTGGGTGCACACATCTGATGAGGATGCAGAAGCATTTTTGTGGAAGCAAACTTTGATGGGGGACTCTACTGACGGTATACCTGGTATACCTGGTCTAGGTCCTAAGACTGCTGATAAATTGATTGATGAGATGCCTGATGTACACACGTATGCAGGTATTGTCATTGAGAAATATATAGAAAAATTTGGAAATAGAGAAGGAATTTGTAAATTTACAGAGACGTTCAACCTTGTATATATGTTGCAAACTCCTGATGAGGTATTGCAATGTACAGGATCTTCGCTGCCGCCTTTAAAAACAAATAATGTGGTAGAACATGCGAGTGAAATCTAAAGAGGTAATACTAGTTCCTAAAAATGCTAGAACTTTTACACTAATGCCTAGTGACAGGGGTGCTGTTGAAACGAAAGTTGGAGACAGAATTATAGCTCTTGACACTGGGCACTATACTATATGTAAAGGTGATGTTATTAACGTTAAGAAAAAGCCTTACAAAGTTAATACCATTACTAAAGATATTGTTGGTAAAAAACTAGTATATAATTTAAGTACTTCAACATTAACAAAGTCTTCAATGTTCGTTATGCCTATGCTAGGCGCGGAACGCAGGCTCTTCATGTTTGATAGTTTATTTGTTAATTGTTTTATCAATACAAAAGAACACAAGAATAAGATAGCATTGCTGTATAGATTTTCTGGTGACAAGCTTTTTCTAAAGTTTGAACAGGCCTTACAGCAGTTTAGAGGGTTTGTAGATTACTACGATCCGTCGCCGCATTTTGTTTTATTTGTTTTTAATGTACCTGATCAACACAAAGAAAACTACGTACACTTTCTGAATGGTAGATACTCGCAGCTTAGTCCAGACTACAAGGACAAGATTCTAGATTTCCACGGGTTTGACATAGATGGCGCACTAGGCCAGATATTGTTTAAGTCTACTAGACGCCGTATGAGGCTAGAAGCTGAGCTTGGAGTAGAACTAGACGATAATGCAGAGGTGTACAGTATCATGAATGAAGAAGAGGAGACTTTTAATCCTAAGATTTATATATGAAAACGTTAGAAACGCAAGTAGGGGATTGGTATCCTCTGCTTAAGCCTTTGTTAGATACAGAGGATTTTAAAAAGATAAGACAGACAATTGTACAGTGCAGGTCGCACGGTTTTAAGGTACTACCAGATACTAGTAAAACGTTTAGAGCGTTTAACATGTGTCAGTATAAGGATGTAAAAGTTGTTATACTAGGTCAGGACCCATACCATGATGGCAGTGCTACTGGACTTGCGTTTGCAAATGATCCGGACAGTTACAACTCTACTAGTCCTAGTCTACGTAATATTATTACAGCAGTAGAAAAGGACTTTGGTACGCTTAGCATGGACTTTGATATTAGTCTAGAAAGCTGGGCAGAGCAAGGTGTTCTATTACTTAACACAGCGCTTACAGTGCTGAAGGGTAGCGCGGGATCTCACACAGGTGTGTGGCGTCCGTTTACTCAGCAGTTCCTAGAAGCGTTGTCAAGTTCTAAAGAGAATCTTATATTTGTATTGTGGGGCAGAAAAGCACAAGATTATGAGAAATTTATTAAGGGAGACCATACTATTCTTAAAGCAGCACATCCTGCTGCCGAGTCTTATAGTGGTGGGCGTGCTGGGTTTTTTGATTGCGGCCATTTTAGTAAAATTAATAGCCTTCTCAGTACTCCTATTCGCTGGTGCCCTTCTTGCGATACATTACATCCTGCAAAAACTTTAGAAGAAGCACCATTTTAATGATGATTAATAGTGGAAAAGAATGGGATCATATGGATACTAAGAACATAAACAAAGAGGTAGATCTGCACAAACAGTTTGCTGCAGACTTAGATATAGAGGTTACAAAGATTGCTGATTTGCTAAAGGCTAAGAACTTGGCTTATGGCAACAGCGCTTTGGAACCGCTAAACGTATTTAGTAAGCTCGACGCAGTTGAGTCCTTGCTTGTACGTATGGATGATAAACTTGCTAGGATAAGAAACCGTGGCATCTATGATGAAACAGAGGACACGGTAGATGATTTAATTGGTTATTTATTTTTACTTAAACTAGCATTGTTAAAAAAGGGGGCATAGCCCCCCTTTTACTGTACTAGCTCTCTGCTAGTTATAGATTAAACCACTTAAATGCTTCTTCTGGAGTCTTAGACTTTTCAATACCTCTTACAATAGGCAACAAGTCTTCTACTTGCTTTCTTATTTTTCTATCTCCTTTTTCAAACCTACCAGTTCTTCGCTGGTAGTGTATTCTTTTGTCGTCTACAGGTATGCCGGCTATGTATGGTAGTTCGTAGAAGAATATTTGCTGTGCTAGGTTTAGGCCATTCTCTAATGGTCGTACAGTTGCAGCTGGCGACTTAGCCATTCTAATTACATCTTTGTATCCAAACAATGGATTCCATTGCATCATTTCTGTTTGATAACGTCTTGCTTGGTATAGCATAAAGTTACTTACCCAGGTTTCTTCGTCGTCATCTAAGTTAGATAGTGCTGCTACAATAGCTGCTGCGGCAACAATTGATGATAGTTCTACGGCAGTACGCTTTACATCTGCTTTTTCACTATCTGTCATAGTATCGTATATAGACAGCAAGTTAGGAGTTTTCTTGTCGTATGCTTCTAAGAACATATTAAAGAAAGTTCTGTACATTCCTTGAGTTACTGTTCCTAGCTCTTCATCTACGTGTAAAGGCTCGCCGTGCCCAAAACGTCTTCTAATACCTGGATTTATGTAGCGTCTAAATAGCATAAAGAGCTTACCATACCAACGTCTTTCCAGCATTCCTTTGTCAAAGCTTCCTTTGATCTGGTTTGTGCGTCGAGCTACGCCTCGTATTAAATGTGTAATTTCATTTTTTGTAACATTAGCTACTCTAGGATCTATAGACATACGACCTTTTTCATCTATGACTAGCATGTCGTACAAGCTTGCTTCTTTTCCGTTTTCGTTTAGAATTGCATTACCGTCTGCATCTTTTACTTTAGTATTATTTAGAATTGCTAGCATTCTTGTTCCTGACATCTCATGCTCAAATGCCGCCTGAACAAAAAGGAAGTTTCCAGAATCCATAAGCTTACGGGCTTTAGATCCTACTAGCCTTTGACCTTCTCGGTCTGTCATTTCTGTAAGCGCATCAAAGAATTCTATTGCTTTACCAAGCTTAGTAGTAGGCATAAATTTACCTACATCTTTTATTGCTGCTCCTTCTGACCAGTATTGCTTCTTTGCCCATGCTAGGTCTGCCTTAGTAAAAAATTGACCTGCTATACCTTCTTGCAAGCTAGTCATGTTATCTAATATACCCTGGTTTACACCTTGTAAAAAGTTAAACGATAGATTGTTTATAGCTGTAAAACTGTTTATTGCATTAACAGATTTAGATAGATCCCATTTACCTACTTTAGCTTGGATTTCTTTTTGACCAAACAGGGCCATGTCTAGGAATTCGTCTAAGTGCTTCATTCTCCATGACTCTCCATCTTTACGCTGTGGTAGTTTCATACCAAGAGAGTTGGCTATGCTGTTAAGCATTACTGTACCAGAAGAATTAGTTGCAAGCACTCCACGGTTTTGCATTACCTCACGCGCTGTCATTACTTGCCCAACAATATCTGACTTTTCTGCAAAGTTGTGCGCCATATCTCTAAACTGATATAGGCTACTAGCAATGTCTCTAGACACGTCTTTTGCAGGCACAACATTTGTATAGTATACAGGAACTTTTTTATCTAATTCTCCTGTAAGACTATTATAGTTACCAAACATGTCATCTGTTTCCATAGGTGATGTTGCTTCTGCAAGTATATCTTTTGCAGTTTTCCACGCTCCTTGCTCTTTTAGCCTATCAATATCTTTTTTTCTGATAGTAGGCATTAGGTACGAGTGTGTATCCCATGGGTTTTTATCCATTCTACTAGTGCCTATTAGATCATGAGCAACCTTAAATTCTTTTCTAACAAAGTCATAGTACTTTTTAAGTCGTGGATTACTTTGGAT
>CEOR01008826.1_pt1 | contig 10364 bp, 20 predicted proteins | sample 530661 | NCBI WGS metagenome assembly CEOR01 (sample SAMEA2620836, study PRJEB7988) | marine metagenome | biome: marine biome (ENVO:00000447); feature: deep chlorophyll maximum layer (ENVO:xxxxxxxx); material: "saline water (ENVO:00002010), including plankton (ENVO:xxxxxxxx)" | depth 65 m
TGGCTAGACCTATCAGAAGGTAGAGCAGTCACTGAAGGCACAAAGTTTGGTGGGTATGCAAGTTATAACCCATACAAGGCAGGTACATTCATGGCATATGACTTGCCTATACACAAAGCAGATGCGGTATTATGCATGGACTACGAAAAAAAACCTAGAGTGCAATACTATAAGAAGGAGGTAGCATGATTACTGAAACTGTAACAACATATGGACTGCTCATGGTTATGCAATTCGCAAGCCTTGAGCAGTGTCAGGACTGGGCAACTAAACTGTATGGTATACAAGAAGAGGGAGGGTGCTTTGAACAACACAAAATTTCCGTTCACGCACCATCGCTTCCTACTTTAGATAGATACATACCTACAAAAGAGCAAATTAACCGTTACTAGTATAGGAGTGAGTAATGCAGATTAAAAAGTCAGTAAATAATAAATACCATGAAGCATTTGAACAAATGAAAGTATTTTATATGTTTATGCATGAAGATGATACTCATTTACATTTTAAGCATATATTAACTAAGGATTATATTAAAATAAAAAAGGAGGTGTTGAAATGACACAAGTAATGCAGATAACTGAAACACAGATAGAGAACTCATTCACTATCAGATTAACCAAGACTATGCTAGAGAAGTCTATCATAGATGCAAACAAAGATGTCAGGCAGTTTTTATATAACGTATTCGGTGTGACTTACGATATGTTTAAACTTAAATCTAGGGTCAGGAACGGCTACCAAGATGTCGGCTACGAACCCTTAGTATTTGATGCAGAATTTGCAAGTAGTGTAGATGACATTGATAAGCATGGTCACACTGAAATAAGATTTTACAAAGCATCAGGCAGAGGAGATCCTAGATTTTCTGTTAAGAACTTACGCAAGATGGCTGACGTAGGAGATTATATGTGTGTCGAAGAAGCTTATGTAGGCAGTAAAGATGGGGAAGGTGGAGAAAGAGTTATTCTTATAAGTATTGACGGACCTACCCAAGAAGACATTGACAATGGCGATTATTAAAGAAGGAGAATAAAAATGAAAGATAATAATAAACCTGCAGTTACCCCTATACTATCTTTTACAGTAGATCAAAAGTATGGTATGCTTAAACTACTAAATGCAGTTAAAGATTTAGATACTCAGATGTCAGAGGGTGTACCTTTGGAGTATTCTACTCTAGAAACAATTAGAAGTGGTGAGTGGCTACTGAGTAATGTGTTTAACTTTAAGCAACCCTTATGTGAGCATGGTCACGTTAATCGTTGGTCTGATTATAGGTTCGCAGAAGATTTACCAGAAGAAAAGAAAGAGAAGGTGAACTAATGGCTGACATGGAAGTATACGACCTCACACCAAAAGAGATGATAGCTAATGAAGTGGGTCTGCCTATGTTTGACTTAGAGGAAGCAGAGCATATCTATGTACACTGCTCAGATGACTTAGATATAGAGTGCTTAGTACATTCAGATGGAGAGATAGTTGATGGCATGAACTTACTTGTAAAAATAAATCAACCATCACAGAACATCACAGATAGCTACCGACTAATGATAAGTGCAGACTACCTTGATTTTACAACAAAGGAGGAGGAAGATGAAGACATTTAGAGTAGCCATATGTTATGAAGAAGGGTTTACTGTTCAAGTAAAAGCTGAAGATGAAATAGATGCTGAAGAGATAGCCCATTCTTTAGCTGAAAAGTATGGTACAGATGTACCTAAAGAATATTTACCTAATACAGTACACAGAGATTACTTTACACAAGATGCAGAGGAGGTATTCAAATGAACTGTTGGCACTGTAATACAGAACTAATCTGGGGAGGGGATCACGACTGCGAGGATAGTGTAGAGTGGCTTATAGTTAGCAACCTACATTGCCCTAATTGTCAGAGCCACGTAGATGTATATTTCCCTAGAGAACAAGAGGAGGACGCTGATGATTGATGTAGAAAGGTGGGCTATAAAAGATAGATTAACTGATAAGTTAGTAGTAGCTAAATGGGGTAGGACTTTATGGAAACGAAAACCCCATCCAAAAAATGTAAATATATTAGGTTATAGGGCTTGGGAGAAGGGTTCTGATTACTTAACACCTATTAAAGTTAGAGTTCAGGAGATAGAAGATGACTAAGTACGCAGTAATGATTGAACCCTTTGAAGAAGATGGCTCTGACTATGTAAGGGATGGGTGTGGTGCTATGTGGACTAACGACACACCTATTAAATTGTTTGACACAAGGGAGGAAGCACAAGTGGAAGCAGACAAGTGGAACACTGGTGAGGTAGTAGAATATGGATGAAAATGTAGAGTACGTAGACACAGAAACTGTCATGTGTGAAGATGACCACCCAAGAGTTTACTACAGACTGAAGGATGGTAAAGCTATCTGTGGGTACTGCAATAAGAAATTTATTTTTAGAAAGGAATATTATGACGAAGAAAAATGACCCACCTCATGTTGCACTAGCAAAGGCTCGTATACTGTCTGATTTACGTTATTTAGATACGTGGAAAGCTGACCTGATTAGAGATATAATGTTGCTAGAAAAACCAGATGACTCACCAGTGTACAGTAAGAAAGGATTGTTTAGAGATGGCAAAGAAGGACTACCGAAAAGAGATACAGAAGATGAAGGAGATGTTTAAGGTCATGCCTTTAACTGTAATATGTGTAGATAAAGCTGAAAAAGATGCCTATGTAAGACAGGCTAGGCAGATGCGTAATGTAAAGAACTTTGAATTTATAACTAGGGAGGAAAATGATGAGCGAAAAAAGAAACTCAAAGCTAAGATTGAGGCTGAGACAAGAGCTAGGCTCAAAAGTATTAGACCAGAGGCTGAATAAATATTATGATGCTAAGTTACCTAGCTATATGCTGACGTACAATAACACCATATATTTTGGTAACACAAAAGAAGATGTCATAGACAAAGTGGAGAGAGAAATTGATAAAGAAAACCTTTACTCAGTCAGGAGGGGTTAGACCCATAAATCCTGTAGCTAGGGCGATGCTGCAGAAAAGAAAAAGTCCTATCATTATCCCTAACAAAAAGAAAAAACCTCAATCTAAACAAGAGGTTAAGAGAGGAATTTCACATGAAATATAGAAGATACATTAAAAAAGTTCTTATTAATTTATCTATTTTTAGTAATGTAATCATGGGAGGGGAGTACAACCAGACATTTTCTGCTCGTAATTATCAACGAAAAAAAGAGGGCAATAAAAATATTGTACCTGTAATTGACTTCATACTAGGTAAGGATCATTGCATGATGTGTTGGGTGAATTGGATATGTAGAAGCAACCCTGTCATTAAGGAACTTAAAAGTGAGATACTAAACAAGGAGAAAAAAGGTGAAAAAAGTACCTACGGAAAATAATATGTTACATAAATTGGTAGATTACTACAAAGTTTGTTACGAATACACCTCATTAAGGGAGCAAACACAAAAAGATTACGCATCTACCTTAAAGAGAGCGTTAGAAACAGACATTGAGGGTATACCTTTAGGTAAAATAGCCCTAAAAAACCTAAATCGCAGGAGTTTAAAGGTAGCATACGAGAAATGGACGCATAGAGGAACACGTATGGCTAATATTACCTTTGCAATACTGCGTAAGGTGCTAAATTTTGCTGTTGAATTAGAGATATTAGAGCATAATCCTATTATTGGCATAAAAAAGTTAAAAGAACAGGCTCGAAAGGTGACATGGACACCTGAACAAGTAAAAATATTTCTTGACAAGGCATATAGTGAGTGGAAATGGAGAAATATTGGACTGATAGTGCATATGGCATACGAATTTGCACAAAGAATAGGCGATATGCGTGAATTAAAGTGGTCTAACATAGATTTTGACAAACAAATTCTTACTTTAGAGCAGTCAAAGAGGAGAGCCACTGTTTATCTGCCTATCAGTGACAATTTAATACGGATGCTTACACAACAGGAAGAAGACTTTGGCTTCCAAGAATATGTAGCACCCTCTCTAACGCCCAAAAACAATGCCTACAAGCCCTATACTAAATTTGAGGTGTCAACCTACATAAATTCCATAAAAGCCGCCTGTGAGCTTCCTACGGAGTTATATGCGATGGACATGCGAAGGACAGGGATTACACAGATGGTTGACAGTGGTGTAGATTTAGCACAAATTATGTCAGTAAGTGGGCATCAAAACCCTCAATCAGTCAAGCCGTACATGAAAAATACCCTTACTGCTGCGACAAATGCACTCAGTGTACGAAAAAATATCTTGACAGACGTTTAAAAAAATCATACAACCCTTTAGGGGTCTTCACAAAAGGTGTACATTTAAATGATTATTAAAGATTATATAGATGATTTACAGTTAAGTGAAGGAGAATCATACAGGTCTGATTGTCCTATGTGTAGAGGTAAGAACACTTTCACTGCCACAAAAATGAATGGAGTAATTTTGTATAACTGTTATAAGCTAGGGTGTGACGCAAAAGGATCGTCATCAGTCGGTTATACACGGCACGATATGCAGATTATGTTACAGAAAGATAGTAAGCCAGAGAAAAAGTCAGAATTTGTATTGCCTGATCACGTAATTGAAGGTGATAAAAATTATTTAACTGTAAAGTTTAAACGTAAATGGAAATTAAATACAATAAAAATATTTTATGATGTGAAGGATCAAAGAGCCGTGTTTCCTATATACAACGATAGTAAGACAGTTATGGTGGATGCCATAGGTAGATCTCTTGTAGGAGAGTATCCTAAATGGCTACGGTATAGTGGTAAGGCGAGTTATTATATACCTCCCTACCCTAAAAAGGATACGGTTGTGATCGTAGAAGATGTTATCAGTGCCATTGCCGTATCACAGGAGAGCGATGCAGACGGATTTGCTATCTTAGGTACGTCAATTACTAATTCTCATGTGGATAAGCTACTAGAATATGACAGAGTTGTTATAGCCTTAGATCCAGATGCGATGTCTAAGACAATCAAGTACACAAAAGAATTGCGTGTACACCACAGTAATGTTGTTGCCCTATCTTTAGGTGACGATATTAAATATAGAAAGGTACAAGACATGAATAATCTGAAGGAGATAATTAATGGATGAGGTAAACAACATGAAACCAAACAAAGGTGATATAAGACACGATGGCAAAAGATATGATGGGTATACATGGAGGGATGTAGGTGTTAATCATCACATGAACAGTAATGGCTTAGTGTATTATAAAAGAAAGTTTAGAACTCTAGATGGATACCTAAGACAAGGAGGTAATATTAAAAAGATTAAACATAATGCACCTAATGTATCTGAGATAGGAAAGGTTGTTACTCTATTATATGATCAACAAAAAACAGGGCATGTATATGCTATAGCAAATCCTGCTTGGGAGGAATGGGTAAAAATAGGTATGGCTGTCGATGCAGAAGACAGATGCAATGCATACCAAACTTCTAGTCCATTGAGAGACTATAAATTAATACACAGTATTTTTGTTAAGGACAGGAGATTAGCTGAATTAGAAGCACATGCCACAATACAAAAAATGGGGTATGATAGAAGAGGGGAGTGGTTTAAGGTTGACATACCGACAGTAAAGCTTATACTCGATAAAATATTAAAAGGAGATTAAAATGGAGTTAGCACTCATACGTTCATTGATGGACAAAGACTTTTATGATGATCATAGGGGTAGTAGATGTCCAGATAAACTATTTAGTAAAGATATACGGAAAATAAAACAATCCCTAGACTACGCAATGGAAAAGTATGAGCGTAGCCTGTCTACAGAGGAATTGGAAGCTATCTTTCATACGAATAATACTACCATGACAACTGCGAATAAGCAGGTGTTCGTAGGACTCTTCAATAAGTTATCTAAACAAGACCCTATGACGAAAGAGATTGCACAGGATGTACTGTCCTCGCTATTCCGACAAGCGATAGGTGAAGACGTAGCTAATATAGGATTTGATTATGTAAATGGTACATCGTCTAGTCTTGAGCCTCTCAGGAGGATGATAGAATCATATAATGATGACTTCCTACCTAATATGAAGGTATCTTGGGATGATATTAGTGTAGATACGTTATTAAAATTAAATGATTTAGAAGCTCAGTGGAAATTTAATATACCTACATTTGCTAGGCATGTGGAGGGAGTAAATGGAGGGCATCTAATTGTGGTGGGAGCTAGACCTAACACAGGTAAGACATCGTTTCATGCTAGTATGATTGCAGGTCCGAGTGGGTTTGCACATCAGGGTGCAAAATGTCTGGTGCTTTTAAATGAGGAAGCATACCACAGGGTAGGTGCTAGATATTTATCTGCAGCAACAGGGATGACATTGAAAGATGTTAAAAATAATCCTGCTAAAGCAGGTATGCTCTACGATAAAGTTAGAGGCAACCTGCATATTAAAGATTGCACAGGCAGGGATATGTCGTGGGTAGAACAGGTCATAAAAACGTATCAGCCTGACATCGTAGTGCTTGATATGGGCGATAAGTTTGCACCTAAAGTTAGCGAGAAGTCTGATGTGTTATTAAGGGAAGCGGCAATATACGCTAGGAATATCGCTAAAGCACATAACTGTGCTATCTTCTGGATGAGTCAGCTATCGGCTGAAGCTGAAGGAAAGATGTTGCCCAATCAATCTATGCTTGAGGGCAGTAAAACAGGCAAGGCGGCTGAAGCAGATTTAATGATACTGATCGCCAAGCCTCCTCTGGTAGAAGGACAGGAGGAAGATTTATCTAGAAGAAAATTAGTTGTAGCAAAAAATAAGTTGACAGGTGGATGGCACGGTGGTATTGATGTTGAATTAGACGGAGATATATCGAGGTACACACCATGAGAAAACTTATATTAGACGTAGAGAATACCACTACAAAGCGAGATGATAAGCTACATCTAGATCCTTTTGAGGAGGACAATAGCCTTGTAATGGTTGGCTATACAGATACAGAGAATAGATATAATACTGTTCTTACATTCGACCATGCTGAATTAGATAACGAGGACACTAGACCTGCTGTTGAACAGCTACAGCATATGCTAGACACTACTGAATTACTGATCATGCATAATGCTCAACATGATTTACAATGGCTGTGGGCTACAGGATTTAAGTATGATGGTAAGATATATGATACAATGTTAGCTGAGTATCTTCTTTGCAGAGGCATTAAAAGACCTCTATCACTAGAAGCTTGTGCTGAGAGGTATAATTTGTCATATGCTAAACAGAGTACTCTAAAAGAGTATTTCAGCAAAGGATATAGCACCAGAGATATTCCTCATGATGAGTTGTCAGGATATTTGAAGAACGACCTGTCTCTTACGCTTTCCCTTTACGAGAGATTAGAATCTATATACAGAGATAAAGAAAACGAATCACTTATACCTGTCAGGGATATTACGAATGAGGTATGTAAATCTCTTACTCGTATGTACATGAGAGGTGTAAAGGTGGACAGTGATGCTCTCGACACTGTTAGAAAAGACTTTGAAAGAGAGAAGATAGAAATACAGGACAGATTACAGAATAAGGTGTCCGAATTAATGGGAGATACCTCTATTAATCTGGGCAGTCCAGAGCAGGTATCTTGGGTGATATTTTCACGCAAGGTTAAAGATAAAAAATATTGGGCAGAGTTATTTGATTACGTAGATACGCAAGCAGAGTTTATTAATACAGTAGAACAGAACACGGATATACTTTACAAGACAGAAGCTTATCACTGTAAAGAATGTAATGGAAAAGGATATGTACACAAGAGAAAGAAGGACGGATCACTATTTAAAAAGCCTAACAGGTGTAAGGAATGTGATACACGAGGGTATCTTCTCAGGAATACTAAAGCTATAGCAGGATTAAAGTTTAAGCCACCTAGTAAGAAATGGGTAAGTGCTAACGGCTTCTCTACCTCTAAACAGAATATAGAGAAGTTAGAAGACCTAGCTAAATCTAAGAACCTGACTATGCAACAGAACTTTCTCAAGGACTTACGCAGGTTATCTGCATTAGACAGCTACCTATCGTCTTTCGTAAATGGAATTGATATATTTACAAAAGCTGATGGACTACTGCATGTAGGACTGACACAGCATGTTACCTCGACAGGACGTTTCTCTGGACGTAATCCTAATATGCAGAATATGCCTAGAGGAAATACGTTTCCTGTTAAAAGAGTGTTCGTTTCCAGATGGGAGGGAGGACATATACTTGAGGCTGACTTTGCACAGCTAGAGTTTAGGGTAGCTGCTTATCTTAGTCAGGACGATACAGCTATTGATGAAGTTAAGACAGGCTTTGACGTACATAGTTACACAGCCAAAGTTATTAGTAACGCAGGACAGCCTACATCACGACAGGATGCCAAGGCACATACATTTGCACCTCTGTATGGTGCTAGTGGATACGGTAGGAGTCCTGCAGAAGCGGCATACTACACTCATTTTAATGAGAAGTATAAAGGGATAGCAAAATGGCATAAGAGTTTAGCCAGAGAAGCTATGAATACGAACAGAATTGTCACACCATCAGGTAGACAGTATGAATTTGAAAATATGGAAAGGAGATATAATGGCACAGTGTCAAATTACACCATGATAAAGAACTATCCTGTACAAGGATTCGCCACTGGTGATATAGTTCCAATTATTTTACTGGAATTTGAAAAAAGACTTGACAAGTATTTGTCATGTGTGGTAAATACTGTACACGATTCGATAGTCGTTGATGTTCACCCTGATGAGGTTGAACAGGTAATTGAAACAGTAGGATATTTAAATGATAACTTATCAAATATTATTAATGATTACTATAGTATCGATTTCAACGTGCCTCTTCTATTGGAGGCAAAAATAGGACCAAATTGGCTAGAAACAAAGGATGTATAGCACATGGAAAATAATTTAGTAACATCTACAGGTTCTGTAAACTATGGCGAAATGGCTAAGTTTATGGGTATACCTCAAACCTCTGGTGATGCGGAGAAAAAGACATCTCAACTTGCTCGTGTTAAGTTGTTGCATAAACCTATAATGGGTCAGCAAGAAGTAGCAGGTAAGATGAAAAATATGGAGATTGTAGAAGCAGGTAGCTACTCAGTTACCCTTCCTGATGAGCGAATAGTTTATGTGAGTAAACTTAACATCAGACCTTTTATGCAAAGGTATATGTATAAGCGTTTTGTTGCCTCCAAAGACCCTGATAGCGGTAAGAGAGGTGACTTCGTAAAGACTGTTATGGCTGACAGTCTGAACAACGACCTTCACGACAATTCTGGTGGATTTAACTGCGGTAAACCTGCAGGATGGATACAGGATTTCAAAGCACTACCTTCAAAAACTCAGGATCTGATTAAGCAGATCAAGCGAGTGAGAGCCATCTTCGGTATGGCGAATCTTAATGGAGGTGTTGTCGTGGAAGGTGGCACAGTCAAGGATGTCGAGGATATGACTATTCCAATTATCTATGAAGTTGATAATAGAACGTCATTCAAAACGTCAGGAGAGCCATTTAATCTTCTTGCTAAGAAGAGGCATCTGCCGATTCAACATTCGATTGACTTTACTTCAAAAGCTAATCCTCTACCTAACGGAGATAGTTATTACACAGTAGTAGCTGACCTGAGTTCAGACACTATTGATATTGCTGATGACGATCCAAAGCATCTGCAAGATTTCTCTGATTGGGTAACAAATTATAACTCCTATATCATGGAGCAGTACAACGAAAAGAGTTCTGCGAAAATGGATAAAGACGATCAAGAGTTGGTTGAAGGTTTTATCGACTCTGATGAATTGTCGGAGGGTTAAGCTATGAACCACCCTGCAGAATTGGCAATACACAGTTACTTAAATAAAGTTATGAAAGGAGAAGGTAGTATATCTGAAGATAACTTAGATAAAATAACCTCCGACATTAGAGAGTCTCTGTTGCGTCAGTTCTCAGGGGGGAACAGGAAGGATTTTAAACTTAGGATGTCAAATGTAGGGAAGCCTACATGTCAACTGTGGTATGCTAAGAATAAACCTGACGCTGCAGAAGCACTCCCTTCTAATTTCTTAATGAATATGGTACTAGGAGATTTAGTTGAGTCTGTATTCAAAGGAATTATGAGAGAAGCTAACGTAGATTTTTCTGATAGTGGTAATTGTACTTTAAAAGTAAAAGACAAAACTATATCAGGAGAATACGACATGACCATAGGGGATAAGGTAGATGATATTAAGTCTGCATCTCCTTGGTCATTTAAAAATAAGTTCGATTCTTTTTACTCTCTTGCTCAAGATGACAGCTTCGGATATGTATCTCAGCTTGCAGGATATGCTAAAGCTATAGGTAAAAAAGT
>CEOR01006148.1_pt1 | contig 10356 bp, 6 predicted proteins | sample 530661 | NCBI WGS metagenome assembly CEOR01 (sample SAMEA2620836, study PRJEB7988) | marine metagenome | biome: marine biome (ENVO:00000447); feature: deep chlorophyll maximum layer (ENVO:xxxxxxxx); material: "saline water (ENVO:00002010), including plankton (ENVO:xxxxxxxx)" | depth 65 m
CGTTCTCAATACGGTATTGTTGCTGTAAATATAAAAAAAGGTTTTGGTGTAACAGTACCAGGCGTCAATGAAATACAAGAAAATATAACACAACACGAGGTATTAGCTGTACCAGCAGTAGATATTCCTGCTTGGACAGAAATAACTCATAATTATTTTACTTTACCAGTGCAAACTTGGAATATTACTACTAACGCTGGGGCAAGCACCGGAAATATAACTTCTATTCACGCTGAAGATGTAACTGTTTATGGTGATAATTATCCAGCTATACCAACAGTTGGTTATCAACAAAACGCTGATATTTCTTTAGCGCCAGATGTTCCGATTAACTATGTAGTTCCAAGTGGTTTTGATTTATCAACTGGTGTTGAAAATCCACCAGCTGTTATTGGTCAAGCTAGCGCGAGCGTTGGAACTTTTTACAATAGAAACACAGATGGTGATACGTATAGTCCAGCGCAATTGTTACACGATAACGATTACATATACGTTGAAAATCCTGCAAGTGGATTTTCTTATATAGAGCATAATATATCTGTTGAACAATGGGTGGCTGGTAATTGGTACTTAATAGATATTGAGTGGGATCAAACACACAATCCAAACGCTGGGATTACAGATGGTGAAGTCATGGTGCGTGGAATTGGTGATGGCTCTGGAGTTCCTGGGCAAGAAGTAGATATTGACGGTGTTGGCGTTTGGCATACGAATGGTTTTAATATTGTACTGCTACCAGTAACTAGAACAGAATACGGAACTCAAGAAACAGTATTGAGAACTATATTTAAAATTGCTAGTAATAGTTTCTTTTACAATAACGCACCGACAAATTTCAGTATTTTAGTTGATAAAGTAGTTGGTGGGATTAAAATTAAAAAAATAATTACTAAAAAATTAAACGCTACAGCGTCACCTGGTTTACCTGCTGATTGGACAGATATTGTCCCGGCCCAAAGTTCTCCAACTCATAGCTTTAGTGATAATCAAATGTATTTTAAAAACAATTCTTTATGTTGGCAGCTACCAGCTAACGTTGATGGTATTGATTTATACCATTTGTGGTCACAAGATCTTATAAATTTAAACTCTTTACACCAAGGTCCTTGGGATTTAAATTTTACAGTTGAAGCTAATCCTATAACAAATAATTTTTCTGGTTCTTTAGGCGGTGTAGTTGCTGTTAGTAATACAGGTATATTTAGAGGTGTTGCTTTTAGTGAAATAGAAGACGTTGGTAATTATAAAATTTCTTTTGATCTTACTGATAATTCAGATGGTAGTGGGTGGGTTGTTTATAGAGAAGAGTTTGGTGATATGGTTCCTTATAGTAATCAATCTATTATCACTGCGATAGCATCGCCTTGGGATGTTGGTAATGCTGGTAATAAAATACAGTTTTATCAAGATTTAGGCGAAACAGATGCTCAAGAGTATGCTATTAACAATATATCACTAACACCTTTGTCACAAGAGTTTTTAGTTGGTAATATTGGTAGTTGGAGTATTAATGGTTTTGATGTTACACAACAAAATCCATTTGTTTCTGTAGATAGTATAAATAATTATTTTGTATTTGATAACTGCCCAATACAAGATGATGGAACTCAATTTATAAGTATTAGCCAACAAATAGACTCGCTTATCAATGAGTCTGATAGTTATAGAATAAGTTTTAATCATGGTATAACTAGTGGCGAGATAGGTGTATATTACTATAATAATAACGGTTATGGATTTAAAATAACAGGTATAGATAACTCTACACCATCTAGTTTTTCACAAGTTGTTGTTATAGGTGAAGATATATGGAGCGCTACACAGCAAGAGGTACAAAACGGTGTTGACTATTCAACTTATAACCCTGATTTAAAAAGCACTTTTGTTATAGTTGCTAGAGACAATGGCTCTCTTATAGATGGCTTTATAGATAATATATCTATGGTTAGAGTATACGTTAGTGTTGAAACTTCAGATAAAACAATTACTTTTAACGAATCTGTAAACGGTTGGAGTAGTTTCAAAAGCTTTGTACCTGAAAGTGGTGTTAGTTTATCTAAAAAATATTTTACATTTAAAAATGGTACTTTATGGCAACATTACGTTCCAAAATTTGATGGGTCTTTAGATTATACGGATAATGAAGGTTTTAAAATAAAATACAAATCTGAAGAAGCTAATAATTATAATTCTTTTTACGGTAATTCAAGTTATTCTAGCATAAAAGCTGTTTTTAATCAACAACCTTCTTTTGTAAAATTATTTAATACTATAAATTACGAGGGTTCACAAGCTTATGTGTTTAAACCAAATCAATCTGAAATAACTATTAATAATGCTGAGGCTTGGTCTTCTGGTGGTGATATACAAGGCTGGGAGTGCAGCGAAATAAAAACAGATTTACAAGCTGGTAGTGTTATTCAATTTATAAAAAAAGAAGGTAAATGGTTTAATTATATAAAAGGAATAAATACTACTAACAATATAGATACTAGCAAATTTAATATACAAGGAGTAGGTATTGTACAAAGTGTTCAAGTTTCTAACTTTACACCTCCAACTGGTAATGATGATGGTGGTCTTACACCTGGTGGTGGTGGAGCTGGCGGTGGTGGTGGTGCGGGTGCAGGTGCGGGAGCAGGAGTAGGAGCTGGTGGAGGCGCAGGAGCTGGTGGCGGCGGCGGTGGTGGTGGAGGTGGTTACGGATTATAAAATAAATTGATATGAAAATAAATAATTTAAATATAGATACTAGCACTATGCCTACAACAAGGGTCGTAAAACCTTTTACTGTTAGTGGTGATATTGGCGCGGAGTTTCAAGTAATTGTTCTTCAAAATCCTAGTAGCTCTTCAGATCATACGTTATATTACAACTGGAAAAATAGATCTTTTTCTGCTGGTCATAATAATTTAAATAATAACTTAACAGTAAAACTTACTAGTGCAACTTACAATGATAGAATTATTTTTGAAGAAGGTGCTAGCGGTGGTGGTGATTATGTTGTTAAGTTAATTGTTATGAACGGAACACAAACTTCAAATCCTAGAGTTAGTGTAATATCAAGAAATATTTCAAAATCAGTATCTAAATCTACTGTAACTATACAGCCTAAAAGTTTAGCCAATAATAGTAATTACCAAACATTACCCACAAAAGCTATATCAGCTGAGGCGGGTAGTAGTTCTTCTGTTGATATAGATTTTAATTGTGAAAATGCAACAGGAGATGCTGTTTCTTTTGGTTTTAAAATAAATAATTCTACTGTTGTACAAGATATGTTTTTTACAACAACAACTGACACTGTTAATGGCGCTATAACAAGCGCAACAGAAGTTGTTGTAGATAGTTTAACTAATATAGGTATTGGTTCTTATATATCAGCGGTAAGTGCTGGGAGTTTATCTGGACAACCGTTTATAACAGCAATAAATACCACAACTAAAACACTTACGCTTAGCGTAGCCCAAACATTTTCAGATGGTATAACACTTACGTTTATTGCTAATGGCTCCGAGGCTATTAACCAAGCTACGGGCATGTTAATAAACTCTTCAATAGAGCCAGAAATTAGCGTAACAGGGGACGAGGTTTCAACTCAAGTTAGAACAGCTCCTAGTAACTCTACAACAATAAATATAACAACCACACAGGGAATTGGTGGTGGTAAACGAGTAAGTTACTCTGGCCTTGGAGTTACGGGCGCTTCAGGTCCGAATACTGTTGGTGTTGTTACACCAGATCCAGATGGCACTGATAGCGACGGTGTAATGACTGTCAGCTTTGCTCAAACACTGTTAGTAGGTACAACACTTGTTTTTGAAGGTACTTCTAACATTGTAAGACTTGTCGGTAGTTTAAACATTGATAGTTTTCCTTCTAGTGACCAAACGGTACATATTGATTTAGATAAAATAATGACACCTGGTATTTCAGGTTCGTAAATAAATAAACATGCCAGAAAAAATAAATTTTAATAATTCTATAAACTCTTCTTTACAAATAGGAGATTTAGCATATGTTGCTGAGGTTAGTCTTGGTGGTGTAACAACAGAACCTATTTTAGTTGGTAATATAATAAGTGTAGGAAACGGGTATATAATAGTAGATAAAGATCCAACCGTATACCCTGTTATAAGTCCTAACATGTTTATATTGTTTTCAAAAAGAAGTGAGGCAAATGAATCTAGTTTAAAAGGATATTACGCTGATGTAACATTTAAGAATTACTCTAACAAACTTATAGAATTATTCTCTATTAGTTCAGATACAACCGCTAGTAGTAAATAAAGCGCAAAAAGTGTGACTATATAAGTACACTTAAATTAAATTAAATTATGATATATTTTGTTGATGATTTTTTAGAACACGATTTGTTCGAAGGAATAACTAATAATTTGAACAATGATGAGTATCGTGAATACAAAACACCTGGAAAATCTTTTTGGGTGCAAGAATCTAGCGAAGAATTTAACAATTATGTATTACAAAAGTTAGAAAAAATAGAAGGAAACAGATTAGAAAATATATTAGGATTTTTTAGAATATCTAATGATGTTGTAGATACTAACTGGAGAATACATAGTGATTTAATCATTATGGGTGAACAACCCGATAGAGCTTTAGTGCTATATATATCTCCAAGAAAGCTAAACGAACTTCATGGTACGGCATTGTGGGAACACAAAAATTATGGTAAATCTTTACCAAAAGAAACTACTAATGAGGAGTACGATAGAATGATATTGAAAGAAGCGGAAAATTTAGATATGTGGCGACTTAATAGTGTTATAGGTTATGATCAAAATAGGGCTGTATCGTATCCAGCTCATTATTTTCACAGCAAATATCCAAATAAATCTTGGGAAGAAGGTAGACAAATATTTGTCATGTTTTATAAAATTAAATAAAATTAAATGAATGTTAGACTTTTAACAGTAAAAGACTACGAAACTATAGCAAAGTGGTGGAAGTGGTGGAGATGGCCGGTTATACCGCAAAGTATGTTACCAGATGATGGTAAAGGTGGCTACATGATTGAAAAAAATAATACGCCTATAGTCTGTGGTTTTGTATATTTAACAAATTCTAAAATAGCTTGGTTAGAGTGGATAGTATCAAATCCTGATTATAGAGAAAAAGATAGAAAACAAGCTATAGAAATGTTGATTAATCATGTTGAAGATGATTGTAAGTCTTTGGGCATGACACATGTGTTTAGTATTGGTAGATCAAAATCTTTGTTAGATATACATGAAAAATTAGGTTGGGGTGTTGATAGAACATCCTCTTATGAAATAATTAAAAAAATACAATAATATGGGAGCAATAACAGCAGCAACAGCGGTAGCGGCAGGAGGCGCGTTATTAAGCTTTAAATCAGCTAGAGATCAAAGAAGAGCAGGGCAAAAAGCGGCTTCAGACACTCTCGCTTTTCAACAGCAACAATCAGATCTTTTAGAACAACAAAAAGACGTATATAGAAATATGACGCTTACAAATGTTTATGCTGATGCAGAAAACAAGTACGCAAACTTGCAAACTAATTTTGACAATCTAGCAGCTGATTATCAAAACGTATACGCTAACGCGCAAAATGTAGCCGCTGGAATGACAAACTATGCTGCTGGTGCAAAAAATTATGCCGCTAACGCTAAAAACGTTTATGCTGGTGCAAAAAATACTTTTAAAGGTATGACAAACGCATATGCTGGTTTAGAAAACCAATTTGCAGGTATGGAAAACGCGTATGAAGGCTTAGACAACAATTATGAGGGCATGGAAAATCAATTTGAAGACGCTACAGTAGACACTAGAGCGGCTCGATTTGAAGCACAGCAAGGTAGACAACAAAGAGCAAATATATTACAAAGTTTAAAAACCGCTGCTGGTAGTAGTGGTATTGCAGGTTTAGCGCAATCATTAGCCAACCAAGGTCAATTAGCAGCACAGAAACAAGCGGCTGGTATTGGACAACAAGAAAGACAAAACCAAATGATGCAAATGCAAGAAGCGTCTAGAATAGAACAACTACAAAGAGGTGAAGCTTCTAGACTACAATCTCAAGCTGCTAGTGGTGCTATGTCTTTACAACAACAAGAAAGAGCTGGTGCGGCACAATTACAAAGTCAACAAGCTGGTGCTGATATGGCTAATCAAATGGCAGAACGTCAAGGCGCTATGCAGCAACAACAAATGAGGATGCAGGGTGCTGCGCAACAACAAGCTTTACAACTTCAGGGCGCCGCTGAACAACAACGTTTACAAATGCAAGGAGCGGCTCAACTACAAGGTCTACAATTTAGAGGTGCTTCAGAACAACAAAGAATGCAACTAGCCGGTGCTGACGCTCAACAAAGAGCTATACTAGCAGGGGCACAACAAGCGCAGGCGAACCAAATAGCTAGAGAAAATTTAATAGCTGGTGGTGATATGCAAACACAACAAATGATACTAGGTGGCGCTGATCAATTACAACAAGCCGAAATGAGTAGACAAGCAACACTACTTGGTATGCAAATGGGACAATTAGGAGGTGCTAACGCTGCTAACCAACAAGCACAGTATAATGCTATGATGGCAAATCAACAGGCAAATCAAATGAACATTCAAGGATTAAGCGCTTTGGGTGGTATAGATTTTTCTAATTTTGGTGGTAACATGATGAGTGCTAATCCAAATTATGACCCAAGCTTAGCTGGACAAGATGTTACTTTCGGAGGGACAACATATTCAGTAAGTGGTTAAAAAATATAAAATATAAAAAATATGGGAATATACGGAGCAGCAGATTCAACTTTAGTAAACATGTCTTATTACGCGGCAAAGGCAAATGTGCCTTTGGATCAAACTGCTATATTTGCGCAAAGACAGCAAAACCTAAAAGACTTTACTTCAGCTGTATCTAAATTATTTGAAAATCAATATCAAGATCATAAGGCTACTGAGAAAATGAGGACAGAGTTAGCGCAAACAGCAGAAGATATATTGCTTTCTGGTGGTAATGTAAACGATTTTCAATTAGATCTTCATAACGACACTGTTTATGGTTTTAAAAACGAATTAGACGCTATTAAAATTGATAATACTTTAGATGCTGATGGTAAAAAAAGAGCTAGGCAAAAACTAGAGCTTAAAATGAATAAATATAAAAACCAAATAACAGAGCAAAAAGCTGCTTTTGAAGAAATGGTAAATTTCTCTGCTAATGGTTTGGTTTATTCTGATCCTGGTAGTGCAGAATCAAAAACTTGGAACGCTATTTTAGACGATTATAATAACGGTACAAACAATGCTAAACAAACTGTAGAAAATGGTGAAATATTTTATACGTTTGAAGGTAATAAAATGTCTTTAAAAGATATTAAAAAAGGTTTATCAAAACACGATCCTGAGTTTCAAAATAGATTTCAAAAAAGAATAAACGAAATAGTAGGGCAGTTTAGAACTCTTCAAGAGCAAGGTATGGAGCCCACAGTAAACCATATGGGGCAAATGAAAGAAATTTTAATAAAAGAGATAAACACTTTGGATCAAGTGAGAAATCTTGCGAACGCTAAGTTTGGTAATAACACACATAGTTTTGAGCAAATATTAATGGGTCAAGCTAAAACATCAGGCGTGAATGGTCACGAAATGATTGACAATAGAGGTATTGAATTAATATGGACAGAGCTTGATAAGTTAGGTGATGACCACGGGTGGTCAACTTCTAAATCAAAAATTGCCGCATTTAAATCAGGTAATTCTGCTGTTGACTTAAATAACGACGGTAAATATGATGCGGCTGATAGAAAAATGTATAAAGACCCAGCTAACGCTAAATTACTTATTGAAAAAATAAAAGAAGATAAAGAGTTATATAAAGAATTAGTCGTTAATTTTACAATGGAAAATGCCGTTAAAGAGTTCTGGGCTCAAGGAGAGTTCCAGCGTTTAGAAGCTCATAGACTACAAGCTATTGAAGATGCAAGAAATCTTAAAACATTTAAAGCAAAAGAAGAGATTAAAGGACAACAACAGAGAAAAACTAAAGGTATGCTTACTGGTAATCAATTACAGGAGCAACAACAAAAAGAAATGCTGAATACAGCAATAGATGATGCTGTGTTAAATAGTGATTTTTCAATTTTAAATAATTTAGAAAAAGGAGTTAGATTAAGTGGTGATGGAAAAAATCTTTATTTAACTAAAAATGGTTCGCCAATCAAAGGACCAAAAACAGAAGAAGGTGAAGAAACTTATGTAACTATTCCTATCACAGGCAACGAAAAACAATTAAAAGCAAGAATAAAAAGTTACATAACAGGTTTTACTGGTGATGCAACAGAAACATTAACTGCTGAACAATTGTACAATAAGTACTACAAAAAATAAAAATATGAATGAAGAGCTAAAACAAATGATTCAGCGTATGATTGACGCTGGAGAACCAGAAGAAAATATAAAGCTAGTAATTCAAAATTATGACAATTTGGGAAAGCAGAAAAGTCCAACGACAGACCAGTCGATGGACTTAAGCGCTATGGGGTCACAATTGGACGATGGTTCTTTGGAATCTGTCCAAGATAGAACTAACCAACCGTATACTATTATACCAAAAGTAGATCCAATTGCACCCTTAAATTCTGAAGATTTTTATTCTATGTTAAAAGAAGGAAAACCTTTTGAAATTAAAAATAAAAAACAATTTGACGATTTATTAAAAGAAATAAAAGTTGATGAGCAAAAAGTTGAAGACAAAGAAGAATATACAATACCAGAAGCTTTTGAATTAAATAAAAAATCTAGAAACGAAGATAGGGAAGCTTTAGAAGCTTGGTTAAACCAAGAGTATTTTGGTAAAGGCGTTGCTAATCAAGCTATGGGTACCGATAATATAACGGCATACCAAATAAATAACCCTACTTTAGACAATTTAAAACAAAATTTTAGATCTAATTTAGGTAAACTTGGTATAAGTAGAACTGCTTTTCCCAACTTATCTGATTCTGATTTGGATGATATATTTGGAGAAGTATTTAGCGCACAAGTTAGAGCGTTTCAAGTTGAAGAAGGTGAAAAAGACGAGCGTATAAAAATAAATGATATTATTTTAAAAAAAGAAAAAGATCAAACCGATGCTGAAGCTATAGAAACAAGTATAAATAAATTAGACAATGCTAAAATAAATTCTTATAAAAATAAGCTTGAAGCTGAGTTTGCTCAAAATGTTAAAAAACTTAGAGGTGAATTAACAAAGGAAGAAAGAGAGCGTATTGAAAATTACTTAAATCCAGAGATACCAGGTTCGCTAGGTGATAGATTGTTCAATGAAGACGAGGTTGAATATGATATAAGCAGCAGAACAATGATTCCTACTGGTAAACGTGTTCCTAAGGGTAAGAAATATGAGATATTTCACGATCCGGTTAGTGGTAAAAATCTTAATGCAGCAGAGAGAAAAGCTGTAGAAAATGATGGTGGCACAGTTATTAATATTACTGACGCTTACGAAACGTATTTATCTAGTTTTAAAAATACTTCTCAAGATGATTTAACTAAATATAATAATAGATTATTATTAGAAGAAGCTGGTTACAATATAGAAAACGAAGAGGTTGGTGATTATTACGTAGGAGATAAAACTATGCGTAATATGTTAAGACAAAGAGGGTACGAATCTGACAAACAAGGTGTTTTTAAAAACGTTCCGCTTGGTGTGTTGACACAACTATCACATGTTCCGGGTGCTTGGGATTTTTGGTCGCCAGATAGTTATATGTCTAAAGGTGAAATAATACCTCAAGATTTTAAAAACAAACCTTATAAAAATGAAGAAGAATTTGTAGAATTTTTACAAGCGAGAAGAAAACAAGGTAATGATATTGCCGCTAAAAATGCCGCTTTAAAACAAGTGTATTACTTAAACAGAGATCCTAGTACTATAAGTAAAAATAGATTAGGACAATTTGGTGGGGCTTTTGCACAATCTATGTTTGGTGAAACTATTACCTCTGAACAATTTTCTCCTACTAATCAAAAAATAATAGATGTTATTGGCAGCCAAGTTATACCAGAGTCTGGAGCAGACGTAACAGAACAACAATCTGAAATATTTGAAAGAACATTTGCTGATGAAGCTGTGGAAGCTGGTGGTGGTTTAGCAGCTATGTTAACAGTATTGTCACCTATAAATAAAGTTCAAAAAGCACTAGGTATAAACAGAATGATAGCTGGATTATCTGCACCTAGGTATGTAAATAAAGCTGGTAAAAGTATTACACAGTCAAAGGCTATAAAAGAAGCTTCTAAAGTTGGTAAAGATCTAGATGATTGGGCTAAAGCTGGTGGATATACATTAACACCAGCTAGTAG
>CEOR01016651.1_pt1 | contig 10299 bp, 28 predicted proteins | sample 530661 | NCBI WGS metagenome assembly CEOR01 (sample SAMEA2620836, study PRJEB7988) | marine metagenome | biome: marine biome (ENVO:00000447); feature: deep chlorophyll maximum layer (ENVO:xxxxxxxx); material: "saline water (ENVO:00002010), including plankton (ENVO:xxxxxxxx)" | depth 65 m
CCCTGACTTTACTAAGATATTTTGGGAAGTAGAAGAAGGTGCAGAATACCTAACTTTTTTACGGAAGAAAAAATGAGAGCAAGACTTACGTTAATACATTGGGAAGATGCAATAACCCCCACTGATGGTTGGACAGATATATCTGAATTGGTTTCAGAACTAGCTGACTGTGTATCTGTAGGTTTTGTTGTAGAAGAAAATGACAAGACTATTACAATCGTATCTCATATATCAGGAGACGATGAAGGTACAGATATAGATGGTAGTTTAGTCCTGGATAAGAGTTGGATTAAATACAGACAAGATTTAATTATCAATCATACACCTGATAAAGATATTGCTGAACTGGTAGGCAAGTGGTTAGATGGTAGCTTGATTGTTAAGAAAGCAAAAGACAAACTTAAAAGGAAAACAAATGCCGAGAACAAGTGATATAGAAAAAGAACAAAAGTTTATAGATTACTTTACCAATGGAAGCACTGCATCAAATGCAACTGCGTCTGCGAAGAAAGCAGGGTACACAAAAAATCCTAGCCAACATGGTTATTGGTTAAGAAAAAAATATGAGAAAGAAATCAGAAGCATAAACGAAACCAAGATTACTTCAACATCTAGCTTGGCTATTGATGTGCTAAAAGATTTACTTATAAACTCTGAACAAGATTCAGTTAAACTTAACACAGCTAAACTGTTATTAGAACTAGGTAATTACAGCTCACAAAACATTAACCTAACTGTTGATGATACTAAAAACAAAACAGACGAGGAGTTGATTAAAGAACTCAACGAGTTGTTGCTTAAAGTTCCAGGGTTTAAAACTAAACTAGGTTTCAAGAACTCTGCACAGGATGTGGAGTCTATGGATAACACCGAATCAGACCCATCTAATCAAGCCGAGAAGCCGTTATCTCATTAACAACCTAGCTTTGCTAGTGCTGTCATCTCAATATCTATAATCTTTTTCATGGCATCTTCATATAAGTGTTTGATTTTCTTATATGTTTTGTCATCTATTTTCATAATAGATTTTCTTACCACATCATCAAATATAAATACCCCATCCACGCAATGATTACACTTAGTAATTGAGTTGCTTAATATGATTGAGCCAACCCCATTACAAAATGGACAGGTGTGCATCGTTGATTCCATGAACGAACAGCTCACTACGGAGGAGATAAGCTCCTCATCCATGTCATCAACTTCTTCCCATAGCTTAAATTTGAGGAAAAAACTATGAGAAATATATTCTCTTAAATTTTTCTTAGCTCCATCATCATCAAAATATTTAGCCAATATAATATTGACCTCATAATTTTTCAATCCATTGTAAGATAATATTGTTTGTATGTCACTGGCACTAACAGAATCATGAGACTTGCTAGTACCAATGCCATTCATATCAATAGATTTAGGAAACAATATTGATAAGATTTCTAATTTCATTTATCAATACTTCTGTTATAAAGTATCCCACCAATTTTACTTGTATAATTTTTTACTGTCTCACCACTATCAAAATAAGTCCTATCGCCATGTAGATAATATTCTGCCGTGTTCATAGCATCAAATATATACTTTAATTTATATTTTCTAACATAAGAATTTATAATTCCTTGCCATTTATAATCATGAGGAATACATACATACAAATTATAATCTTCTAAAATATTGGTATAATATTTTTGTGCCAGTTCTTGTCTCTGTTCGAGAGTAATGGTATTTACAATTTTACCATCACTCCCATACACTTTTTCTTCAATAATCATTTGTTAGCTAAGTGTTTCCAAACTCTATACTTTTCTTTTGCTATAGTTCTGAATTTAACTTTGTATCCTTTTTTGTAAGCATCATGCCTTACAGCATCTACGATTCTATAATCATTTACAACAAAAGATTCTCCACCTTCCATAGCACTCAAAGTATCTAAGTAAGTTTGGTACTTACTTACCCTGCCTGTATCAACAATATCTTTCTCTATCTTAATACTAACTTTGTTGTTCATTCAGTTTTTCTTTCCTCGCTTTAGCATACTCTCTCATCTTAGCTAATCTTTCCTGCCTTTGTTCAGGAGTTTCATTAGCCAATTTCATTTTCTTCTTACTTAAAAGACCAGGCACACCATCCCTATCGTGTTTATTTTCTTGATAGTATTTCCTAGTGTACTCGTTCTTTCTATCCCTGTTTTTGGAATACCATCTATCCCAATCATTCATGTTTTACTCCTGTCTGTTTGACTCTTTTATTTGTAGGTTAGCAGACTTGTATCCTTTGTCCTCCTCTATCTGACCCCATAAAGATAAGTCATATGTGACTCCTTTCTTAATATGAAAGTCCTCATGAGCTTTGAACTTATTATTACCTGCTATTGGTTTAGGGTTAGTCCCCTCTGTTTCTTTATGTATTTGTAATTGTTTAAACAATACCTCTACAATATCTTTGTAGTCCTGTCCGAAAAACAGTTTCATTGATATTCTATCTTTGTTTTGCTCTGACATATTATCCTCCATTCTGTTGGTAGAACCCTTTTTCTCTGCGTTCATTAGCACTCAGTGTTTGAAACAAACGCAACTTGTGTTCTAAGTTATTTATTTTCCCTGTTAAAAGGGACTCTTGTTCTTTAGCTTCTGCAATCTTATCAACATACTTAATAACATCTTCATCCGTACTAGCTATAGAGTCTTTCATTGACTGTGTTGCTTTTAAATCAGCAGTATTAATCATAGCTAATGAGTACGCAATCTTGCGTTGCTCTGTATATTTATAAATATCAGCAGTAGCTTTTGCTCTTTTCTCCGTGAGCTTGTCGTGATAGTCCAATGCTTGTTCTAATTCTATATCAGGCAACTTGAACATCTAACTCTCCATCATATATAAACTCTTTCTTGTGAGTTCTTTTTGTTTTAAAGTTCTTATCCATCTCTCCTTTGAGTAGATAGGTAGAGAACTCAAATATTTTTGGGAACATAAAGTCATGCACATACTTTTCATTCTTTGGTATATACATGATAGTTGAATTATTCATCTGATATACACAGACCCATGTCCCATCCTTACCTGTAAGATACTGTTGAAAATATATCTGAGGTAAATACCTATGAATATATTTTTGAGCATCATCTTGCACATAGTATGGAGCTTTTATTTCTACCAGGTGATTGTCCCCTATGTATCCATCAGGAGTACATGACAATATTACTGAGTCATCATTGTTGCTCATGTAATCTGCCTGAGTATTTATCTGTTCTCCTAATAAATCTAAACCACAGTTATGAACTAAGTCACCTGTATGTAGCATAACCTCTGCTATACCATACCTCTCACAATCTTTTCCGTGTTGTGTGTACTCTTGATTGACAGGTTTCTCATCTTTGTTTCCCACAAGTATTTCAAAATAGTTTTGCCTGGAGCAATAGGCATCCGTGCCTATCACCCTACTAATCATACTTGCTCTTAGGTTATAAACTTTGCCCAAGTTCTTCAGCTCCTACGGATTTACTTTGAATTTTATCTTTAAGTTTTTCCAAGTCTCCGTTGATGTTGGTATTACTCTTTACAACCTTTGGTTTCTTATTGGTTTTCTTTTCCTCGGTAGCTTTATTACCATCGTCATCTTCAGATGGTAGACCGAACAACGACTGCAACCCATATCTTTTTGCATAAGTTATACCTGACCCCATCTGATGTGGGTTATCTATATCTTTGCATTTGACTGGGACTTTACAATTAATAACATCATTACAATCTATATGTCTTATAATAGTTTCAACATATACATTTTGTTCTGAGTCATAATCTATCCTTTGCACAAATACTAAACCAAACTGACTAGCTTGATTGACAGCACTTATGACATCCTCCAGGGTAGAGTAGTCGCTGTTAAAGTGTGGATTGTTTCCACCCTTGTTTGCACTTACTTTGAGTTTATGAAACTCATTGAGTGCCATTAATAGTTTATTCATATGTTTGTACCTCCATATGTTTCTCTAAGGTTTTTTGTTTGACTTGATGGTTTACAACCATGTCTCTTTCGACACTTACCCAGTATTTCTCTGTCCTCATCACAGTTATAAATACCATCCAAGTGTCCTGGTTTATAACAGGTGACTAATCCGTCACCATGTTTATCTCTTGCATAACAGACAAAGTCTGTCTTTGGATTGTAGCTCATTCTATACCTCCTAATTGTTTAATATATACTAACGCATTATGTATGTCAATCATTAAGTAAATCATTTACTATCTCCAACAATTCTTCCTGCGTTCCATATTTTTCTTCCCACTTCTTTGTATTAGTATGCACCCCATCTCTGCCTTGGTGGTGTTCCCAACAGAGAGGTAGAGCATCCTTGCTCTTTTGACCCATCCCTAGACCTTTAGTTCTAACATGATGTATACAAGGGTCGCTGTGTACTCCGTACTGTAATCGACACACGATACATCCCAGGGAAACTAATCTTTGATAGTATTCCCTAGTTTTTTTATTTGGCTTCATGCAATATGTACTCTACAAAATAACCATCTTTACCTTTTTGCTCTACACTTTCGATGTTGTATCCATCTCTGTGTCTGAGGTTAAAGATAATTGCTGATAGTCTTGTTGCTCTGTACTTAGTAAATGCTGTCCAGGTTGTGATACTGCCATACTTAATCAAGTGTTCTAGTACCTTCCTAGCTTTACTTTTCTTCTTCGCCATGTCTGACCTCCATTGTGTTTTTGTTCTTGAAGTTTTCCAAGAACTGTTTAATTTTAACTCTGTTTTCAGCTACCACTTTCTCATCAATGACAACTGAGTCCTTGCTTATTTGTTTTCTAAATCTCTCCTCACGCACATACTTGTGTGATAACTCCTTACATATTTGTGCTACCTCTCTTAAATCAGGACACCACTCCTTGCTCTCCATCAATGGACTATTGACATTGAACAAGTCGTTATGAAGTACCTCATCAATGTAGGGTACTTGATTGAGTGTCCTTTTCCATACTTTAGCTGTCAATGATAAGTCTCCCTTACCATTGACTGCCGTGCCATAGGATGACTTAAACTTGTGTCCGAAAAAACTATTCATCATTACAAAAAAGTTTGCAATGTCCTCGTCATTCATCATAATCAACTACCTCTTTCCTTAATAACCTTATCCTATCAGCTTCTTTATCAGCAACAGATTTATCTTTTGTATTATTATCTAATATATTCTTATCTATTCTAGGTGTAAGTTTGTTGTTAGATGCTGACAAGTTTCTTCGTACTGCTCTACTATAATTGTCCTGTATTTCTTTGAGTTTTGGTACTGTGATTTGAATACTTTTACCAAAGTCTTTGCTTACTAACAACTCGCTTTGCTCAAAGTTTGCCAATAGTTTTGTCAAAGTTCTTTGATTGATACCACCTAGCATTGATTTGAGGTAGCTTGTTTGAAACTCAACTGTTGGATTGTCTACATCCTCAACCCTCATTGATACCATCTCTACTATGCAAAAGTAAAATCCGTATCCTTGAAGGAAGTTTGGCTCACAAGCTAACCTCAGTCTTGCTGATTGGTGGCTATCACTCTTATGTTTAAACCACTTCATTCCTGTTCTCTTTTCTGCTCTGCTAAAGACTCAACCATCATATCCCACCTTGTTTCAAGGTCGTCTAAATATTTGGTGGCTTCCTCTCCAGGCATACCTGCATCCAATAGAAGTTTATAAGCATGACCTCTGTTATAATCTTCTCCTGAACTTTCAATTTCCTCCATCGCATCGAAGTACATTGTGTTGTATGTTCTACTCATTTACTTTTCCTCCTATTTTATTTCTCTCAATGTTTCCCATTTTCTAGCATCATCTAAATCTAAATCAATTTGATAATACTTTTTAGTAACTGGACTCCAATAAGTTTCATAATGAATTAAATCTCCATCACTTAATTCAAGTTTTAGATGTGCTAAATCTTCTTTTTCTTGTTTTCTTAATTTCTTAACTTGTTCATCTGAGTAATCAAACTTATTCTCATATGTATAAGTCAAATCAATCTCGGAAAATATTACATTGTCATCATCATCTGTAATACATTTTCCACCTAATTTTTCTATCTTATCTTTCATTTACTTTTCCTCTTTAATTAATTTTTTAAGTGCCATGACATATGCGTCAGGGTCAGCTAAATCACAAATTAAATCTAACTCATGATGTTTTTTATTTATGTGTGTTCTATCAGTGCCAACAGCATAAGGTCTCCCCAATGCCTTCATTCTTCCCCATGCCCATATCTGATTATTAAATGTGCCAAGTTTAGATTTTTCTTCTAAGATACCATCTTCGTCTAATAACGGCTCATCAGAGAACACTTCATTATATTTCTTGTTCATAATTCTTTTTAGGGTACACTAGATAACACTAAGAGACAGTGAGAGTCCTTTCGGACTGGCTACCTAGTGTACCTGAGATACTACATCTCACTCCTGATGTTTTTTAATACATCTGCTATTAACATATCTAATTGCTTCCTACAATCATCTGCCGTTGCATCCTTCCATCCGTCTAAGAATTGGTCTGCATTACTTGTCATCATAGATAACATCTTATCGTATGAGTCCGTAATGTTGTTTACCCTCTCGGACATTGGTATGTTTGCACTGATGTATGTATGCAATCTTACCTTTGCTACTGGGTCTTTTGGTAGACCATTGAACATCAAGTGTTCAAGCATAGCATTTTTAAATTTAGTTTCTAATTTCTTGTCCATGTTTCTCCTATGTGTCTATGAACTTAGCTTGTCCACAGTTTTCCTGTATGTATCTTTTACGTAGTTCAGGGTTATCTCCCATTAATATCTTAACCAGTAAGGCATCATCACTACACTCTGATATCATCTTGTTTATTTTCTTAACACGACTATCCCACATTGTTCCTCTGATTATACACTTTTTCCTCTTGATATCAACAACTTCTAAAACTCTTTGTTTTATTAGATTGTTTACTTGCCTGAGTATCTGTCCGTCAGACTGGTCTTTTGGGTTGCCGTTCCTGTAATGTTTGAAACGTGGGAATACCATCTTCAAGTAAGTGTATAACTTACTCTTGTGGAAAACCCAATTCCTACCTTGTGGATGTTTCTCTCCACAAAAACAATCCGTGCCATACCCATCATATATAAATATTCTTAGTATCAAATCTTGTATATCTTCAGGTGTCTCAACCACACCATCAAAGAATGACAACAGATATTTTTTATTCTTTGTTAATCTTTTAATATTACACCTCCGTATACTCGTGGTCATAACCTTGATAATCCTCGATTATTTCCCCTGTTACTGCATTTTCTCTATACACATCATAGTAGCCACAATCTTTGCAACCCATAATGTGTCCTATTTCATCATCACTAAATGTTTCTATGTAGGCATTGTATGATTTACATTCAGTACAACACCATCTTCCTGTACTACTACTCATCATCTTCCTCCTGTATCTTTGGCTCGAAACCTAACTCAGACTTGATATACTTTTTTTCATCTTCGGTATAATGTTCTTCCCAAAAACTCTCGATATCAAATTCTTCCCATTGTTTAGTTCTTGTTTCTAAAAAATAAAGTTCTCCATTAATAACAGTTAGAGTTCCTTTATCTTTAATTTGTATAGATTTATTTGGCATTTTATTTATTCCTCCGTTCTATATAATTATTATCGTTATAATCAATATCAGTCCCACACTGCTTGACCAAAACAGAACAAACTCCTCATGTCCTGCTCTCCACATCTCGATTAAATATACAATCGTTGCTCCGATTAATGCAATCGTGCAAAACAATCCCATATAAAACCATATGTAAACTACCATATCTAATTCATCCATATTTGCTGTCATAATTTTATTCCTCCTAACGTCTCAATTTATCTTTGATGTCCCAAGCCAACTGCATTTCACCAGAATAATTCTTATCTGTCTTAGTGCCATGACATTCTTCACACTCATCAATGTATAAATCTAACCCTAGTTCAAGAATTTTTATTTCTACCTCTGTTAATTTAATTGTTTTCATTTGCTATTCCTCCTATTTGTTATCTGTATAAATAAGTTTTACCCTCAAACTCAATCTGAGCATAATTAACTGCACAATCTCTTGCCCATTTATCCCAATCAACACAATAAGCTAGAGGGTTTTCTTCTCTCCTTAGATTTTCTAAGTATCCACAATCATATGCAAGTTCTTCGCAATACTCTGTGAAATCATCTTCATGTATAAAAATTATTCCACACTCCCAATCATCAGGATTACCACCATCATTTACGACTTCATATTTAAGCTCCTTTATAGCTTTTATTCTGTCGCTATCTGTACTTTTATTATTCAATTCATCTTCTAAATCTCTGCTATCTAATATCATAATTTTATTCCTCCTATTTGTTAGCTGTACCCTGGGAGACTAGCTCCCAGGACATCACTGTATTTATACCTCTTCATAACTGTCAGGATACTCAGGCTTGTGATTTATCCATGACCCTGCTACTGATACATTTACAATCGACTCTCCATGGTGATTATCATGTGCCTGTTTAATAGCATAACCCTCGGCTTGTTCCTGGGTTTCAGCTTTTACATAATATTCACTAGTAAATGTAGTATCTATTGTTACTTCAAAATATTTCATAATTGTCTCCTATGTTGTTGAATTTCATAGCATTGTTGCTATGTATATGTACACCTGTGATGTACATATATATAACAACTACCTGACTACACTAGGTAGCCAGGTGTTGATGTCATATATTAACTTTCTTCTTTTGGTTCTATGCCGTACTTGTCATGCAAGATACCATCCACAATCTCCTCAAAATCAGACTCTTTAACGAAATCTTCTACATCTTCATAAGTTGTTATGTCGAAGTCAGACGGACAGAAATTGTCATGAGTAAGTACATCACCTCTGTTGATTTCTTCTTCAACGGCTGATTGTATATCCATATCAGCTTCAAGGTTTTTTATCATTGTTCTCAACTCTTGCACTTGATTATATAATCCAAAAGTAAGTATGTTTAATATTGTTTTCATATTGTCTCCTATGTTATTGATTTTCATGATGTTTTATCATGTATATATACACTCACGATGTATATATATATGATACCCAGGGAGACAAACTCCCTGGGATATCTTTTTGCTAAAGATTAACTTTCAAATTATCTATATCATCTCCAAACAATGTGACTTCTAATACTTCCGTTAAGTCTCCGTCATCATCCTTACCATAAATGGTAATTGTCCTAGAGTTGTAAGTATCCTCTTCATGAGGTTTACTAATACTAATTTTTTGGACATGGTGAGTTGATATTCTTGTAGAATTATACATAATTTTCTCCTATGTTATTGATTTTCATGATGTTTATATCATGTATATATATACCTGATTGATACATATATATATGATATCCAGGGAGACAAGCTCCCTGGAATATCTTTTGTTATTGCATTTCATCCAAGTAATCCACTACTTGCTGTGCTTTTGTTGAAGCTGATATCAATGCTCCTGAGTTATCCTTCAATCTAGATATCCAACAGTTCAGATATTTTGCATGGTCAGGTCTTGGCTCATGGTCAAGTCCTAGCTCAATAGATAGCATTGCTGATGATATCTCAGCAACCAACTCCTCGTAAGCATACTCATTATCTTCAAATGATTTTGGAGCTTTCCCAAATCTATTCAATCTCTTTTCATGCCCAGTCCAGTGCGATAATTCATGTAGCTTAGTGCCATAATAATTACCAGTAGAACTTGCATCCAGGGTATCTATGAAGGAAGCCTTATAAGGCATCCCTATGAAGTCCTGATGTGGAGAATAAAAAGCATGGTCAAAGCCGTGCTTGATTGTAGCTCCTGTATTCTCAATGTACTTATCAATATCAGCATGAGATTTTACTTCAGATTTTTTTACAACTGGGTCTTTATATCTATAATCACAGGTTATCCAGTCCAGGTATTTTTTAGAAATGACCTGGTCTCCGTTCCACACATTATAATATCTAGTTATCCAGTATATACCCTCTATTAAAATGTCTCCTGTATCCTCATCAACCTTCTTTTTCTCGGACTGTTTAAAGAATATGATTGGCTCAGATTTACCTGAAACCATGTATCCCTTATCATTCCACTGTTTAAAAGAAGCCCAGGTATTAGATGCAAAACCACGGGATGCTTTAGCAAAGCCTAACAGCATTACATTTATACCACGATATGCCTTCTTGTTTAGAAGATTAATGGGCGTACAGGTAGCTGTCCAACATTTGACCCAGTTAGTGCCAACCTTGGACATA
>CEOR01002824.1_pt1 | contig 10259 bp, 28 predicted proteins | sample 530661 | NCBI WGS metagenome assembly CEOR01 (sample SAMEA2620836, study PRJEB7988) | marine metagenome | biome: marine biome (ENVO:00000447); feature: deep chlorophyll maximum layer (ENVO:xxxxxxxx); material: "saline water (ENVO:00002010), including plankton (ENVO:xxxxxxxx)" | depth 65 m
CTTATAGAGGAAGACACCACCTTCGTTGTGAGGATTAGTAGGATCCTTCACAACATAAACGTTTGCATAGTAAGACAGTTTACGTTTCTGCTTACGAACAATTTCTTTGTTAGAGTCAATACCGCTGTTCCATAGTTCACGGTTATGCTCTGATACAGGATCTTTCTGTCCCAAAGTTGTGAGGGAGTTCTCAATATACCATCCACCAGGGCCTTGAAAAGCATGGGAATACATCTTTGCCCAAGGGAGATCTTCTCCATCAGGAGCAGGAAGAAAACGCAGGACAGCGAATCCGTTACCAACTTTATCTACTTCGGGTTTCCAGAGGCGATCATCACCTCCACCACCACTGTTGTTCATCTTCTCTACTTCTTTCACAAGTTTAGAAGTGAGAGAACCAATAGAGGATTGCTTTTTAAGTTCTGAAAAGGACATTTTTTTGTATTAGTGGGATTTGGCTTTTGTGGACTTTGCTATTCTACAGATCTGAACCCTGTATGTCAATCTGTTTTTTCATTGCATCGAGCATCTTTCCCATATTTGAAAAGATGACACTGATGTCAACGTCACTGGGAAGCCCCATCATTGTAGCAGATTCTACAATGCGGGACTTCATCAATTTTGCTTCAGGATCATCAGACAAACTCAGTCTCGTATAGAGAACTTTTTGTTTTTCCAACAATCTTTCTAGAAGAGATACATGGAATTTTTTTTCCTCCTTATTCATGGAGGGGAATTTAAAAACATTTGTATAAACTTCTTCCTGAAGTTCCTGAATCTCCGTCATTTCTGCACGGACTACTTCAGAGTCAAAAAAACTCATTCTGCAATAGACTCCTCTGCGGGTTCTTCTGCGGGTTCTTCAGACTCTTCAGAATTAGAGTTTTCGATTTGCTCCAATACATCAATAGAACCAATAATTTTGAAATATGCAGCTCTGAGTTCTTCCATTTGAACTTCAACCTGAGCTTTCGACTTTTTCAAATTTTCCAGTACTTCGGAATTAGTGAGTGCCATGAATAACTACCTCTTTTAAAATTTGTTTGTAGTGAAATACGTTGATATTTAGGAACGGAGAATATTTTTTTATTCTCAAACTTACGGATTCCCACACAGGATCAGTCAGTTTTTTATCCCAGTTAGTTTTATAACCAAGGATAAGGTTTAATATTACCATAGTTTCGATAGAAACGCTACCCCGTAGATATTCTTTGAGGATTTGAGGATGTTTCGATCCATCTAAGGCAAACATGGAATCAAAATTATTATCAACAAATAATTTACCAATCTCTTCCTTAAAAAGATAAGAAAGAGACTGTGTTCGTTTTTTCCATGATACGTATCTGCCTTCACCTTCTCGAATCATTTCACCAATCCATAACTTTGCAGGATCGGTGCAATCGATGAAGTTAGACACGAAAAATTCTATTACTTCTTTATCTGATTTGTTACGTGCTAATTTTTCAAACCAGAATCTATCTTTGCGTTTATAGAAGGACTTTACTGTGGCACGACTTTTACCACAGTACTTATGATAATCATACTTCTCTTTAGTGAAATGATTCTTTAAAGAGAGATACGATTTATAGGCATCAAACGGCATCACTGAAAAACCCTACAGACGAAAAATTTGCCGAAATTTTTTTTGAAGCTTTTTTGAAATAAAAAGCTAATTTTGATTAGAGAGGCAACTTGGCACGAGATGTTCTCTTAAGAAAGTTAAGTTCCATTGCTTCGTACTTTAACTTCTCCTTCAAAGGTTTAGATATTAATTTGGGGACAGACTCCACGTCAATTGAATTAATCTCACAGAAGTGAACGATCGCATCAATATAACTCATTTCCTGATTTTCAAGAACGAGTTTCTCAATATCCTGCGCGAATTTTGACGGGCAGAAGAATTTCTTTTCTAGTACTTTTTCTAGTTCATTCTCCATTCTCTGTCCTAGTATTGTGATGTACAAATTCTTTTATGTAACGAACTAGAAGTTTAATATAGTCGCCTTTGTTTCTTTTGTCAAATACTTCAACTTCACCACTGGGAGTTACCATGAGCGTGATTAGTTTTTTAACTGGAATACCAGTCATCTCATAGTAAGCAGTTGCATAGAACATTTCCTGAACGAAATAATTTTCCAACCATTTTTCAGGTTTAATCTTTTCAGATGTCTTAAAGTCAATGACTGCAAGTTCTCCTTCGTACTCACCGATGCAGTCAACCCTACCAGCCAGTCCAAAATACTCTGAATAAAGAGTTCTTTCAATAGCATGTACGTTATTTATCTTATCAAGATATGGTTTGGCATGATGAAACATAAACTGAGTCATAGGACGAAACTCTTCCCAGTTTAGTTGCAGATTCATTAAATATGCCTGCGCTGCTTCATGGAAATCTGTGCCCCTTGCAGTTGCCTTTTTGGTAATTCGATTTGCTTCTTCGATACCGACTCGCTTTCGCCACTTTGCAAAAATCTCTCTGTTATAAAAAGAAGTCACAGAAGTAATAGAGGGAACCCATTGTCCATCTGGAAGATTATAAAAGCGAATTCCCTGTGTTTCTTTTTTGTTTAGTTCAATGTCACCCAGATGATTATGATGAATGAAGTTCATAGATTAAGTTCGTCTTTTGCAAGCAAATATTCTTTACATAGTCCAGAACGGACGATATCTTCAACACCAAATTCAATAATATCAACAGAAGGCATCACTCTTAGGATATTCATAAAGTCATGAATACCATTCCTTTCATTTTGTTTAACCAAGTCAGTCTGAGTAGCATCACCGCAGAACATAATCTTGGTATCTTCACCAACCCTAGTAATAATACTATCAAGTTCATGAAAGTTCAAGTTTTGATATTCATCAACAATTATGATTGCTCTATCTAAAGTCGTTCCTCTGATGAAAGAAGTACTCCAGAAACTAATTGTTCCTTGAGTTTTAAGGTTACCATAAAGCATTTCAAAGTCTGTCTCCGTAGGGAGAGAGAACATATACTTAACCATATTCTTGTAAGGAATCTGATAGATGTCAGATTTATCCTCATGATCTCCAGGTAAAAATCCAATCTCTCTAGTCGCTACAAGAGAACGAACAATGTAAATCTTGTCGTATGGAGATCTTTCATCAAGAACTTCTCTTAGTGCATTATAAAGAGTGATAAATGTTTTACCAGTACCTGCAGCACCATATGCGACTAAGTTTTTATTATCAGAGTATGCATCAAAGAGTTTTTGCTGATTATCAGTGAGAGGATCAATGTTCCTCATCAATTCTGTATTAATTGGTTTACGACGTTTCATCTGCTTTGCAGTTAAACCGACACCGATAGGTTGATCTCTTTTTCTTTTTGCAGGCATAGATTAAACAGGTTTGACGTTAGAACCGGGATACTTGGATGCACGATGTAAGACATCATTCCATCCAGGATGAGACTTTTTGAGTTTATCGTAAACTTCTCCAAGTTCACCACTATTTGGTGCAGTGCTTGGATCACTCCAGTCTCTTTGCCATTCAGGATTGTCCTCTAACCACTGAGTCCATTCATGTACGCTAAGTTTGACATCCTTTTGCTCACCAGTTTCCTTATTAATGACGGGATATGTAGCCATAGAAATTAACTTACGATATAATATTTATTCACCACTCTAATGCTTCTGCAATAGATGGGAACTGTTCTTTGAAGATACGCTTAGCATCGTTAGCAATGTCCATGTGCTCCTTCTGTGTACCGTTAGCAGAGCGCAAATCAATGTAATGGATCCATGAGCGAATAGATCCTGTCATGTAGAGTCTAGTGGGTACAGCGAGGGGAAGCACAAACCGAGCACATTCCTTTGCAATACCTTCACGAAGGAGTTCATTGTAAAGATCCATACCCTCATTGAAATACTTTTCAATGCGTTGATTCAAAAACTTGATTTGTTCAGGATCGATATCATCAATAGAATTCTGACGATTCTTCTCATCCTGACGACGCAGTTCAGGAATAGGAATACCAGAGTCCAACCAATTTACATCAGCATATCGTTGTGAAAATTCTTGATATGTGAAGCTCCTATGACGAAGCACTTGAGCTGCGATACCACGACTAGTGTTCAGTTCCAGAGTCATGAACGCTTGTTCAAAGATACTCCAGTGCTGATGCTTGATACAATACTTCAACAATCCAGAGAACTTTTCATTCTCTTGATTTTGAGGATTACTTACGCGAGCACAATATGCAATGTGTTTCTCCGCATCAGGAGTTACACTGATCAATTTTACGTTGTTCACTTTTTTTCAGTACCTTCTTCACTAGTTTAGCATACATTACATCCTCTTGGGAATACCATTCAGGATGTTTTTTAGCACGTTTAATTATTTTTTTGGCTGCTTTTCTTGCAGATTTATCTTCCATAGGGTGAATTTAATCGGGATAACCATCGTCATCGTCAAAGATCTCATCGTAATCAGTTATAACTGCGCTACTATCACTATTATATTTAGATATGTCAGAAAACACCTCAGATTCTAATACTTCTACCAGTGACTTAAGATTACGCACGATTAATTTAAGTCGTTCTTGTTGTTCTGCTTCCATAAAAAAAGGGGGCATGTGCCCCCACTTTATCAGTATTTTGTCTGTAAGTCAACTAAACACATCCCATTTTTTCTTGCCTCGGGATTTTAAATAAACCCACTTGGCATAATTAACTCCACGATAAGTCAAAAACGCAAAAGTTTTATCGGGATCGTGAATTTTGGGATCATACTCTGGAAGATCATATTCTATCTTGATCTTCAACATTTAATTCCCCCTCAGTTTTTTTGAAGAAGAATAATTTCACCGTACAATAACGACATTCCAAGAATGCATCCTATAGAAATGAAAGATGTAACTTGAAGTGCTTGCATGATTACCTCACTTGGTGTAAGTACGTCCACGATAGCAAAATGTGCCATGTGGTGCTTTGGATGCTTTACGAACTTCACATCTTACACCACGATATTTGGTGAGAGTGATCTGTGCATCATGAATTGCAGATTGCTTGTTAATCTGTTCTTTGATGATTTGAAGTGTGTTCATTAGTTTACTCCTGAAGTAGTTGGATTTTTAGGCCCCGTTCCTTCAGTCGTTTGCGTCCGCCTAAGACGGATGAACGATCCGTTCCGCGACTTACTTGCGTCTCATGTGTATGCTCCTCTACATTCACCCACAACTTTCGATCTAAGGTAACCGATAAGATTATACTTAGATTTTCGATCAAGATTGGGATCCATTTGGATTTCGACTGATCGTTGTAGATACCTTTCACAAGACATGTGCCAATCGTAAGGATTGGCATGATTATGATTGGCTAAGGTAAATGCCAGTAAGATACTGAGCATGAGATGAACGACAAGTGTATACTACACTATCAATTCTATTTAGTCAAATGTGTTCGTATCAACACGAACATTTATAATTAATCTTATTGAGATAATTAAGTGTTTCCTTAAGAGTACCTCTATGCTTTACTCCAATAGAGATCTGTGGATACTCCGCTTCTTCTCCAAACTCTGCTTTGAATTGTGCTTCAGTAAAGTCTTCTCCCAAAATATATTCATGAAAGTCATTATGAATACTTTTCAAAAGCATTGCAGCTCTTTCACATTCTTGATTACCATTACTATAGATCCATGCTTTCATTACCTTTCTCCTGATATGTGATAGAAATTCTTCTTTTCTCTACACCTTTATGATCAAGCAGTAAAGAATATTGCAAATCAGCATCTAAAATTTTACAGATGTTATCAAGTTGTTTTTGAAGAATAATTTGTTGTTCTTCTTCAGTCACGTTGCCTCCAGTCATCAGGTTTGTCTCTCTGAAACCAATCTTTTATATCATCAGCACCATCAAATCCTGTTTTATAATTAGATGGATCAGGATCACCTAGTCCCATCCTATTCATAAAATCATCAATACTTCCCTCCTCAATATCATGAGCAGCATGACGACGTGCTTTGTTTAACCAATCTCTAGCGGTGGTATGCGACTTAGCAAGTTTTTCTGCCCAGATCATATCTTCGAGTGGAACTTCTTGTTTGTTAGCAATACACTGACAAATAGATTCCAGTCGAAGACGGTATGCGGTAGATAACATATTAGTCTCTGAGTTTTAGTTCTAAATCTTCTAATTTGTGATACTCTGCATGTGCTCGTTCTTGACGCTCACATACAATGCTTAGAATATCTTTCACGATTACTTCATTGTCCACGTAATCATCAAGATATTGATAGACTGCTTCCTTGAGGTAGCGGTATCTGTGCCACTCAGGACTATAGGGTTTGTAGTTCATAATAAAAGATCATATATGGATATTTAGTTATCGCTCAATAAAACTAAGAGTGTGATGTTTTGGTTTAATTTGTAACGTAATCACATCACAACCAATCTTAGGTTCTGCACCACCACAAGTAAAAATATCCACAGCTGCTTCACCTTTTTCAGGCCAAGTATGAATGCTAATATGACTTTCAGAAAGAAGACAAATAGCAGTTACACCATGCGGTGTAAATTTATTTGAAATAGTTTCAATTACAGTTGCTCCAGTTGTTTCTGCAGCAAGTTTAATTAAATTTCTCAAATAATTTTCATTGTTGAGAACATCAAAGTCACATCCATAAAGATTGAGGAGGTAATGCTTGCCCATTATTCTAATGCTTCTGAATCGATACCATAGTCGTTGATTAAACGATCAACTTCTGTTTCGATTCCAGAGAGTTTAGATAGTTCAGCGATATTTGATTTTTGAAATTTCTTTAGTTTTTTATACTTTTTGATGAGTTTTCCAACTTCATCTGTGTCTATTTCAAACCTAACGTTTCCATCCTTTTGAGGATCGTTAGTGAATCCTTTGAAGCCGCTCATTATTTTTTCTTCTTATCTTTTGGAGGAGGATTACCCCAAAGTTTTGGACTAACCCTACCCTCAGACTGTTTCATAGTTACAAAATTTTCTTTGTACTTATCATAATAAGCATCAAAGATTTTTGATTGTTTTGCTGCAATAACTAAGTCATAGTGCTCAGTGTCATCTACCTTATATGTGACAAGGTAGCAATTATTAGGAAGATCCGTTCTGTTATCCAAATTCGGATCACAATCTTCTTTGATAATCTTCAACTGCGTCCACCCCACTGAATATCAGGATATGCCTGTTTAACTACATCATATGTAACTTTGTACCTATCTGCAAGTTTTTTGTCCTTACAAAGACAAAGAATTTCTGCTTCTTCGGGATGCAATCCTTCAAGCATTTGAATAAACATGGTTTCTCTACGAAGTCCCGAGAGTCCATCATTACCACCTTTCACAAAGTTATAAAGATGCTTGTATTCTCTACGCAGTGAAGTATGATCAGTACCAACAGGCACTTCATTCTTATTAAAAGGAACTTCTCCAACAGGAAGAACTGAAATTACAGTTTCATCGAAGTTCCAAATAAAAATAGTTTTCAACGCATCATTTTCATATTGTTGAAGTATTTCAACTTTCTTTGCCTTTGCACGTTGCTTACTTGCAAGTTCAAGAATTTCATGAAGAAAAGGATTGGGTGGTAACTCAACCTTCTTCTTCGTCTTCGTCGTAGTCGCCATAATCGTTTTCAAACCTTACTGCTAAAATTTCATCAGGTAGAACGTTTCCGTTCTCATCAAACATTTCGGGATGTGTATACACTGGTTGAGTAGCGTAGACATGTTCTTTTGCTAACCATCCTACCATACCTCCAACAAAAAAGAACATTATTGATACCAATGTTCCGATCGTTAATGTTACTGCTAACATCTTCCCATCCTCCGAGAGTCTATCTTTTCCTAATATCCAAATAAAAATTGAAATGGAAAACGTAATCTCTCTTGAAGAGAGAAACCATATTTCCAAACCTTACTTGGAAAGTTTTGGGCGGTTCTGCTCTCCTCCTATTTCTAAGTAATAACTCTACCCCACGATTAAGGTGAGGATCTGATTTATTTAGAGCGTTTTCTTCTCCGTCCTGGCCTTCTGTCATAACTATACCTTTCAGCATCATCAAGGATGCCTTCTAAAAATGATTTGATCTTTCGTGCTTGTGGTTTAGGAATGTGTCCATAAGCTTCACGTAGTTGCTTATGTTCATTATCTTGTCCTCCTTTTAGATATTCATCTAATTCGAGAATTAAATCTTGTATTTCTTTAGAAGTGCTACTAGAGATGAACTCATCAGCATCTTTTCTTTTTGCATCAATAACTCTAAGATAATCATAGAATTTCAACTGAAATTTTTGTTGCTCAAAAGCAACATCAATCGATTGTTCAACGATTTCGTAGACTTCTTGATCCATTAGACTAGTTCGTTTTCCCTTAAGTACTTGACAGTTTCTTGACATCCACCAATTAATTCATCATTAAGTACAACGCGAGGAAAGGTAGATCCTTTTCCAAACTTTTCATAAAACTCTGTTCCAGTAAAGTCCCTACCCAACTTATACTCGACAAATTGCTGTTCTGCAAGTCCGAGAGCAGCGATTACTTTTGTGCAGAAGGGACAACCGATTTTTGTGTAAACTGCAAACCTTCTCATTTTTTAACTGACTCCCAATCTTTGTCAAAAATTTCTAAACCTTTGTCGGTAAGGATGTGATCATACATTTGATCGAATACCTTTGGAGGCATCGTGCAGATCTCAGCACCATTATACCATGAACGGATTGCTCTTTGCACATTACGGATAGATGCAGAAAGAACTTGAGTTCTCATACCATGGATACGATAGAGTTCTGAGATAGAACGTACAACTTCAAGTCCCGCTACTGACTGATCATCCAAGCGTCCTACAAAAGGAGAGACATAAGTGGCACCCGCTTTGGCAGCCAGAACCGCCTGTGCGGCGCAGAAGATGAGTGTGACGTTAACCTTAATACCTTGCTCTGAAAGACGCTTACAGACGATTAGTCCTTCTCTAGTGCAAGGAACTTTGATGGTTGCAACATCACCAAACTTCTCAGCAAGTCGAATGCCCTCATCATACATTTCAAGATCAGAACCTACAACTTCCATGCTGATGTCTTTGACACCCATGTCCTTAATCGTTTGATATACATCCTCTGGATTTTTGCCACTCTTCATAATAAGAGTTGGATTGGTAGTAACGCCATCTACCAGTCCTGTAGAAAAATACTTTGAGATAACATCCGTATCCGCAGTATCAAGAAAAATTTTCATTGAGTCAAATACTCCTTCTCTGATTTATATAAAAATGATTTTTCCCATCAAAAGATTTTAATTACTCATGATTGCTAACATTACTGTTGGAGCAACTGAGTAAAAATAATCTAACCATTCGCAATTACCTTTTCCAAGATACTTATCATAATATAACTCTTTAATTGCTGGGATAATAAAAGCGATGATCATTCCAACTGTCCCAAATAGGAACATAAGAATAAAAGAAAGAATAGTCCCCCAGAAAAAATGCAAGAGTTTATCCTTTTCAATGCTTGAGAGTTTTGCTAACATAAAAAAAGAGGGTTTTTACCCTCTTAGTATACTACATTTTCATTTGTTGTAAAGATCTTCCAACTTATCTCTTGAAAGATCAACATACATAACCTCATCTCCTTCTGTTGGTGCTTCTGGATGCTTTGGTTTAGGAGGTTCATCCATCATCTTATTGATTGATTGAATGTTCCCCCACATCATCGCAAAGGCACCACCTGCAATAATAGCAAAGCAAACGAAGTAAAAGAATACCTCAAATCCGTTCACAGTGCATTACCTCTTGGTAAGACTTCTTCAGGGAATACAAATGATTCATGTGGTTGATCGACAGGTGCCAACCATGCCCGAAGTCCTTCATTAAGAAGAATATTCTTCGTGTAGAAGGTTTCAAATTCAGGATCTTCTGCTGCTCTTATTTCTTGAGAGACGAAATCGTAAGCACGAAGGTTAAGAGCGAGGCCAATAATGCCAATTGAGGAAGTCCATAAACCCATAACAGGTACGAACAACATAAAGAAGTGCAACCAACGCTTATTGCTAAAAGCGATTCCAAAAATTTGACTCCAGAATCGGTTAGCCGTAACCATCGAGTATGTTTCTTCTTCTTGTGTTGAATCGAATGCCTTGAATGTGTTTGCCTGTTCGCCATCTTCATAGAGAGTATTCTCCACAGTTACGCCATGAATAGCAGATAACAATGCTCCTCCCAAAATACCAGCAACTCCCATCATGTGGAAGGGATTGAGCGTCCAGTTA
>CEOR01014598.1_pt1 | contig 10239 bp, 5 predicted proteins | sample 530661 | NCBI WGS metagenome assembly CEOR01 (sample SAMEA2620836, study PRJEB7988) | marine metagenome | biome: marine biome (ENVO:00000447); feature: deep chlorophyll maximum layer (ENVO:xxxxxxxx); material: "saline water (ENVO:00002010), including plankton (ENVO:xxxxxxxx)" | depth 65 m
ATTTGACTCTGTATCTGACCCAATTTATCTTGGCACTAACCTGGGGTTTGTCAGTAGAGGTGAGAAGAAGTTCTACGAGATGACTAATATCTATGATCGAGGTCCTGTGGATATTAATGAAAGGTCACAGCAGATCAAGGCATTGATGGCGCAGGGATTTAACATGCCTGTCTCTTCTCGTGAGCAGTCACAAGTTGTGATATACAAAAAACACTCTGGAACTGGATCAAATGAATTGCTTGTTTACAAGTTCCGCCAGGAGAGCAGTCAGGAAAGTAGTCAGACATCTTGGGTTAAGTGGACTACACCTAATCCTGTCTGCCATGTGAGCCTACCACGAGACAAGATGTTTGTGGTGACACACTCAGACGACGGGTTCAAGCTACTAAAGCTGGACCCTAAAGTTGAGGATAACTACTATGACGAGTATAGTGCTGACAGTAATGGTGTACCGTACGAATCCCGTATCACCTTCCCTACCATCTACCCGCGTGGTGAGCAATCATATGACTATACATCTAATGTGACTGTACATAGGATCAAGATGAGCACTGCTGACATTGGTGCCTATGAACTAGCTATCAATAGGTTGGGATATGATGACTATAAGATCTTGGTAGAACAGACACCTGCTGATGAGTATGCTAGTAATGCGCAACCTATCTATGGTGAGCATATAGAAACTATACCTATCTATACTAAGAACAAGAATCTAAACCTTACTATGTCTACCTCCTACAATGCACCATTGACCCTACGGTCGATGACCTGGGAGGGAGACTGGAACCCACCATTCTATAAACGTGTCTGATTACATCCATCCTTGTACGCTGGAGGCTGCATACTATGTGGCTTCCAACCTACGCCAGGAGGACCTGAGAGAGGTGGTAGAGGGTTATGGGTTACAACCTACCATAGCCATACCTCTCGCCTCTCTGGAGGGATTCTGCGTACACTTCACAGTACCTGACGGCAGGATTGCCGGACTAGCTGGGATAGAAGATGATGGTAAAGTATGGATGCTTACCACACCTGCTATCCTTGACTTCCCTGTCACTTTTGCAAGGGAGGCTAAACGATTCATCGAAAGCAGAACAGAAAGTGTACTGTGGAACTATGTTGACAAGCGCAACACTGTTCACATAAAACTACTTAAATTCCTTGGGTTCACATTCTTAGAAGAGGTACCCTTTGGACCAAATCAATTACCCTTTATTAGATTTCAGAGATGTTAGATCCATTGACACTAGGTCTTGGTGCTGCCAAGGCTGGTATGGGTATCTTCGGAGCTATAGCAGGACAGCGTGATGCTGTTGCACAAGCTAGAGCACAGAATAAAGCTGCTGTTGAGCGCTACAAGTATCAACTAAAGATTAGAGAACGAGAAAACTTAAACCAAAACCAACTTTGGTCTACTAAGCTGTCAAACTATGACCTTCAGATGAACGCAGCAGATCGTGCTGCATCCCGTGCCTATGGTGTGGAAGATCTGAAACAATCACAGCGTCTGAAGAAAGCTGCATTCACTACACAGGAGCTGAACAGACAGATGACCCGTAAGGCTGGTGTTGGTGCTGCATCTGGTAAATCAGGACGAAGCGTCTCACGAGGTGATAGAAACATTGAGGCAGCTTTTGTTAGAGGTAATGAAATGGTTGTTGAGAACCTGCTGAGTGCAGAAGTTGCAAGACAATACAGAGAGCTGGGTATTGCTGACCAACTGCAGAGTGCACGCAATACAGCATATAGTAATGTGGCTATCGCTCCTACTGTGTCTATGGCTCCTATGGAACCTGCACAATTGTCTGGACCTGGTAGCTCTGGAATGATTATGGGTATTGGTAACTCTCTACTTGGTCTTGCCGGTTCCTTCCAAGACGCACAAATCCCTGACCCTGAAATTCCTGAATAACTATGGAAGTACAATACAATCCTGAGGCACCACAGGCTGGGTTTAGTCCAGTCAAACAGGTAGATAGCACTGCTGCTATGCAGGCTAATCACGATAGATCTATTCGTGATATGAATCGGCGTCTGCAGCAGATGGATCGAAACGCTGCTGTTAGACTGCAGAATATGAGAGACCAGGCGTTCCCTGTGGAGGAACTGGCTAGGTTTAGTAAGACCCTGGAAGGCATTGTCGGTAAGGAGATTGAACGCCGTAAAGAGGATGATATGGCAGAAGGTGCCATGATTGCTTTTACTGAGGGTGTCCCTGTTGACAAAGAGTTTGACAGGCGAGAAGCTGAGATCAAGAGAGAAGGTGAGAAGGTCAATGCTAATGCTAATGCCTATGAGCAACAGACTGGTGATGTAGAGACTGCTGAGCGTGTTCGCAGCCTGACTGGCTGGAAGAAATACGGTCACGCTAAGGCACAGATGGAGATGGCTGCCAAAGGCTTTGGTTCTTTTATGGAGTCAAATAAGTCTAACGAGGAGTACGCTGTCAATGTTGGTGGTCAGATGTACACATTAGCTAGTGCTCCTGATCAACCTACTCGTCAGGCTGTAGCTGCTAAGATGGCGACTGAGTATATGAAACCGTTCAGTAACATGAACAAGTCGTTCCTTGGTAAGTACCTGTACCCTGGTATGCAGCAGGGTATGCAGAGTGCAATCAACAGCGCTGCACAAGATAGCGCCAAGCTTCTACGAGCAAACCGTCTAGATGCTGCACAGACTGCATTCCGTGGTAGTCCTACTCCTGACTCCATGAAGGAACTGAGTGATACACTTAGGAATGATGGGTATGATAACAAGACTATACGAGCCTACATTGTAGGTGAGATGGTTAAGATCAAGAGTGACGATGAGTTTGAAGCCTTGATGGCTACACCTTATGGTCCTAATGGTCAAGCCTTTGAGAAGCAGTACCCACTGGAAGCAGCTGAACTACGTGTCAATCGGCGGCAATTCCTGCAACGTGGTTTGCAAGAGAAGGAGATGGCACTCCAAACACAGGACCGTGAAAGCCTAATTCAAGCTAAAGAAGCTGTTATCAAAGACCGTGAAGATGGTAGCTTTGACGCTAACCCTGAGCGACTGAAAGAACTAGCCAATGCAGCTCGTGCTGCTGGTAATGAGAAGACTGCTGACTTCTGGCAGAGTCAGATCGGTGAGACTGCTCATATGAAGAACAGCGAAGCTGCTAAGGAGCAGATCCTTAATGAGATGGAGATGGGTGTGATACCCTCTAGAGAGGAGATCATGCAGAATCCTGCTCTGACTATGGATGCTAAGCGTGAGCTGGTACAGAAGGCTGGAGCAACTGGTATGCAGGAGCCTAAGACTGAACTGTCTAAGAGTCACAAGGAACAGATCAAAGAGTCTATCAACAGTCGTGCTGGTATTACACCTGTGGGTAAACAGCATCCTGGTGCTACTGAGCGGAACTACTATGCCTGGAAACGATACAGGCAGGTCTATAATGCACAGATCCGCAACGGTAAGACTGAGGACGAGGCAGCTGAAATTGCTATGAGTGACTTTAAGTCAGCCTTTGGTACAGATAAAACGAAAGGTGAGTATGCACTGATTGATAACCCAGCAGATGGTGATGTTGGTGTCTATGCAGCATATAACGCCTCAGGTGTAGAAAGTTACACCACACCTAATATGACACAGGTTGAGGAAAAGTTTACATATGGAAGTGGCAGGGAAGATGTCCTTAATAATACACCTAGCTTATACCAAGCCGAGAATACAGACCTTGAAAAACTTACAAACTCATTTACAACCACTGGTAAAATCGGGACTATCCCTGATGTTTATTACGAGCTGCGCCGTAAATTTTACCCAACCAAAAGTATGGTAGATATAGTCAATATGCGGCTTAAAGCAAATGGCTATGACGAACTACCTTCTGAAATAACAGAACCTATGAGAGCAGTGGAGGGTACTTTTGATGAAGATACATATAAGTATATTAACTACAAGCCTAATCCTACTAGGACTGACATCGGCATGGTCAATGCCGGACAAGAACCTGTCTACAGCACATCCTTACCTATTGACGTAGCTTCTGATATGGAGTTTCAACAGGAAGTGTCTGCCGTGGCGGGTAGGCTAGGTATTTCAGAAGCAGACCTAATGGCTGTCATGTCCTTTGAGACTGGCGGTACATTTAACCCTGGCATTCGTAATGCTGCAGGATCAGGTGCTACTGGTTTGATCCAGTTTATGCCATCTACTGCAAAAGGATTGGGTACTACTACACAAGCTCTGGCACAGATGCCTAGAGCAGAGCAGATGCAATATGTTGAAAAGTACTTGTCTAACAAAAATTTGAAAGGCAAGGGATTGTCTGACATCTATATGGGAGTTCTATTCCCTGCTGCGGTCGGACAACCTGACGACTTTGTTCTCTTTGGTAATGGTGCTACTACCCGTGGCTACGGTGCAGGTAGTGCAGCATATCGACAGAACAAAGGACTTGATAGTAATGGTGACGGTTCAGTCACTAAAGCAGAGGCTTCTGCCAAGGTGCTACGGCATCGGCATCCCTCACCCTGGAGGCGTCCTAACAACATGAGACCCGGACTATGACAACATTAAATCCTCAAGACCCTAATCTCAGTGGTTTTGATGACTCTGCTTACGAGCAAGAGAAAGAGGATGAGCGTATTGAACAAGCTCGTCTTGAAAGTGAACAACAGATGGCAGAGCTTAGGCAGGGTCGTTCTACGGAACCACAACAGCCTGAACCTAAACCTGCTAAAAAGAAAGGTGGTAAGTTCCTTGATGGAATGCTAGATGACCTTCCCAGCTATGCTGAACAAGGTGCTGATGGTAAGATCACCACTGACGAGATGGGTGGTAAGCAACGCGCTGTTGCCGGTGCTATTGATACCGTCATGGACATGACCTCTAAATTCCTTCCATTTATGAAGGGTCCTGCTGACTGGTGGGATGAGGTAAGTGGTCGCAAGGAAGAGTCAGATCCATTCAAGAAAGCAGAGCGAGACATGGCTGCTATTGTCGTGCCTATGTTTGCTGGTGCTGGTGTCATTGGTGCCGGTACAAAAGCTGCTGGTCTGACTGGTAAGACTAAGCTACTGACAGATTCTGCTCTCAACTTAGGTCTAGATGCTATTGTCTCTGGTACATCTGACACCACCAGTGAAGCTGGTAACCTTGGTTCATTGATAGAACAGGTTGCGCCAGGTGGAGTTAGGATTCCTTGGGCGTCAAGAGACACTGATTCTCCTGATGTCATCTACTGGAAGAACATGGCAGAGAACATGGTTCTTGGCTTTGCTGATCCTATTGTTACTGCTCTCACCTTTGGTAAGGGTACTAATAAGATCATCCCTAAGAATAATGTAGCACAAGCTGCAGTGGATGCTAAGCCAGCAGGTCCAGGTTCTGTCCAGGATGCTATCCTACGTAACCGTGCTAAGAAGCAAGCTGAACAACTGAAGATTGGTAAGCGTGTATTAGAGGCTGATCCTGAGGGTGTTAATGGTTATAATGCATTTGTCAATGAACCTGCTGAGGATGTAGCACGTATCACCCTGGATGAAACCGGTGATGCTGTAGACTTCATGGCTGACCAAGCACGAATCCAGAACAATGTAGGCACCTATGAAGGTAGAGCTAGACCTCTGCTGGACAACGACACACAGGAGATCCTGTCTAGAGCTGATGCTGGTGGTCGGAAGGTTATCATGCAACAAGCTGAGGAAGCACTTCGTGCTGAGTTTGATGTTGTGGTTGGTGGTAAGAAACTGACTTCAGCAGAAATTAATCAGGCTATTAATAATCTCTATGATGCTGCTATTGCTCCTATTGGTAAGTCTTTTGATGATACTGTTAAACAGTTTCGAGACCTCGAACTGAAGGTCGGTAATATGACTGACACTGTCACCAGTCGTGGTGGTAGAAAGGTCATTGGTAAGACCATAGAACGGCTGACAGATGCTATGAGTCCACAGCGACTCCGTACATCTGCTGCTATCCAGGCACAGACTGCTGCTGGTGTTTCTGATATTGCTAGGAATGTAGACCTGATGGAACCTGTTGCTGACACCTCACGTCTGCAGGAGATTATGATGCCACGCCTACGGGTGCTGCTCAAAGAACAAGCTACATCACAGATCTCTGAGTCAATGTCTACCACACTACAGAAGAAACTGGCAAAAGATGTAAGCACTATTGAGGGTGCTCTGGAGGTTGATGAGAAGTATATGAACGAAATGTTCGATGCTTACACCAAGTCTGTTGAGGCGAAATCAATAGCCATTGACGACTTTGTTGATGAGCTTACTGAAATGGCTAAGGAGAATCCATCATTCCTAAAGCCTGTCTACCGTCTGTTTGCTAAGACAAATGGTGAAGTTGATAGCATGTATAAGCTAAACCAGTACTTGAATAAAAGACTGGGACTTTTGCGTAAAGCTATTGCTGATGGTGACCCTGAAGTACCATCACTGATTCTGAAAGAGATGCAGTCTGCTAGGACCGCTAACATGATCAACGGTACTGCACCTGCTGTAGCTTGGGTACAAAACCTTGCTGCTGTTGGACTCAGACCTATGACACAACTGTCTGGCTCTGTTGCTCTTGGTGTTGCCACAGGTGACTTCAAGCAATTGCAAAGATCACTCAACGCCTTTAGTCAGCTGAGAGAAACTATCCGTCGTGCTACTGCTATGGCACGGAGTGAGTGGCGTTTTGCTAACGCTAACCCTAACTCTGCTATGAAGCGTGGTCGTAAGGACTATGACTTTTCTGCTCAAGGTACATCTGATCCTAAGAAGACACTGGCTGACTTCGAGGAACTGGAGGAATTATCAGAAACCTTTAGTCCTGGTAGGAAAGCACTATGGAATGCTACTAAATGGCTGAATACATGGAATGGTAGAAACTTCAATCGTTGGGGAATTAATGCCATGTATAGTGCTGATGGATTCCTGAAGTCTGTCATGGCTAGCTTTGACTCTCGCCTTAAGGCATACGATGATGTCATTGCACAGAACAACGGTGCCTTTGTAAAAGAGGACTTTGTAAAGCTGGAAAAGGATTTATACTCTCAAGCCTTTGATGATGATGGTGTACTGAAAGATGGTTACGCCAAGTTTGCTAGTGAGGAAATCGCACTAAATGCTGATGTCCCTGCTATCCAGGCTATTGAGAAGGCAATGGATAAGTTCCCTATTCTCAAGGGTATCTTTATGTTCCCTCGCACCAAGATCAATGCTATCTCTGTGGTGCAGACCTATGATCCTACAGGTGTCCTAAGCCTGTGGCAGAACAGGTCATTCAAGACTATCATGGCTGATGCTGGTGACCCTGCTGCTGTCAAGTCAGTTCTTGAGGAGCATGGTTTTAAGGGAGGTACAATGGATGACTTCCTGATGCTTAAGTCTGAGTACATTGGTCGCAAGATGGCTACCAGTGGTGTTGTAATGACCGGTGCTATGGCTGCTATGTCAGGAGAACTGACTGGTAGTGGCTCTAATATGTCACCTGCTGATAAGAAGCGTGCTATTCGTGCTGGATATAAACCCTATATGCTGTTCGGTCGTTCCTATGAGAATGCTCCTGACTGGGTTAAGATGTCACTTAGCTTGACTGCTGACATTACTAATGCTTTTGCTGGTGTTGATGGTGAGCAATCACAGGACTGGTTCCGTGCTATTGCTACTGCATTGTCAGCTAATGTAGGTAATGAATACTTTGGTTCTGAGGTAGAAACTCTATCAGGTCTCATCAATGGTGACCCTGGTAGTATGGAGAGGTACTTCTCTGGATTGGTGGATACTATGATCCCTGGTGCTGGTGTACGCAGTGCTCTTAACAATGTGATTACACCACAACTGCAGGATGTAGAGGATAACTTCCTGGCTTATCTTGCTAACCGCAACAGGTTTATCACTGACCCGCTGCTGCAGGATGACATCGATCCCTTTACTGGTGAACCTATCTACGGTAATATCGGTCCTCTAGAGGCACTGGTGGGTCGTGTGATGCCATTCTGGAACACCAAAGGTGGTACTGAAGACTGGCGCAAGTGGATGCTTTCTACTGGCTGGACTGGTCTATCTGAACCTATGATCAACAAAGAAACTGGTGAGGAGATTACTCCTGATACTCGTCAGTGGATCAATAGGTACATCGGTCAAGAGTTAAAAGGACAATGGGTATCTGACATCACGAAGCTGATGGAACAGGATGGAGGTAAGTTTGCTAAAGAATGGAAGCAATCAGGCAGAGACCTGAAAATCGAAGACAGCTATATTCATGAAGAACTAACAAGGCTTAAAAAGAAATACTTTGACGCAGCCTGGGCGGCTTGGAAGTTGCAAAACAACAAAGTTGTCGGCAATGCTAAAGCTCTCGAAGGTATGCAGAAGGATGCTACTCGCAGAAACAGTCTTGATGATGCCAATCAGTATCGCCAGACGAGAGAAGAACAACTTGAAAACATTACAAATTTGCCTGTTAAATAACTATGGCTCTATGTCACAATTGCGATAGCGCAAGAGACGCATACACCGGTAATGGTGTACAAAGAGAATACTTAATTACATTTGAATACTACAAAAAAGAACACATCGCAGTTGCTTTTTTTAATGAGGACATTGCCGCTTGGGAGAAAATCTCTGATTCAGAGTGGGTCTTCCAACACGATACTCTAATTCGATTTAATGAGGCACCGGCATTCAATCAAGAGTTTATTATCTACCGCTGCACTGACCTAGAACCACTGCCTGCAGAGTTCTTCCCTGGTCATGCAATCAAAGCACAAGACCTTAACAACAATTTTTTTGTCCTCCAAGCTGCTATTGAAGAGGCACGCTGCTATCAAGAACGATACAGTGATGCCTCTGATCAAAAGTATTGGACCAAAACAGACGACACAATTAAATATGAGCAGCAGACTAGTGGTCAGGCCGAAGCACTACTAGATAGTTCTCATATATTCGATGCAGCTGCAATAGCAGCTAGGCATGATGCTTACGTTCAAGACGACCAACCCGCTGCAGTTGCATACGAACAAGACGGTAAAATCTGGAATGATACGGATGATCTTCGTCATTATTTCTGGGATGCAAGTGTAGGAGCTTGGGTTAGTTTTACTGCCTCAGGTCCTTCCGGTGTACAGGGTGACTTCGGTCCTCCAGGTAAAGTAATAGTTGGTGACAATCCTCCGACTCAATATCCTGCTGTTGGCAGTAATACTGCTAGATCACTTGAAAGTGGAGACCTTTGGTTTGATTCCTATCGAGCCATTATGTATGTCTACTATGTAGATGAGCAAAGTGCTCAGTGGGTGGCAGTCTCTAAGTCTGGTCCTAAAGGTGACAAAGGAGATACTGGTAATCCTGGGTTTGCTGATGTTCCTAATGACGGTGTCCTCTACGGTCGTAAGGATGCAGCTTGGGAAGCTGTACCTGCTGCGTTTAGTGGTAATTACAACGATCTAACTAACCAACCAACGATTCCTACAGTTGGTGACGGCACTATTACCCTCAAACAGGGAGGCACTACTAAAGGTACATTTACTGTTAACCAGTCTGGTAACACTGAAATTAATCTCGACGCAACTACAGGTGGTGGTGGTGGATTTTCTGGTAACTACAACGACCTGAGTAATAAACCAACCATTCCAGATTCTATTAGTGATTTAACTGACGTTGATACTTCCTCATCTGGACATGTTCCGAGTAATGGTCAAGCTTTGGTTTGGAATCAATCAATGAGTCACTGGATGCCAGGTACTGTATCGGGTTCTGGTGGCGGGACTCTTGTTGCTGATGGTGGCAATTTTGCTAGCGGTACTTCACTTGTTTCTACTTCTACTACTTACGACGGAGGATCTTTCGACTAATGCCTACACCTACTAACAGAACTCCTCTGCGTGTTGCACGAGGTACATATTCTAATCTTAATGGCTCGCTCTCTGATATTCAAGAAGGCGAAATTTGTTACGCAACTGATCAAGACAAACTGTATGTCAAGGAAGGGTCAAGCCTTGTTTCTACACAAGCTGACCTAACTGGGTATGCACAGGATTCAGACATTGGATCAACCATCCAAGCGTTTGATGCTGATACGGCAAAAACTGATGTTGCTCAAATCTTCACTGCTGCTCAACGCGGTACTATTACTACATTGACATCAGGTGCGACCGTAACGCCTGACTTCAATAACTCAAATAACTTTAATTTAGTACTCGATCAAAATTTAACTATTGCTAACCCTACCAACCTTACTGCTGGTCAATCTGGTTCTATC
>CEOR01005178.1_pt1 | contig 10183 bp, 1 predicted proteins | sample 530661 | NCBI WGS metagenome assembly CEOR01 (sample SAMEA2620836, study PRJEB7988) | marine metagenome | biome: marine biome (ENVO:00000447); feature: deep chlorophyll maximum layer (ENVO:xxxxxxxx); material: "saline water (ENVO:00002010), including plankton (ENVO:xxxxxxxx)" | depth 65 m
CAAATATTCTAAACCTTGTACAGCTGATGTAGGTGCTGATAAACCAACTTGCTTTTCAACTTTATTGTTACCTGTCCAAAAGTTACCTGGTTTTACCTCGTAATCAAATCTAGCTAATTTACGTATACCAAAACCATATCTATAATTAAAAGGGTGGTATTGAGCTCTGTCTTCTACTTGAGGTATGCCATAAAAGTCTTCAGGATCTGTACGTATAAAATAGTTTGGTTGTACTGCTTGTGCATTTTCTATATTACCAGCAGCATAGAACGTACCGTACTTTAAAAAGTCTTTATATAATTCCTTAAAAAATTGTGCTTCAGCATTGCTAGATATTAGCAATGTAATGATTAATAGTAGTTTTTTCATAGTTAAGTCTTATCTTTTAAATATCACTTGTTTTTACTTTCTTTTAAATTCTATTGGTTTATAATTATCGTTACCTATTGGTGCGTTAATAATAGTTCTTGGTTTTTTAAATCTTTCGTTTTCAACACCAAGCTGCCAGTCTCTCCAACCTAATGCTATAAATATTCTTTGCCAACTTTCTAACTCACTGTTCATAATTTGTTTTACACTGTTTACTTTATGATAAGCTCTATCTAATGGAGCATTTGTACCAACTGAAATTAAATTAGCCATAGCTTCATAAGCTGGATTAGTTATATCTAAAAGTCCCTTTTCAACCATTTCATCATAATTAAACTTGTAATTTTGAAAAGCTGCATAAAACCTTCTAGCTTTACTACCCATTGGTGGAGATAAATTTATAGCTTCTATAAGCACCTGAGCGTAATCAGCTCTGTTAGCAGGTTTATTTCTTTGTTCATTAAACTTAATAACCATATTTTTTAACGTAGCAAGGATAGCAGCTTTATAACCCATACCTCTTAGTATTGAATCAGCCATACCATTACCTATTCTAAAATATTTATCTTGTTCATCTTCAGGCGTTTCATCATCAAATATCATAGCAAACAATGCTTGTTGCAACGAGTTAAACAATAAGTTTTGAACACCAAAGTAATAAACAGCTTGTGATAAATTACTTAAATCACTACCTCTACGGTTTATTAAATTTTTAACAGACTTAATACCTCGTCTATTATACTGCATTGTAACGTTTTGGAAAGCAAGTATTAACCTACCTATTGGGCTAGCTTGTTGTTGAGATATAAGATCTGGTCTACTTGATTGCTGTGTTTTTTCTGCTATTTCTTGAAAATCAACAAATGCTTTAGCTTCAGCTTCTTGTTGATTTAAACCTTGTTGTTTATAACTGTTTATTCTATTTCTAAAGAAACTAGCACCACCTAAAGCAATAGCAAAACTATCCATCATTTGTGTTGGTAAAAATCCTTTTTGTAACATCCAATGTATTGCTGCTTTTGTTTTATTCTTAGACTTCTTAACGTGATCTGCTATTTCTTGCCAGTTTACATCTTGTCTTAAACCAGATCTTCTTTGTTTTAAAAAGTCAGAATTAAATAATGTAGAAAAATCTTCCCAAAACTGTGGTTGATTAGCAAATGCTTGTCCTGCTTTTAACATGTTGTTATCAGTCCAGTTAACAAAGTTTACAAAAGATATACTCTGTAGTACTGCTGATCTAGTGTTAAAGAACATAACTACACCAACACTACCATTAACCCAGTCCATAAATTCATTTACAAATTTATTTTGACCAAAGTTTCTGTTAGTACCGTTTTCCATACGATATAATATATCTTCTAAAGCTTCTCTAAAATCAGTACCATACTCGGCTTCTATTTTATTCAAATTATCTTTTGAAAATATAATATTTTTATTTGTAATCCACTCAGCTAAATACTCAGATCTTTTAACTGTATGGTTTATCTCTTGCATATCTAAACCTATAGTACCAGCTAGCCAACTTTCTGTTGGTGCCCAGTTATTTTCAGCTTTTGTTATTTTCATTAACGTATCAGCAAAGGTTGTCATATCAGCATCTTTTTTAACAATATCTGTTAAAGCTTTTGTATCTCTTTTTGATAAACCAGGAACATCAACACCTATTTTATTCCATATATAAACTCTTACAGCTTGATCAAAAGTAAAATCATTATAACCAGAATCTTTTCTTAATTTTTTATGTACTTCTGGCATAGCTTTTTTCAATGCTTTATAGTCATTTTGCATAACTTGTTTCTGTCTATTCATAGCATCATGACCTCTAGCAAATGGCTTAAATAAAAAGTCTTCAAAAAACTTCATATGTTCTTCACCCTGCTTACCTTTACCCATAAATGAATACATAAGACCTTCAAAGTCTTCAGCTGAATATGGCATGAAAAAGCTTTCTTTCTTTGTTCTACCTCTCATTTTAGCAGCAGCATCAGAGTATGTAGCATCTTTGCTTATACCTTTAACTTCTTCTAATATTTCGTTAAATCTAACACCAGGATCAAATGCTTTGCTGTATTTAGCAACTTGTACGTCGTTTCTAACTTTAAGTTTTTCTAATATATCTTTTACAGCTTTTACATTTTTAATAGCATCATCAGCAAAATAGAAGTTATTATAACCTTCTGCAACTTTACCAGCTATCCATTTAGCTTTTGCTTCTGGTCTACCATCTTCTAAACCTGTTATGTTTTTATATGGTATATATAATCCTAATTTCTGTGCAAACTTTTGTATAGCTCTTGCAGAAGCTTGTGGTCTTGCAGTTAAAACGTAAATATCTTTGTTACCAAACTTCTGTTGTCTTTTTAATGCTAAATCAAACATAGGACCTTTTCTACCCTTTTTAACATCATTAAATTCACTAAAATCAAACTTAGCACCTAATCTTTCTAGTTCAGCGGCATCTGTTGCAAACTGAGCTGGTGTTATTGTTTTAGTAGTACCATCTGGCATATTTACTATAACATTACTTTCACTAAACGCTAAAGTGTCATCAAAGTCTAGTACAGTAATACCTCTGTCTTCAGCAAAAGGTTTATTTAGTTTTTCAAAAGCTTGATCAAATATTCTAGCATCTTTTAATTTTTTATCAAATGTTTTAACAGACATTTGTTTAGCTCTATATTCTCTAAAAGGTACTCCATCAAAAGTAAATATATTATTTATCGCTGCTCTACCCATTTTGTTTATACGATCTATATTTAACTCTGGGTTAGCTCTACCTAAGTCTTTATCTAATTGTTTTGTATAATCAGCAAAGGTTGTTAGTTGAGTAAAACCTATCATAGCATCTTGCATTTCAGCCATAACATCAATATCACCAGGTTGTATTACTGTTTTAGCAATGTGACCCATCATAACAACATTAGCTAGTAAATGTTCACCATAAGATCTTGGCATACCTAATCCTTGTAATTCTTTAGCTGATCGTTTTTTACCATCTAAATGTAATAGGTTCCAGGTACTTATACCTCTAAAACCATCTTTTATATTAGTTTGTGCTTGTAAAACACCAAGTAAATAATTAGTATCTATTTTTCCATTTTGATATAAATCTCTTAATGTTTCTATAACATGACCTAAAACTATAGTGTTAGCTTTGTTTGCTTTATTAATTTCTTCAGAATAAGTTTTAGCTTTTGCTTTTTGATTATCTACGCCTTCTACAGAATATATATCTTCGTTGATCTCTTTCATTCTACCACTTTGAGAATTATATAAAACAACATCTTTAATAGCATCTTCTATTTTTGCTACATAAGCTTTTTTATCATTTTCTTTTACAAAGCTAGGAATATATACATTACCTTTGTTTTCTGCTACAGCATTTTGTACATTACTAAAATTATTGAAATAAGAACCTGTTACTATTTTACCATTTTTATCTGTAACTAAAACTCTTTTAGGTCTAGGTTGTTTGTTCTTTTTAGCCTCTTTCTCTGCTTTTAATGTAGCTTTTTTATCTACTTTAGTAGCAGCAGGATCTAAAACTCTTGCATCATAACCTAATATTTCAATACCAATTACATCTAAAACAGGTGCTAAAGCAGGTGCAACAACGTCAAGGTTTAGTTTTGCCACATGCTCTCTTTCTGTTGTTGTTATTCCTTTTACTTTCTTTGAACCTATATTTGTAATGTTTTGAAACTCTGTTATAAGACCTTTATCTACACCAAGTCTTCTTAGCATGTTAATAAAACCAAGATTTTGATAAACACCTATATCCATTATTTCTTTAGCAAACATTGGAGCCCAAGCTGGATATAATTTATTTAAGTCTTGATTTTTAAAATTACCATCTTCATCAATAACTTTATCAACAATACCATTATAATCTTTATCTATTAAATCCATTAAGTCAAGTATTGTATCTGTAAACGTTTGACCCATGATACCTTGAGGTAATTTAGCAACAGCTTCATCACTAAATGCTTTATTTTGTTTTTCAAACTCACCCATGTCTAACTGCATACCTAACTCAGCAACATAGTTTTCTTTTAGTAAAACATCTTTTAGCTCCATGTTAATTTTAAAAGCATCTAACAGTTTACCTTTGTCTAACTGAGCTTGACCTCTAAACATATCAAAACCAACTTTAAAAGCTATTTGCTTTGCTATTGACTCTTTTTTCATGCCTAAAGCTTTACCATTTTTAATGAATATGTTAATCCAGTCTTGATCACTTATTTCAAAGTTAGGATCTTTTTTCATTATTTGGTGTTGTGCTGTTCTACCGTGAACTGCAGCTATTTCTTTATCTATTTTAGTACCTTTTTTACCCCACACACTATGTGGAACATAATTAGGTATAAAACCTACAACCTTACCATCTTCAATAACTTTTCTACCTCCAACAGATTTTAAAACTGCTTCAGGTAAAAATTTAGATAAATATGTTTTTGTAGAGTTATCTAGTATAGTTTGCTTATGTTTTTTAAGAAAAGTTTCGTAAGATTTATCTGACATTTTACCCATAGCTTTTCTAACTATGATATCAGCTTGTTTTTGTAAAGATTTTTTAAGTTCACCAACAAATGGGTTTACTTTTTTATTCTTGCTATAGTCTTGATATATTTGATTTTTAGCAACTGTTATTTCTCTTGCTGTTACGTTTTGAATTTCTTGTAGTACAGCATCGTCAAATAAATCACTTGTTAACTTTACATTACCCTTATCATCTAATGTAACTTCTACATAAGTAGCAACGTCTTCCATTATTTCTGACAAATCAAATGTATTTACATCTGTTGCTACCATGTTACCAAAAACAGGATCAGTTATATCAGCTTCAAACTTAGGTTTAATTGCTACATTTTTCTTTCTAACAACATTTAAACCTTTAAAACGTTTAGATCCCATAAGCCAACCAAAGAAACTATCATTAGTATTTGAGTCAAAGTTTAAAGCATGTGGTAATAACTCTTCATACATACTTTGTTTAAAATCTTCTGTAGCTTTACTATCAATACCTGGTAGATCTTGTACTTTTCTAAACTCAGTATCTATAGCATTATCTAGCAAACCTAACTCAAAAGCCTCATCAAATGCTTTTTTATTTCTATCCTTGTCTATACCTTGAGTACCCTCTGTTGTGTTAAATATATTATCTACAGGTACTTTATTAACCTCAAAAGCTTTTTGTTGTTTTGTTATTTCATCTTCTTCTTCAGGAGCTAATTGAACTTGAGCTACTGATTTAGCAGATCTTTCAAACTGTCTTATAAACCTAAATACATTATCAGGTGAGTTAAGTTCATACATAAAAAACGCATCACCCATTATGTTAGACACTAGGTCTCTAACATAATTACCTATGCTTGGATTTTCTATTAAATCAGATGGTTTTAAAACACCTAATAAAGCAGCGTTGTTCATTTGAGCTAGTATCTCTTCATAATCTGTTCTAGCATATTTTCTTTTACCCTCATAAAGCTTAAATCTATTTATTAAAGCTTCATATTCTTTTTTACTTACTTTAGGTAAAAGACCAGCTTTAAATTTCTTTTCAAAAGCTTTTCTAGCATCTTTTACAGCTTTAACACCAGCTTTATTTAATCTACCTTTTTTATCTACTATATTAGCACCTATGTTTCTTAAATGAAATAGTTCTTCTAGCGGAGCAGCTGCAGCATATCTTGATTCTTCAATAGAAGCTAAACCTAATTTATTTGCTTTAAATAAACTTTCTACAACAGCTTGCTCATTAATAACTATAGTATTATTTCCTAGTATAGTTCCTCTTGCTTGTAATATAGTTAATACGTCTTTACCATTTATTTTCTTTTGTAATTTTGACTGTACTTCAGCTATTTCAGCTTCTGTTAATCCTTGATCCTGCAACTCTTTAACCATATTTTTAGGATCTTTTACAACAATATATCTACCATTTTTAGGTAACATAGCTTGAGCAGCATCTGCAAAAGCGTGATACAAACCATAATCATACATTAAGTCTACATCTATATCTTTATCATCTTGTATACCTAATTTTTCTTTATATTCGTTTAATTCTTTTTGGTTTCTTACTTTTATAGCACCTAAAGCATTATCTTCTTCCATAGCTGCTTTAGCTTTTCTATATCTATCTTGAAGTTCTTTTTTAGTTTTTTGATCCGACTCATTTATACCCATGCCTCTACCTAAGCTTTCACCACTTCTTAAAGCTTCTCTAGCTTCAGTAGCAGCATCAGCAGCAGCAAGTATATTACCAGGTTTATCTTTTAATCTATTAAGTTTTGTTACACTATAAAAATCAGCAAGTGCTAATTCTTTAAATAACTGTCTTCTTCTTTTTAATGCTTCTTTTCTTTTGTTACCAGTTAACTTTTTAAGATCCATGTTTATTTGATCTAACTCTTGAGCATTTCTACTGTTTCTTAAAGCCTCTTCTCTTAATCTAAATTCATTTTTAACAGAGTTAACTATATTTACACCAGCTGTTGGAGTACCAATACCTAATATTGTAACAGCGTTGTTAGCAAAGAAGTCTGCATCAATACCTTCTAACATACTTTGTTTTTCACCTAAAACAGTTATATCAAAAAAGTTATGTGATAATTGAGTACCTAGCTCTTCAAACTGTTCTATAGTCATACCTTTACCAAGTATAGGTAAAACACCTTTAGCAGTATTAAACGTCATTGTTCTAGCAAAGTTAGGTAAACTTCTATATATATTACCTCTAAACTCATTATAACCAACTCTCATTGCAGCTTCACTAGCATCTTGCACCCATTTCATAGATCCAAACCTTTCAAACAAAGCAGCTGTAGTACCGTAAGCATATGATGTAAATGCTTTTTGAGCAAAGTTATAATCAGCCACGTGCTCTAGGTTACGTATCTCTTCTTCCATTAACCTATGCTCTATAGTACCTGGTTTTAATTTATCTAATTTATTGTATATATTATTTTCTTTTGTAAGATCTAGTTCTGATATTGCATACTTTTGATGCTGTTGTAAATCACCTATTTTACTACCAGACTCTGTTAAGAAAAACATTGTACCAGCTGTATTTGCTGTATATATTCTAGCATTTTTAGCTTTTCGTAATACTTGAGCTCTTGTGCCGTATTTTTTAATAGCAGCTTCTGTACCTTTTTTAGCTGCAAGTTTTGAAAAGCCAGATTTTATAGCACCAGCATATAAACCACCACCACCTGGAATAAATCCTGTAAGTATTGAAGGCGAGTTATTAGCAATAGCCTCACCAAACCAATCACCAAAACTAACATTATTATCACCAATATCAGCAAGTTTTAAATCTTGTGGTAATACAGCTTTTCTTTTAGCATCCATCTTTTTATTGTAGTCTATAGCAGACTCCCATATTATAGATGCTTGCGCGTCTAACATTTTTCTACCAGTTTCACCTAAAAATAAAGCAGCAATACCTTGACCACTTAATCTCATACCTGTTTCTTGTAACAAAGCACCAAAGTTGTGATATATATCACCAACAATAAAATCTTCTAAAGCTATAGAAGCTCTAGTTGTAAATGAATAATCTTTAGCAGCGGCTTGTTCAAATAAACTTGCGTTTTGTATATCTTTAACATTTTGTCTCCATTGGTTTAACATCATTGTATGGTTGTTAACATTGGAAATTATGTCTTCATACATTTTTACAAGACCTTTTTCATCTACTAACTGCATAATATCTTCTTGCTCTTTTGCAAGTTCAATTATCTTATCAAGATCATCTATGTCTTTTATATTACCTTGATCATCTAAATAAGATGCTATTTTTTGATTTATTGAAGCAAGTTTATCTTGATATGGTTTTATTGCTAGTTCATACTCATCTTTTTGCTCATATATCTTAGCACCTTCTGTTTCTAAAAAATTAAAAACACTGTCTTCGCTTCTATCTTCTAAATAATTTAAAGCTGCATCTTTGTTTTTAAAGTTAGTTTTATCCCATATTCTTTTTTGTATTTCAGCTTGTACATCTTCGTCGTCAACACCACGCATCATTTTTTCCATAAGATTATACTTATACGCGTGTTGATTTTCGTATGATATGTTTTTAAAATCTTGATTGTTGGGGAGTGATCCGTCTTCTTGATACTTTTTGTATTCTGTGTATTTCTCTGGATCGTTTTTGAAGTGGACGTTTTTTAAATAATCGTCATATTGTTTATCTGATGTAAACTTTGTGTCTTTATTATTTTTTAGTCTTATAAACTCAGGATCTTCTTGTATTTCTTTACTAGTAAGACCTTCTCTAACTTTACTATTATAATATTCTCTTATTTTTTTAACTCGATTTAAATGCTCTGGTCTATCTTTTTTGTTTATATCTAACTTAGCATCTCTGGATAAATAACCTGTTTCTTCAATAAAACCAAAGTATCTGTTAATATCCATGTCATTAACAGCATCGTAGTCATCTTCTGTTAAGTTGTTTACTCTGTCAAATATATTATCCATGTGATAATTTGCAGACTCAACATCTTTTGGTTGAACTAATTCTCTGTTTTTAACAAACTCTTTTACATCAGCTATGTATAATTCTTGATCATAAAAGTCTGCATTATTACCTCTATACTTTTCACCTCTTTGTCTGGTAAATTTATTTCTTTCCTGGTATGATAATGATGATAATAAGCTTTTAGCTTGATCATAATCTAACTCATCAATTGTTGGTTGTTGTACACCAGTTAGTATTTGACCTCTACTTGGCATTGCCGGAGGTGACTCCGATAAACCAGGATCCGATGCTGATTCCGTATCTATTGGTGCTTGGCTCTGAGGTGCCTCGTTCGCACCTACATTCGCGACACCTGTCTGAAAATTTTGATTTGAGCTCTCATCTGTTTCAGCGGCATTTGCTAAATCCCACTCTTGAAGTTTTTCTTCAATCTCTTCTGGAGTCAAACCAGAATCTATCAAACTGTTGATATATTCCAGTCTTGTCATAATTTGTTATTTTTGTTTGTTTAGTTCTTCTTCTAATTTTTCGTATACGAGTTTATGTCTTTTTCTAAGATTTGTGTAATATGCAATTGGTATAGCTCCTTCACCACTACCAAGTTTCATATCACCTTTAAGTACATGTCTGAATAATTCTTTTGCTAAAAGTGGTTTAGCATTTATCCTAGTTTGCCATTTATCAAAGTTATTGTTAAATATTTCTTTAGTAACGTTAAGATTACCTACAAATCCTATTTCAGCTTTTACAAGACCTGTAGTAGCATAATCATCTTTTCTAGCTTTTGAATCTGTACCTAAATCATTATATAGTTTTGCAAAGTCTTTAGGATCATTTAATGAATATGATTTTAATTCTTTTTTCTTTGCTGTTTTACCAGCAACAAATTGTCCTTCACCTATTTGCGTAAGTACTGCATCTCCGGCTGAATCTAATATAGCTACTTCACCATCAAACTCGTTTATTTTTAGCTCAAATGATTTAGTATCAAACTCAACACCACCTGTTGGTATTTCTTTAGTACTATTACCCACCTTTATTTGCATGTTTTCTAAACCTTGTAAAGGTACTACTGTGCTTAAATTTGTTACAGGTCCTTGACCTTGATTAAATATTGTAGCGTTAAGACCTTCTATAAAAGTACTTTGTATAGTTTCACTTATTTTTGCAGGATAAAAATCTGGTTTTGTAGTTGAACCACTACCACCACCACTAGTTATTGTTTTTACTTTTTCTCTTAATGCCATTGCGTCAGGAGCTTGATCTATCATCATGTTGGCATAATAATCTAAAACTTTATCTTTATGTAATTTTTCATCATAC
>CEOR01007327.1_pt1 | contig 10136 bp, 12 predicted proteins | sample 530661 | NCBI WGS metagenome assembly CEOR01 (sample SAMEA2620836, study PRJEB7988) | marine metagenome | biome: marine biome (ENVO:00000447); feature: deep chlorophyll maximum layer (ENVO:xxxxxxxx); material: "saline water (ENVO:00002010), including plankton (ENVO:xxxxxxxx)" | depth 65 m
AAAATCTAGATCTTTAAAACGTAACTTAAAAACAATATTCTTTTTCTTCGCATGGTATTGTTTAGTTTTATAAATCTGCCATTTGCGTTTAGTGAGTTTCTGACCAGTTTGCGCCACTGTTCCATTCTCCAGTTAACTTTATTCTTAAATTAAAATGCTCACCAGTCTTACGAATAGCGTCCACTACTGTTTTACCAGCCATCTCAACATGTTCTTTTCTCACATCAAGCTGAACTTCATCGTGTATCCATGCTACTTGTTTTGCATCTATGTTATTTTTAATTAAATCTTCTTGTAAGATAACTAGCCACTGTTTACACACTACTGCGCCAGCACCTTGTAGCAGACTGTTTAAAGCTGAATGTTGTGACCGTACTTTTATTCTTCCACCATCTAAAGTTTTTAAGTAACCTCTTTGTGATGCTTTTTGTACTGATTTTATTAAGCGATCTAACGCAGGTAAATTTTCTAAAAATTCTTTTTTAATTTTAGCCCCGTATTTGTGACCTTGCCCTAATATTTCAGCAATCTTTTTTGTACTAGCTCCATATAAAAAAGCATAAATAAATCTTTTAGACTCATCTCTCGTTGCTAACCCAGCAGCTTTTTGATTGGTAGTGTGAATATCACCTGAGTCTAACTCTTTTGCATAAAGACCATCATCATATGGAAACAAATAATGAGACAACAATGCTAATTCTAAACTAGAAATATCTACACCAACCAACACATTACCTTCAGAAGCTTGAAACAGTTCCCTACATTTTTTTCCATGCGGTTTATTATTTGCAGGAACTTGTCCTATGTTTGGATGATTGTGACTTGCTCTTCTAGTAATAGTACCTAGTGTGTTAACATGACCATGAATGCGTCCTTCTTTTTCATGCTTTAACCATGCTTGGCTACCTTCTGAAATTTGTCCTAATCGTTTTTGCAACATGTAAAATTCAACAAGTAACTGTGCTTCAGGATAATCTAATTCAGATAATACTTGTTCATCTACTTTTGGTTTTCCATCTGCCGTAAATATTTTAGGTTTCCAACCACGCTTTTCTTTTAGTCTATTAGCTACATGATCTCTACTTGCTGGATTAAACTCTATCTTTTTTACTTTAAATGTTTCAACACCTTTAACATAACCTCTAGTTTTGTTATTTACTTTAGGAGTAAAAGGAGTTTTTATTTCCCAATCAGAAAAAGCAACTTTAAGCAATCGTTTTAACTGTTCTCTTTTATCACTAAGTTCTGAAACTAATAACTGTGCATTATGTTTATCAAAAGCAAACCCTCTTTCTTGTTGTTCAAAACATAACTGTGCAACCTTATGTTCTAAATCAATTGCTTGTTGTGAATAATTTTCTGATATTAATTTATCATATAATTTTTTAGTAACCGCTACATCTTGCCTACAGTATTCAATCATTTCATCTGTTAGCTCTTCAAACCCCGCAGTAAAATCTGCTTTATAATTACCAATGCGATGACCCCATGCTTCAAGGCTGTGTCTTCCTATAAGTTTTGTCGGAAAATTTTTTCGAGCAAAATCAGAGTCTTTAATATCACCGTGAATTAATCTTGATAAAACTAAAGTATCTATTATTTTCTTTGGTTTAAAAAACGGAAAGAATAAATTTATAACGGGGATGTCATACCCTATAATGTTATGCCCTATTATTACATCGGCGTTACTTAATATTTCAACAGCTTCATCTATATCAGTATAAACTTTGTCGTTGATTCCTATGCAATGAATTTTTGTAACATGCTCTAAAAAATCATTTGCTTCTATATCAAAAACGCAAATCAATGAACAGTTACCTTTTCAACTACAATGCGTTTAGCTTCAGGAAAATCAAACAACATTCCTTCTATCAGCTCTTCTAATATTTCAACTGAATCATCATCCCCTACATGTAAAGTATAAATAAGATCTTCATCTTCTTCGACTTTCTTTATAGCTCCCATAAGTATTTGAACTAAACTAGTAGTCTTCATTATCAAACTCCTTTGTTAATTCTAACAACCGTCCAGATTCAGGCTGATAAGTTAAAGTAGAACAGCTTCCAGTTTCTCCAGAAAATCTATTCTTCAACACTTTTACTTTTGTTTTATTTGAATTGCTGTCATCTAATTGATTTCTAATAAGTGAAATAATTCCGTCACTTAATTGCACAATAGAATGTGACCCTCTTAGCTGTGAAAGACTAACTTCTCGTCCATCTTCGTGTCCTTCATCACCACTTGGTCTACGTAAATGAGAAACTACAAATAGACATATGTTAGTCTCTTGCACTAAAGATCTTAATGCAGTCATAGTGTTATCTATTAATCTTCTTTCATCACCGTCTGCAATACCTGACACGACTATACTTAAATGATCTAAAATTATATACTGACAGTTTAATCCTTTTGCCATGTATCTAATTCTTGTTAATAAATTTTCAGTAGATGTTGACCCAAAATGATCATATAGAAATACATTTCCTGACCCTACAGAGTTAGTAAATGACTGTTTAAATTCATCAGGTTCAATGTCTTTTATATTTAATAAGTGTAATGGTTTATTTAAATGTATAGACATAAGACCTAATGCTGTTCTCTTAACTGTTTCTTCTAACATTAAGAAACCAACATTTAATCCTTGTCTTACTAAATCAAAACCAATCTCTCTTACAAAAGCTGATTTGCCAGTACCTGACCCAGCAGTTATTGTAATTAGTTCACCTCTTCTAATCCCATGTATTTTTTTATTTAAACCATGAAAAGGATAGGGGACACTTTCAGTATCATCTTCTTCGTTTACTAAATCCCATAAGTCAGATCCTGCTACAATACCATCAGGTCTATATGTTTTTGCACTCCACATACAATCTAATAATTCTTTTGTACGGTTTGCTTTTAACATTTCATTAGCATCTTTAAGTGGTAAAATAGAAATTTTAGCTTTACCTGGGGTTAGTAAAGGAGCGCAAGAATGCATCGCTTTAATACCAACCTCATCAGAGTCAAACATAAAAACAACTTCATCAAATTTTTCTAAAAATTCTAATGACTTTTGGATATCTTTTTTAGCACCTGCTGCGCCTGTCCTAACGCTAACAACAGGATATTTAGATACTTGATAATAGCTTAGACAATCGATCTCACCTTCGACTACAACAATTTTTTTACCACCGTCTCGCCACAACCATTCACCGTAAAGACCACAGTCTGTATCTCCTATCCACACAAAATCTTTATTAGCAAAACGTAGTTTTTGTCCTACAACTACATTGTTCTTATAGTAGTTTGCAATCTGTACTTTTTTATTGTTGTATGTACCTTTTTTATAATCAAATTTGTTACAAGTCTCCGTGTAAATATTACGTTTGTTTAATGGTACAACTTCTCCTTTAACAAACACACTGGATTTTACACTAGTGTTATCTACCCGTCTCTCCTCGGTGCTTTCTTCATAATACTCACAGCCGAAACAATAACCATGCCCGTCAGCATAACGTGCTAAATTGTCTTTACTTCCACAATTAGGGCAAGGCTCATGTGCTACAAATTCACTAGTCATTTATATAATAGTGTCCAAATTTTTGACCAGTAATTTTATGTTTCTTCATTACTACAGAAATGTTATAGCCTTTGTCTTTCAAATCTTTAATACGTCTAGGTAAAGACCGAATGTTGTAACACTCCCACGCTTCATATAAATTTATGCTTTTGTATACTTTAAAATGTTTTTTTAATTTATCTAATTGACTAACCATAATCTTAAATTTCTCTCCTTTAAATATTGTTGAACATCAAAACTTGGACACGCTTTAGTGCTTACTTCGTTGTGTCCAATTACTTTTGCTTTGGGATACATCGCACGTAAAAAAGTCAGTGCAGTTTTTAATGATGCATGTTGAGCTTCAGTAAAATTATCTTCTGGTTTGTTGTCTTCATCAACGCCACCAGCTAATGCAATAGAGACACTGGTACTGTTGTGACCTTTTGCATGTGCGCCTACTACATTTAATGGGCGACCTGCTTCTATTAGACCGTCACGTTTTATAACTAAAGTGTAGCCAATTTGTAGCCACCCTCGTTGTCTGTGCCAGCGATCAATTTCATAAGCACCTACGTCCATACTGGGTTTCGTTGCCGTACAATGAATAATAATTTTATCCGTTTTTTCTCTTATGTTCATTTATGTTTCCTTAATGCATTTATTCTTAAAAGATTTTTTTCTTCCTTAATCCAAGAAGACGGAACAGAATGATCTGCGTATAAAAATTTGTTTTTCTCACACCACATTGCATATGTAGTTTTAGATTTTTTACTTATGCGATTTCTGGAATTAGAAAAAACAAACCTTATGTCTAGATTTGGATTTTGATTTTTTATTAGCTTGTGTTTTGTTCTGTCCGCAGAATCAAACAAACCTTTAGTCTCAATAATAATACCATTTGATAATACAAAATCAGGCTTATATTTTGACGGTGGTTTTTGGTATGGAATCCATATGTCTTTCGGCTCATATGTAAATTCCACACCACTTATTCCTAGTTCAGAACTAACCCTTGCTTCTAATCCAGATCTAAAAATCCTCGTCTTCTTCTGGTAAGGCTTTTTCGCTTTGCGTCTCCTCAAAAGAATCTTTTTGCGTAGGGGCGATATACCCTTCCTCTTCGTTAAAACCATAAGCGTCTCCTGAAGATTGGTTACCAGTAGCAAGCTCTAAAACTTGAACAGCACTCAAGCGTAATGTTACTCCTGCTTTGTTTTGAAAATAAGGAACAGCCATACCTGATACCCTAACGACAGACCCACCCCACACATCTTCTTTACAAGGTTTTCTTGTTGAATCAAAAATGGCAGGTTTCATGGGAACTAACTGATTAGTTTTTTTATCTTGGTAACTTGCTTTCATTTTAAATTTAAAAATTATGTTACCAGTCTCATTTCCTTCATCATCTTTTTCTTTATAATAAGGTAGATTTTCTGTAACTATTTTCTTCTTAGATTTTTTTGATATCTCTTCTAAAAACGAAGACAACAAATCATCTATTTTTTTCATTAAAGGGGATGCAGCTTTTTCTTCTAAAGCCAAATTTATCTTATAATGATTTTGTCCAAACTCTACGTCTGGGCTTTTTAACCACGGGTAAACAGCAGTCCCAGGTGGTGTAACTATTTTTATTTTATCAACCATACTTTCTCCTTTGTTTTAATTGGTCTTAATGAATATTAAAGTACCCGCCAGTGGATACATTAACTAAAAAAGAAGTCAGACTTCATAACTTCTTCGATATCTAAATCTCCTTTCTCTGGTGGAGCTTTAAATTTTGCACGTTTCTTTGGTGGTAAAAGTTTTATTATCTCCTGATAAAAATTATCAAGAACGTCATTTTGTTTATACATTTCTACAAAGCAAACACGAATACACACATTAAGCATTTCTGTATCAGATGCATGAGTAGCATATGAATCATGTACAAAAGCAAAATGCGTTACGTCATGTTTTAAAGCTGTTACTATTGTTAAGAACATATGCGATGCGTCTAATGAATGCACAAAGTTAGGAGAACATGCATTAACACACCTATTCTTATCTATTTTATTTGTTTCCTTCGATATACGGGGCTGGTAAAGTACCCCTTGTAGCTTAGTTCGTACTTGAGTGGACTTAAATTCATTGTAAGATTGTGTCACGGGAAATCCAGTAGGGGTAAACCATACTAAAGGTAAATTTTCTTTTGAAGCAAGCCTTGCTCCATCCTGCAACCACGCCATGACATCGGTACATGCATGAACTACGGTGCTAATACTTTGCCAAATTATTTTTGCCAAAAAACTACTTGCTCTTAAACGATCTTGAAAAGGATGAGGTTTACCTTTATCCATTCGTGATTGAATTTCATCCATAACAAAATCAGTAAAGCCATATTGCTTTCCGCCATAACCTAATACCATTACTGGGCGTTTTAATAATTGCCTAGTTATGCCATACTGTAACCAAAGTTTAGCTAACGGCTCTTCAGATTTTTCTAATTTTTTAATAACCATGTTTGCTACATGCTGGTATATGTCTTGAGGTTTATCCGCTGGAACTAAATTACATAATTGACCCGTAGTTTTTGATCGTAGCATTGCAGAAAAATGTTGTATGCCATTGGCTGTTGCATCCATAGCTATAGGTAAAGCACATTTATAATCTACACCTTTTAATATAAATTGTTCCCACTCAAAAATTGCTGCTAGTGTCTGGAAGGGTTTATCAGCTTCTTCCCACCACCTATTTTCAAACGGGTCTTTTGCACACTGTAATATAATTTCCTCATGTTCTTGCACCCAATTGATACGGTCTTGCATACTGACTTTATCCATGCCATAGCAGTTAGCTAAATGAACAGCTAACCAACACGCTCCTTGTTCTCCAATTGGTTTACCTTTACTAAATAGCAATAAGGCTTTACAAAAATCTGCCCCTTGCACATTGAGGTAAGAAGGAACACAATAAGCTCTACCTCTAAAATCTAATTGATGTGGAAAATATATTTCAGATTCATCTTTAAATTTTTCCGCTATTAATAAAGTCTTTCTTAATAATAACCTTTTAGAATTCATGCGATTATTTTCAGTGTGGACTATAACTGCTTTTCTTTTCCATGCGATCTTAGCTTCTAAATTAGTTCCTATATCATGGGGCTTAGGGGGAATAGGCAAGTCTTCAGAAGGGGGAAGACCCATAACTTGCAATCCATTGTCCCAAACATGTAGTAAAAAATCTAACATCTTATTATTTATTTTATAGGCTGTATTTTGCAGGGCATTTAAACCTTCATATACAGCGGGCATATCAATGTTTTTAAGTTCTTCAATTAAACGCTGGTTTTTTGTTTTCACTAATGGAAGCTGCGGTATATGCTTAGTCCAATAGCCCCCAGATACGGGTGAAGTCCATGCTTTTGGTTTTACTAGCATCGGATAGTATTCAGGAGTTAAAAATTCTAAGTTTAGATTTCTATCTTGTATAAATTTTTGTGTCTCTTCTGTAGCAACCAGTAAATCTTTTTTCTTATTACGTTTTTTCTGTGTAGTTTTACGCACCAGTCCCGTTTGATCGATTATGACCCCTAGTAGGTATACCCCTATATGCGTTTTAGTGCTTGTTTCCCAATTAGCCCAGTCAATACCATCTCTTTTTGCAGATTCTAATAATTTTCTACGCTTATACATATACCCTGAGCTTCTTTCCGTCAGGTCTTTTAGTACAACATTAAAAAGATAAGGGTTTTCTTCTTCAAAAGCACGTAACCGAGTTTCATCCTCAATACTGTTTCCTATACTTATCGCTGTTTCAGTAAAAGACTTAGAACGAGTCAAACAATTCAATACACACTTCAAAGAAATAGCTACGACTACTTCAGGCTCTATATTAGATAGTACTAGCGCACTTAAAACGGGTCGTCCCGTACCTGGAGTTCCTTCTACAGCATTTTTCGTGTGTTCTTTTATAGCTTCAAGCATAGGCGGAAAGCATACTTGCATAAGATCTTTGCCGTGATCGGTAACGCTTTCCATCTGGGATTCTAAACGCTTGTTTAATCTAGATTTAAAACGAGATCCGCCAGCGTCTCGCATTTCTAATTCAAGGGCTACTTCTTTAAGAAAATCATTCATGTGGCATACCCCCTAAAAACGGTGGCATCGTGTACAAAACTAATTGAGGAGTGCATACTTAACTTAAATATACTGGCGGGACTACCTATAATATTACATGCGTGAGTGGATAGATCGATTAAGTAGATTTTAAGTCCCTTATACATTTTGATTCTCCTTAGTTTCTGCGGGTTTCAGTAAGAAGCTGCGCCACTATGCCACTACTCCTTGCCACTTCTTGCCACTAACCTTCTGCTTCTAAAAGATTAGTTAATTCAATCATATTTTTAGGGGCTAAATGAGCGTACTTGAGGGTGGTAGTCATACTCTTATGTCCCATAAAATCTTTTACCATTACTAATGATGCACCTTTTTGTACCAGTCTACTGGCGCATGTATGTCTAGTAGTGTGAAATACAAATTCTAAATCATCTATTTTCATATGGTTTTTTATTGTATTAAATTCTGAATTCATTTTTTGATAATTATATTTGAAAAATAGTTTTTTACTATTGTGACTTTTTAAAATTCTTTTTTTAATTATAGCATCTACTCTGGCAGTCACGGGAAGAGATCTATTCTTTTTGTTTTTAGTTTTTGTTAAAGTTATAGACCCATAATCATGCCCTAAAACATCTGCAACATAATCAGAAGATTGTAACCTTGTTATTTCACCCCAGCGCAGTCCACAATCTAAACCTATAATCATAGCATCATGTAAATCCGTATACTGGTAATAATTGCTCCAGTGTAAAAAATCAATTTCTTCAGCAGGAGTTAAATATCTGATACGGTGATTTTCTTCTGTATTTTTCCAGTTAAGATCTGGCAAATCACTTAGATATTTCTTCTTAATACCATACTTTAAACACTTAGATAATATGGCTCGCTTTTTATTTAAAGTAGAATGAGAATTTCCTCGGTCTCTCCAGTACTTTTCCATTTTTTCTACTTGTTCTATATCAAAGTGGCTTACATCTAATTTTCTACCTAAAGCTTCCATAATTTGTCCTTGCAGCAGATATACTTTATGATGATATTTTTTTGTAGAATCATAAACATTTTCTAAGGCTTCTGAAAACAGCTCTTCAAGCGTCACTAGGTCAGAACGCTTCGCTCCGTAGTCAGGTATAGGCAAACCCTTCTTGTAGGCTTCTATAACGGCTTTTTCACATGCTTCTGCTTCATAAAAAGCATCAAAAGTTTTAGAAAAGTTTAATTTTGTAGGTGAATTGTATCTTATTCTAACTAAGTATTTATTATTTGATTTTTTTTCTATTCCCATATATAAAATCCTTCACTGCGAGCATGGCGGAATCGGTATACGCAACGGACTTAAAATCCGTCCCCAATTATTGGGTTGTGGGTTCAAGTCCCACTGCTCGCACCAATATTAAAACTTTGGCTCATACATATTTCCGTCATCTATTAAATGTTTATAATGTTTTACTCTTGCTTCTAAAAATTTAGTTGGCAATCCGTCCCATTCAGCATCTCTAAGTAACTGTATGTATTTTTTATATTGGGCGTAAACACAAACTAAATTATCATCCATTATTTTTTAAATATTCTTTCTATAAATCTTTTACCTTTAGCGGTAACTCTACATAGCTTCCGCCTTCGTTCTTTTGGGTCTTCATGGCTTTCTAAAAGATCATGTCCTTTTTGACCATGCCTAGACCACTTACTTAATAAGGCAACATTGCGACTTACACTGGACTGTGGCATATCTAAATCTTTTTGAATTTCTGCCATACTTACATTTTCTCCACCCCTAGCAACTACTGTTAAAAATACAGCAATACACTGTGATTGTATTTCAGCGTCCAACTCCCTGAAATCTTGCAAGACTTCAAGAAGTTTCACTGCTTCAGATCTATTTTTCATTGTTGGCATGTTCTACTCTCCTTGCTCTACTAATTTGTAAACGAAACCGTCCCACAAATAAGTCATAGCCAGTAGTTGAACATACCCACGAATAAATCTTCGTGTTGAGTGGATTGTATTCTGCATAAAATTCAAATTTAAAAATTTTAAAGAATATCCACTTAGGGTATTTAATTCTCTCCATAGATAAACCTCATTGTTAACATTACTAATTCGGTTTATTTTAATGTCGGTATCCTCGACCATGTTTCTCTCCTTTTTTTATAGTTTTAAAAGAAACAAAAACAATGTCAACAGTTAAATAAACCAAAAGAATAATATAATAAAATACACCATGTAAGTAAACTCTAAATGTTAGACTAATAATTAGATTTTATGCTGAGTTTTTTATTGACATCTTCAATTTTTAAATCAAAGGCTTTCATCATAGTATAGCCAGCAGTAAAACAAATCCCCCTATATCTAGGTGGGTTTTTTACTTGGCATAATTCTTTAGTTGCAATACCATTTTTAACTATTTTTAATACGGTATCTTTATTGCCGTCACAAAGTTTATTTACAATAGCCATATTAACTAAATCTGTTCTTTTATCTAGTTTACAATAATTTAA
>CEOR01000377.1_pt1 | contig 10081 bp, 2 predicted proteins | sample 530661 | NCBI WGS metagenome assembly CEOR01 (sample SAMEA2620836, study PRJEB7988) | marine metagenome | biome: marine biome (ENVO:00000447); feature: deep chlorophyll maximum layer (ENVO:xxxxxxxx); material: "saline water (ENVO:00002010), including plankton (ENVO:xxxxxxxx)" | depth 65 m
CTTGTACTCAAACTCACGTACCTTCTCTTTCATCTCAATGAGTTTGTACATATATCCTTCTGCCATCTGTCTTCTTGACTTAAGACTGTTTTCAAAAGCAACTGGAAGTGTATGAGTATCAAGTAGTGCAAACTTTTCTAACTGGAAGTTTGTTCTACCCTGTGCGAGTTCTTTATCACTCTCCTCCCACTTCATTACATTTTCAAATGCTCTATAAAGGTAATCATCATCTTGAACTGCTTGATGAGCATCAATTGGTTCATATGATAAGGCAGTATTTTTCTTATCAGTGCTTTCGGTAGTCATAGGTTGTCCACTTGTAATTTTTGTAATTAATTTTTCCCATTGTTTAGAGATTTTCTTCCAATCACATTTTTGTGTGATGTGATTTGAAGCAGATTTTGAGATCTGATTATATAGTGTTCGATCATTTTCAAAATAATCTAGAGCAGTACAACAAACCTCTGCGAATTTATTTATAAAGGCATCTGTAACTACATATTTCTCCGTAGTTCGGGTTCCATCAATTGGAACTATAGATGCAAACTGTTCTGTTGACACTTCTGGTAGTGCTCCAATGTTTGTAATGATAGGATAAGCACCAGACTTCATTGCCTCTGCCATTGATACACAGAATACTTCCTCCCAAATATTTGGATGGAAGAAGAATGCAGATTCTTGATAGCACTTGACCAACTCTTCTTGATCAACTACTGCAGAATACTCTACATTCGGCATCATCTTTAGTTTATCATACAATTCAATGTATGGATCATTAACCTGACCATATAAAGACATTGATGAAAAGATTTTAAACTTAGCATCAGGATGTCTCTGATGAATCAGAGGTATAATCGCAGGAAATAATTCTAATCCTTTATATGGTACAGAAGTATGAATAAAAGTCTTAGTTTTATTCTCTGAGAAAGTAAATTTCTCAGATACACCTGTTGCAATTACAGTAATCTTATCTTTAGGTACATGATGATACTTAATCAATTGCTCCTTCGCCCAATGAGAAGGAATAACGATATGATCTACTGTATTATGATTAAAACCATTGAATACTGGTTGATCATATGCATGATGTGCCCAAAGAATTTTATATTTCTTAGTAGATTGTCTTAATTTATCAGGAAAATGTGTAACTTCTACATCTTCAGGAAATTTATAGTGCTCTGCAAGATAATGATATGCACTCTCTGTAGAACCAGATTTCATAATTTATTCTGCGAAAATATGTGAACCAACATGTTGGAGTTTAATTGTAGTATCTAGCCATGTATTATATCCTAGCATAGTTGCTCGAAAAAAGAAACTCTTGTCTTCAGATAAGAACCCATCGCCTTTTTTATGTTCCATAAAGAAATGATATGAATTATCTATTTCTCCCTGTGTAGGTGGAACATTACTGTCCTTAGTAGGAGGAGTATATTTTAATTCAGGAAAGTTTTGTGCCATTTTTGTAAAGACATTACGATGAATAAGTGTAAACCCCATTCCATTTCCTTCTATCTTAACTAAATCACCTTTCCTTTGCTCTGGTTGTATGATATTTACACAATACCTTATGGGTATTGTCTTCATCGGATATGCACCAGTAACAATATCAACCTGATGATTCATTAACTTTAACACATCTTCAGGATTAAATCCAATATCACTGTCTAAAAAGAACAAATATTCATGGTCTGTATTGTTCATAAAGAAACTAACACACTTCGATCTTCCCTGAGTAATCAAAGAAGAGTTTGCCTGTGTCAATAATCCATGTGGAATTCCACTACGAACAAAGAGCTTACCCAGATTGAATAAACTCATCGTAGTTTTTTCTGCCACAATCCCTCCGTGACAAGGGAGGGCAATCATCACACCCATAAACAATTATATTTGTTTCTTATATATTATAGCACATTATGCACCAAATTGGGGAAGTGCATTTGCTCCACCAGAAGAAGCTGTTACCCAAGTTCTAGCAACACTTAGTGGACCTTTCATTGATGCTGCTACTGTATCATTAGAGTAATCTATCCTATCTACTACTGATTTATTAACACCAACAGTCTTACCACCACCGAAATATCCGTAATCTTTATTACCTGTTGCTCCATGTTGACCTAATGAATTACTCAATGTACCTCTTACTGATGCAGTTGCAGTGTCATTACTATAATCAACTCTATCTACTGTTGATTGTGGACTAGGACCAGGAGCAGAACCAGCCCACCATCCATAATTAGCATTACCTGCTGCCCCAGATAAATATTTTGTAGCACTTAATGGACCTCTTACTGATGCTGTTGATGTATCATTAGCATATTCTATTCTTTGTACTGTTGATACTGGACCAGGATTACCACCAGCAAACCATCCAAAATCTTTATTACCTGTTGTACCAAGTCCATATTTAGCAATAGTTAAATTACCTCTTATTAATCCTGCAACAGAATCATTAGAATAATCAAGTCTTCGCACTGTTGATAATGGACCAGGATAACCACCACCCCAATATCCATAATCATTAGTGCTTACTGCTTGATAGACATAACCTGTATCATATCCTGATGGACCTTTTTGTACTGTATCTGTCATGTCATTAGAATAATCAAGTCGCCATACTTTTGATGAAGTACTAGGAGTAGTATAATTACTCAAATATCCATAATTAACATTTCCTGTTGCTCCTCCAGCATTTCCACCTTCACCTAAATTACCTCTTGGTGATGCTACTATTGTATCATTACCAAAATCAAGACGTTCTATCATTGATAATCTTGCAGGTTGAAAACCACCATAAAAATATCCACGTTGTGATGATGGATAATTTTGTCGAGTGGCAACATTAGTAAATCCAGCAACTGTGCTTCCGACTATTGGTAGTGCGTGTGATCTGGCACTTGATGCTCCCATATAACTTAAAGCAGCGTGTAATGAACTTCTTATAGTTGTTGTATCATTACTGTAATCAATTCTTTCTATTGATGATCTGTTTCCTGCAGGACTACCACCACCATTATATCCAAAAGAACGATTACCAGTTGCACGACTTTTTGATACTTTTACACTTAATGAACCTCTCACTACTGCTGTTGAAGTATCACTAGCATAAGTAAGTCGTTCTATTGTTGTCATCTGCGTAGACGGTCCAGGAAAACCACCCATATGATATGCAAAGTCCTCATTACCTGATGCAGATCCATAGCCTATGGCAGCACTCAATGGACCTTTTAGTGCTGCTGTTGGTGTATCATTAGAGTAATCAATTCTAGATACTGACGATCTAACAGGATTAGCACCACCTATAAAGTATCCATAATTTTTATTACCTGTTGCTGCTGTCAATCTACCAGTAGCAGGGAAATTAGATTTAGCTGATGCTGTTACTGTATCATTACCAAAATCAATTCTATCTATTTTTGAACCACCACCGTTTCCTGAACCGAAGTATGCATAATTAACATTACTTACTCCACCAAATATTTTTGTACTCATAGTTAATGTACCTTTTGGTGATGATACTGCAGTGTCATTACTATAATCACTTCTATCTACTAATGATACAGTACTAGGAGCACCACCAGCAAAATATCCATGAGAAGTACTACTTGTTGCTGCAATTTCCGTTGTTGATCTTGATAATGGACCTTTTTCTAGTGTTTTTGCCATATCATTTGCAAAATCAAGTCTATCTACTGCTGAAGAGTTACTTATAGAAGCACTTGGAGCACTACCAGCAGCCCAATATCCAGCACCAAAAGTACCAACAGTTCCTTGTAGATATGTTTGTGGAAGTGCAAATGATTGTGAACTTGTTCCTACAAAATTCCATCTGGCTAGAGTTAAAAAACCTTTTGGTGTTGCTGTTGCAGTATCATTATAAAAATCAAATCTATCTATTGTTGATGTTGCACTACCTGCACTACCACCTGTCCAGTATCCACGAGTGGTATTACCCATTGATGCAGTTCCCCATCTACTACTACTCAATGGACCTTTTGCTACTGTTGTTGCAGTATCATTTGCATAATCAATTCTATCTATGACTGACGAATTATCAGAATCTGTAATACCACCACCAAGATAACCATAATCAGAATTACCTGCTCCTGGACAATATCTTCTTGCTTGAGTTAAACTACCTTTTGGTGATGCTGTTGTAGTATCAATCGCATAATCAAGACGTTGTACAGTAGTAACAGCTGGTCCTCCACCACAGAAGTATCCAAAAGAAAGATTACCCACTGTTCCCATTCTATATCTGTTACTGCCTAAATCACCTCTTGGAGATGCTATTGCTGTATCATTAGCATAAGTAATTCGATCTACTGTTGAATATTGTGTTCCGCCTGGAGTATCTTCACCACCAGCAAACCATCCATAAGATTGATTACCTGCTGCTTTTGCTCCACGTCGAGCAAGAGTTAATGGACCTCTTGGTGATGGGAATATACCATCATTGGAATAATCAATTCTTTCTACGTATGATATTACTGGAGAACCACCAGAACCAATATATCCACAAGAAGTAGAACTTACTGCTCCAGAATTATAACCATCAATACTGGTTAATGGAGATTTTGCTAATGCATTTGCTGTGTCATTGGAAAAATCAAGACGATCAATTGTGGAAAATGTTGGTGATCTCCCACCACAAGAGTATCCATAAGGATGAGGCACTATTGGATTATTTCCTAAGGAAAATGGAGAGTTTATTGTAAATCTATATTGTGGTAGTGCATTTGCCTGACCACTTGCTCCTGCTAAATCTTCCTTTACAACACTTAATGGACCTTTTGGTGATGCTGTTGCAGTATCATTTGCATAATCAACTCTTTGAACTGTTGATGCAGTAGAAGGAGCACCACCTGCAAAGTATCCAAAAGATTGATTACCTGTCGCTCCAGTCTGTTTCTTAGCAACAGCTAATGGTCCTCTTACTAATGCTGTTACTGAGTCATTTGAATAATCAAGACGATCAACTTTTGAACTTGAACCTGGTCCTCCACCACCCCAATATCCAAAATCAGCATTACCTGTTGCAGAAATATATTGGATGGATCTACTTAAATTACCTTTTGGTGTTGCTCCTGAAATATCATTACTATAATCAATACGATCTACTGATGATCTACTTGGTCCTCCAGCACCAAAATATCCATAAGCAGGAGTTCCTGTTGCACCAGGATAAACTCTTGTTTGATTTAAATTTCCTTTAACTAGAGTTGTCGCAGAATCGATTGAATAATCAATTCGATCAACTCTACTTTTACTATCACCATTAATATATCCATATGAACTATTTCCTACTGCTGAAAAATCTCCACCAACTGCTGATAAAGGACCAACTGCAGGAGCATCAGTTGTATCATTTGCAAAATCAGTTCTAAATATCGCTGAAGATTCAGATCCTAAAGTATGTGTACCTCCACCCCAATATGCATGTGTTAAACTTGCAACACCAAATAATACTCGTTGTTGAGGATATGGAGATCCTGTAAACTTTGCTACTTGAGATGTTGTCGCAGTATCATTTGAAAAATCAATACGATCAATTCCAGACTGAACAGCACTTGGATTATAACCACCCGCAAAATACCCAAGATTAGGTGTAGGATTTCTAGTTCCACTTACTTCTTCATTACTAGAAACAGTGGTCGAATAAATGTTTTCAGTTAGAAGTCCACCTTCTCTAGAACTTAATCCACCTTGCCCACTTCTTGCAACACTTAATGGACCTTTTGCTACTGCTGTTGGAGTATCATTACTATAATCAATTCTATCTATTGTTGATAGAACAGGAGAACTGGGATTAGTACCACCACCAAAATATCCAAAAGATTTGTTTCCTGTTGAACCATGTTTTCTTTTTCCTACACTTAAATTACCTTTGGGTGCTGCTGTTGATGTATCACTAGTATAATCAATTCTATCTACTGTTGATCTTCCTGCAGGAGGAGATCCTCCAGTCACATAACCAAAATTATTGTTACCTGACCCAGAACAAAGATAGGTAATCGCACTTAATGGTCCTTTTGCCAATGATGTTGATGTATCATTAGAAAAATCTATACGATCTACATCTGATGTAGTACTAGGATCCTGTCCACCAGCATAATATCCATAAGATTCATTTGCTAATCCTGCTTGAGTCCTATATCTAGCAGTATTTAAATTACCTCTTGGTGTTGCTGTTAATGTATCATTACTATAATCAACTCTATCCACTGTTGATATAATAGCAGGAGCAGCAGTCTTACCACCCATCCAATATCCAAAAGCAGTATTTCCTGTTGCACAAGAATATGATATAGCAGAAGTTATCGGACCTCTTATTACTCCTACTGCTGTATCATTACTATAATCAATTCTTTGCACTGTTGTTTGCCTAGTATATCCAGGAATAATCTGACCACCACCAAAGTATCCATGAGTGAGACTACTTGTAGTTCCCATTAAATATGTACTAGCAGCTAATGGACCTTTTAATGTTGCTGTTGGTGTATCATTAGAATAATCAATACGATCTACAGTTGTTACTGTTGCTGGACCAGGATACTTCCAACCAGAAGCAAAGTATCCAAAGTCAGTTCCAACGGGTACTCTATTAACTCCCGTATTTGATGCTGTACCTATGAATTTTGATGCTAGTGCATTAGCAGCAGCACTTAAACCTGCAGAATGATAACCTGCCAAAGGTGTCCCTACAGTACCTCTTGAAATAGTTGCAGTGTCATTATCATAATCAACACGACATATTGTTGATATTGAACCAGCAGGTGCAGGATGACCTTCACACCAATATCCACGAGAGGAATTACCTGTCGCTGCCATATATCTCATTGCAGCAGCCAATGGACCTTTTGTTACTGCTGTTGATGTATCAGTAGAGTAGTCAATTCTATCTACATGTGACATTGGACCAGGATTACCACCACCACAGTATCCAAAATTAGCATTACCTGTTGAAGCTACTCCATATTTAACAGCACTCAATGGACCTTTTACTACTGCTGCTGTTGTGTCACTTGACCAATCAAGTCTATCTACTGTTGATCTCTTAGGATTAGTTCCACCTGTCCAATATCCATGATTTAAATTACCTGTTGCTGAAAATTTATGTTTTGCTTCACTTAATGGACCTTTTGCTACTGCCATTGCTAGATCATTACTATAATCAATTCTCTGTACTGTTGATGTATCAGGTGATGGTGATTCACCACCACCAAAATATCCATGATCCTGATTACCTGTTGCTGCTGCACCATACGCAGGAGATTCTAATGATCCTCTAGGAGATGCTACTGCTGTATCATTAGCAAAATCAAGACGACGTACAACTGTGCCAGAATGAGGACTACCACCAGCAAAGTATCCATGAGAAAGACTAGCAACTCCTGACAAAGATTGTACACCGAAGACAGACTGTTCTAAGAAACTTCTGTATTGTAGATGTACAGCGTCATTAGAATAATCTATTCGTCTTATATTTGTATTTTGACCAACAGTTGCAGGATTAACACCACCACCAAAGTATCCAAAAGGACTTTCTTTTACTGCCACTGGTGATCCAATTAACCATACATCAGATGCAGTAGACCAAGTGCCTTTTCCTTGTCTTATTCCAACTTTTCCTAATGTAAATATCCCACTCATTTTATATTACCTCTAAGAGTATGTCTTACCAGAGACAATAACATCTATTGTTCCTGTTTGCTGTACTTTAACTCCTAGCGATGATCCAGTTTCCATTCTCTTTGGTCTCTCTAAAATTTCTACTGCTGAATATTTTGGTATAACTAAATTCTTGACAAGATATGTCGTTACAATTCCTGTACTGTCTGTCAATAGAATATCAACTGGGAATGCTCCTGCATCACTTCTATTGGTAATATGAATAGATTGAAGAGCTGCTGCATAAGTAGGTCCTGCAGTATGTATGCCAATTATTGTTGTGGATCCTATAGATGTATTAGCAGCATACTTACCGAAGAAATCAGTACTATCTTGCTGAGTATATGTCATGTGTACCTGAATGGCACTACTAATACCAGAGTATGTTGAATCAGTAGCCCATAACTTCACAATATCATTTGGATTGGCAACAAATGGTTCTTTAATTAATTCAACCGCACCACCTGCAGCAATCGGAATATTATATGCAAAGTAAGTTTGTTCTGTAGTACCTGCAGCAACACCAGAGTTTGATGAGATAGAAGCAATAAGATTTACAGTTGTTCCGACACCAACATTAGCAATGTTTGATGCCATGATTGAATCAATAGTATATGTCTTACTTGCTGTTGATGGGAATGTATGTCCTGTTGTTTCATAACTAGCAGCATTCATGGTCACAGAACTTGTGAATCCTACATAGAAATCACCAGTAGATGCTGATGCTGGAAGATTAGTAAGATTTGCACCAGAACCAGAGAAGGAAGTAGCAGTTACAACACCACTAACATTAACTCCACCAGTGACAACTATGTCTTTGAAAGTTGAAGTATTAGCAGTATTAATACCAGTTGCAACATCAGTTAGATTTGCACCAGAACCAAACAAAGAAGTAGCACTAACAATACCAGAGAAGTTACCTCCACCAGTAACCGTGATGCCTCCAATATTTGTTGCTAGTTTGAGTGCATCGTTATAATATAATTCAACTTGTGCATCAGGTACAGCTTTTATTGAATCTTCCCCTGTTTTTCCTTGTATTGTTATACCTTGGCTGCTGTCTAATATTTGTATTTGACCTGTCCCACTAGAATGTCTTATATGTAAAGTACCTGTGGAATTATCAATATAAGTATTAGAACCATTATGATATAATTGAAGATCTCCTCCTGCTGCAGATCCACCTATGCGAAGAGTCTTACTATCTGGTAAGAATAATCCACTAAAAAATGTAGACATTCCAGCAACAGTTAATGATTGTGCCTGTACATTAATACCTTGAGTACCAACACCAGTTAAATTTGCACCAGAACCAGAGAAGGATGATGCTGTGACAACACCAGTATAATTACCACCGATTGCAGTAATATTTGATGCAACTTCTAAGTTTCCAGGAATTTCAATATGTCCATCAACTTCAATTAGTATTCTGTTATTATCGCTAGAATCATTAAAATATAATTTACCACCTTCACAGTTGATATTATAATCAGGAGCACCGTTAGTGTCAGTAAAGATTAATTTTGGATTTGTACTTTCTATAGTTAAATCATTACTAATTGTGGTTGCACCACTAAGGGTAGAAACACCAGATACATTTAAACCTATAAATGATCCATCAGTTGCACCAGGAACATTGGTAAGAGCACTACCATCACCAGAGAATGAAGTAGCAGTTACAACACCAACAACCTGAACATCACCAACAACATCTAACTTCGATGTTGGACGTGTGGTTCCAATACCAACCAGTTCACCAGCACCATGAGGAGCCAATTGAATTGTTCCAGCAGCACCAACATCAATGCTTGGCATACCAGAAACGTCATTGACAGAGAATATAGAACCATCAGTTAGATTATTAGTAATTGAGAATAACTGTCCTGCTGTACCATCAAAAGTTAGTGTTCCATCATTGAGTGTAGTAGCACCAATTGTAATTTGATTTCCTGCAGTCGAACCACCACCAACAATCTTGACATCATCATAGAATGTGGATACACCAGAAACAGTTATTCCACGGAATGCACCATCAGGACCTTGAGTACCAATACCAGTTAAGTTACTACCATCACCAGAGAATGCAGTAGCAGATAATGCTCCAGTATCAGAGTTAAATGTAAGATTAGTTCCACTCTTAGGTGCCAAGTCTCCTGTTGCTGCTGTTGTAAACAATACGTTACAGGTAGTATCACTTGATTCATCAGCAACTGTTACGTTAGTTGCTGTAGTTGCAGATGTTGCATTACCAGATAATGCACCACTAAAGGTTGTTGCAGTAATAACACCTGCTTTACCCAATTGAATTGCAGTGCCAACCTGAATTTCATTATCGGCATCTATTGATGGATATGCTGTGAAAGAGGAAACACCAGCAACAACTAATTCATCTACATCTAACTGACCATCA